>Ga0123355_10020401_pt1 | contig 10582 bp, 4 predicted proteins | sample TergutEmb28metaG_3_FD_89872 | JGI IMG/M metagenome (GOLD analysis project Ga0123355, IMG submission 89872) | Embiratermes neotenicus P1 segment gut microbial communities from Petit-Saut dam, French Guiana - Emb289 P1 | ecosystem: Host-associated > Arthropoda: Insects > Digestive system > Gut ... | reverse complement strand
GGCGTAAAGGTGGCCGGTGCATAAGGCTGACAACCTTACCACCTTCATGCGCCGATTGTCATGAAATCTGGGAGCCTCAACCTCCTGGAACCCTCTGGGCCTGTCTAGGCCTGTAATGGGATTGCTTTACCTTTACCTTTACCTTTGCCAGCGGTGTGAAACAGAAGTACGTGTTATAGCGACGTACTAAAAAAACCGGAGATGACAACGTGCAGTTTCCTCTTCAGTAACTGAACACTTTCGCACTGTCCTTCCCCGAACGCACTCACCCGAGACATTCAAGGCGAGACACAAGAAGACAAAAATATAGAAACTCATTCCAAGGAAAAGAGGAATGTTTCACTCTGTATGGTGTAATGCGCGCAATAAGAACTGAGCAAATAATGGGCTAAGTTTCTTTTTGGGTGGCATTTCGGCGTCGATATGATCAGTTCCGTTGTTGCAGCTGTCGGTCAGAATCCTCCGCCTACCCCCATGGGCTTTACTGTATCATCATTTTGATGAAAGGCGACCTAAAAAGATCGGGTGCACAGGAAATTTCTTCTTAAATCAATATTTGCGACTGTCTGTTTCACTGTACGTTTCTGAGCTTAGTTGTGGCCGCACCATTAGCGAGTGTTGTGTGGAGAACGTGGCCTATCCTTGAATGTAAATGTATTTGAAATATCTCTGGGAAAGTAAAAATAATTATGTAACTTTCTTTGTGATTTCTTATGAATAAAATTTCAGTTTGAAATTTGAGGAGGGTGATGGTTACAGTAAGAAGATAAAAAGAGGTTCTAAATGTATCAAAGAACATCTGATGTGGACTCCACTTTTTATATGCAGACTAATATAAATACTTTATTTCTATAATGAAACAGGCGAACCGACGGAGAAACGTATCGTCACTTGGAAGGGTACAGGTTCATTCAGGTAATTTTATATTGCTGTTTGAATAAACACATATGATTTTCTTCCTAACTTTCGTGTCGGTGACAGTGCTTCTTTGGCAATCTGAACAAGCAGTCTTGCAAGTTTTCTGCCAGTGTTATTTACGTTGTGATGTGCTAATGCAAACAAATAACACAACCTAGAACTTGTTAAGACTAGGTTAGGATGTAAACCACTAGGTTATAAATATACGCAGTGGCATAACTACATTTTTGACGCCCGGGGCGCATAATCAGAATGGTCGCCCCTAAAAGAAATTAATACTTTTATAGAAAATCAGAGTTACTTACTGAATTTCCTTGTATTCGGATCAATGATTTAAATTTTGTTGGAGGCAAAATTTCAGATTTTTTCATTTATAATATTCATTTTTTTTCACCTACCTAGCCGCCCCTTGGACTCGGCTGCCTGGGGCGGTGGCACCACTCGCGCACTCCTTTGCTACGCCGCTGAAGTTTTTGGAACTTTCTTATGACCTATATTATCCACAGAGTGAAATGTCACTGTATTCACACAAAGGCTAGACTCCCACAACTCTCTAAAACAATTTCGACACTGAAATTAGGCACATAACATTGTATGTAAATTTATAACACACTTTTAAGGAGTCGAAGTTCCGTGTTGGGCTGTAGGAGGAGGAGGAGGAGGAGGAGGAGGAGGAGGAGGAAGAGATCATAATTTTGTTTATATATTTTCTGTGCAACATACATAACAAACATGGTGGAGAATGTAAACCAGATTACATGTGTGTAAAATAATGGGGACAGTGTGCAGAAATTGGGTCAATAAAGGCTATAAATATTATAGTTTTTGCTGCTTCACTGTACGGAGTCAGACACTGGAGGAGGGCACTGTGTCATCCATGACCTTGCTGTTTGACATATTTAACGCTGAACTTCATTTACAAATGACTATGAACATCGTATTTCTTGTCTCGTGAAGCAGAAGATGTTAATAATGTGAAAATGCGTATCCAAAGGGCAATTTCTTTCTATACATCCTGTTAAACTTAATTCCGTGTCCAGCCTTCAAGCACTGCTCTCCGGTTCCGGTGGTTGGACACTTCTAGGCCACTCTGTATCGGAGTAGCTCTTCCTCCGTGCAAAAGTCGTCTGGTCCACTGCACACGACACCTCGCATCGCTTGTGGACTGATGAGGTGTTATTTCGTCCTTCTCAGGACCTGGAAAGTATTTTTCTTTGCAGTCAATCCTAACATGTGTTTGTTTCATATTTCGGGTTTCAGCTTTTGGTAAGTGTCCATATTTACACCGTGTTCAAAACAATTTCCTTGTTTTATAATTTAATTCACATTTTTATTATGGAATAATCGGTTTCTCTAAAACCAAAATTAACTGATCTATTCTCACAGGGTTTATGCATGCAATCAATAACACAACCGTGTATTTATCATCCCTAGTAAAGCCAATGAAGACGGAGAGATGCGGAGAATTCTTGGACGTAGAAGACAGCAAGTGACGGAGCATGAAGGGCACTGCGTAATTGTGAGCTTCAGTATTGACGGTCTTCACCACCTCGGGATCAACTCAAGAAGGCTGCAACGCAGCAGTAAACATCATAGAGGTGACACATGCATACAGATATAGCACTACAGTAGAGAAACTTAAAGGAAAAAAAGTTGCCTTGGAATATACAGACAATATGAGAACTGATCTAGAATAAGCAACTTGTGGGGTGCGAAATGAATTCGTCTATAACGGGATATTGGAAACCTTGCAACGAAGCTTTTGTGCTTGCATAAGCGGTGTTGTATTTGAAAGTTGATCAAAAAACAGTCCTACACAACATGCATAAACAATTCCTAGGTAACTAGTTACGGCTTTGTTAATCAGCCACCATCAGACCTTCTCCTCATAAAGACCGTCCAGTAAAACTTATCTTCGTAAACTGCATTGAGATTCCATTCCTTTACACAAGTCATTGTCGACTATCTATGTTAACATTGATTTCTCATGAAGAACGCGTTCTAGAGAGTTTGTGAATCATTACTTGTTCGAAACATTGCTTCGTGCGTTAAAAAGGAAGAAACGAGGTAGTGCAAAACCTAGTCTGAAAACTTAGGTTTCCGAAAATGTTTCCTATATGAATACACACTGCTTCATGTACAAGGTGGTTCAAATATGACCGGGACTGATGCGGCTTGTTTACACACAAATCAGTCCCGGTCATATTTGAACCACCTTGTATTTGGTTTCTAAGTAATAGAACGATGAGGCTGTCAGGTTCAACAGCCTAATCGACAAAACGGAATGCTTGTAAATCATAGAAGAAAATGGTGCGTCGAGCCCAACAATCTAATGAAAACAAATGAAAACCAGCTAAAAAAAGAGAAAGAGTGAAAAGAGTTCGTTTTGACTCGCTCCTTTTAAAGCAATCTACAATTTAAAGCAATCTACCATTTACCAAGCGATGTTTGGTGGAACTAAGAAACCTGGGCGGGTACTAGTTTTTGGTTTGGACCTGAACCTGGTACATTCCGAATACAGACAACACATGTTCTAAATTTAATCAAACAGCAGGGGATTTATAAATTGTCGTCATTACATAATCGCTGTCATTTCTGATAAAGGGAACTATAGCCTGTCACTACTAGGACTCATTCATCAAATATTCATAACAGCAGAAGGCAGTAACACCTTTCACCATGACAATTTAAAGTCATATAACATATTCAAGGATAATAATGCCAGAGATTTTGAACAAATGTGTACAAAGACGCTTGTGCTAATACACACGAGGAATTTATAAAGAAAACGGCATGAATGGCGTTCACATAAAATGTGGTGCGTATGAGGCGTCTAATGGATTAAACGTCACGCATTAAAGATAATAACGTTTGAGAACAGATTGTTAGTTAGGGTATTTGGATTTAGGAACGAGTAACAAAATGCATAAAGAGAAGCCTTAAGTTGTACTATTCATTAAATATCATCACCATGATTATGGAAAATACGTGTTCGTAGAGGACTGTGGAAGATCAGGAAGAGAAAAGATCGCTTGGGAAATTTATACTGCCATGGAAATATAATTTTAAAAACAAATGTTTATAATATTCTGTATATAGACAGAATATTGTCTCAAAAATGGAAAGGCAGAGAAATAAGAATTGTGGAATTACAATATTCATAAAGGGAATTTCTGTTCTTATTCCATTGACAACTGTCGCTAGTAACTTCACGAAGACTTGCCTACGTAATAAAACCTCGACGTGCAATGAACAACGTGTTTGTTAGATACAACACGTGTTTACAGGCCGAAGGAAATCAAACGACAGGTGGTTTTGAAATAAAGCAACGTAATATAAACATAAAAAATACGGTGCGTAAACAACTAATCTAGCTCTGACGAAAAGAAATTCTGAGAATTCAGAAATTTCAAATTACAGAATCGCATTATAATAGGTCTCAGGTACGCAATTACGTTCCGATTACAAGAAACCCCATTAACAATCTTTTCTTGTTTCAATCTTACAGTAGTTATTGGCATCGGTGGGGAAGCCGGTACAGCCCAGTCGGTATAGTGACTAGGTTACGAATTGGGTAGGCTATGAATTGTGGTTGAATCGCAAGGGACACGTATTTATATCTTCTCCAAAGCGTCCAAATTCTGGGGCCCAGCCATAATCCTATTTAATGGGTAATGGGGGCATTTCCCCCCGGATAAACCAATCGAGATTCCAAGCTAACGAATCATCATATCCCATGCTCAGGTCAAGAATTAGTGTAGCTATACCTCCACTCCCCCACATGTTTCATGGGGTGCTCAGTGATGCCTTAACGTCTTGTTACAACATATGCCTTTCTCTTCGCATTAAGCCAAATAGGATGACAGTAATTCTTTGGAGACATTTCGGGTTACAGGAGATGAATATTTTAACCATAAATACAACCCCGGGTACTTCAGTTATAACTTAACAAACACTACAGAGTTGTCGAATATTCCGAAGTTACTACTGCCTTCAATTATTGACTACTATCATTACGTCAACCGAAGCAAGCAAAGATTCAAGGACAGTCAGCCTACGTGCATGCTAAACCAGACACCTTAGTGGAGACATTACAGTGACTGGCATTACAATGTGAGCACACATAAATACAAACAGCTAGATCACGTGTGTTAAACTACACTACAACTGAGTGTAAGGTGTGTAAAATACAGGCCATATTAGTTTCTGAAATAAATTATAGGGGAACTCTTTCTGTAGTTCTTTCGTTCTCCTATAAACTAGGATGTCACTGCTGAATCTCACCCTGCAACGAACGCAAAAAGCTTCCGTCACTTCCTTTCTCTTGGCGCGACAGCCCCCAGTGGGCCAGGGCCTCCTCTCCTCATTTAAGAGGTTTCTAGATCACACACAACAACGCACCACAGTCGACAGGACTCCTCTGGACGAATGATCAGCTAGTCGCACAGATCTCTACCTGACAACATACAACACTCACAACAGACATCCATGCCCCCGGTGGTATTTGAACCCAAAGTCTCAGCAGGTGAGTGGCCGCAGACCTACGCCTTAGACCGCGCGGCCAATGGGACCGGCACCTTCTTCCCTAAATCCGTAATATTTCGACTATCGCTTCCATTTCCTTAGATTTTAAGGAATGCCAATATTCGACTGTTTGGCGCTCATAACTTGTGCAATGCGTTAGATTTTTTGAGTTTCAGAAAGATCATTTTTTTGAGCGGCGGTATATTAATGACGGCAGTCCGTTGAAAATTCAGCGGGAAGTATCTTCTACATAGATGCAATACACACATACCGATGTCTCTTCATGACTAACGCTGAGGATCACTACGTCTCCGCATATACAGGATGTCCCACGAGGAATGTGCCAGACTTCGGGAGGGTATTCCTTATGTTAAAATATACCGATATAACCCAAAACACCTATATACAAAGTTGAACGGCTACGGAGATAATGGCCAGAGAAAAGTGCGGTCTTCTTGCGGTTCCACGTACTGCACCTTTTCAGCTGACGCGTTACATGTATTCTGCGCATGTCGTTGAGACTGGAATGCAGTCAACATCGTGCCTGCGTGCCCATGTAAAGTGCTTGGAACCCTAAGGACGACTACGGCGTTAATGCGAGTGTTTATGTAGTTCAATATAACGGCTTTGTCACTCATACGTTAATTACATGTTAAGTACAGATATTAACATTACAGAAACAACATATTCCTGCCAGTTTTAATATGTATTTGGTAATCAATAAGCGTGTAACGGCTGTCAAAGTTTCAAACTTCTCTGGCCATTATCTCCGTAACCGTTCAACTTTGGATACAGGTGTTTTGGGTTATATCGCTATACTTTAACATAAGGAACACTCTCCCGAAGTCTGGCACATTCCTCCTGGAACACTCTTTATATATCGCAAGAACCTCTGAGTTGCATTTCATGCTACTAGTATATATGCACGTGTATCAATGCAAGATGATGGAACGATAATACGTAAGATGGACACTGACTGTCCTAAGATACACCGCGGTTTCCCTAAATTCAAACACTGATAGCATCTCGTACGTTGAAACAGACCACAACTGACCTGTTCCAACCTCCTACGCCTAGGTCTCCCACACTGTTCTATCCCTCAAGTTTATCAATTCGAATTGTGTATGCACATCTCATCTCGTCTCATCTCATCATTAGTGCTACAAGTTCCAAAATCCCAACCACCTTCACTTAATCACAGTAGAGACTACGAGGCTGTCCATTACGCACTTTTCTCCAGCTGTCTAATGTTTACCCTTCCTTTCACAGGACCTCTGCTACACTATTCTCAAACACTCTAAGTTCGCTGACATTTTACACCACAATTAATCTGTAAGCTTTTTGACCAGCTCACTGAGTGTTTCACGAACAGTTCTGGTATTCACTTCTTAAGCAAACCCGCTGAAACAAAACGCTGCAAGGCAACTCACAATGAGACATTCCAGGAATTTTGTCCCTTATACACCCACACTCTCGTAGTAGAGTGTTTCAGTCCTACTCAAGACGGTTCTCCAGTAAGTGAGACGTGAGCACTTTATTGTCTTCCCCACAGTTCGGCTAACAAAGTCAAGCGATAATTCAATCTTTGAAGAAATTTAAAAAAAAAAAATCACGTAAATTATTTTTTTTTTATTTTTTCGTGGTACTACTGTCACTGAAAATAAGCCAGTTTATTCCTGAACATGCTGCATATTTTGGATCTAGGATATCAAAACTGTTAGTCTTAAATTTGAATTTAGTGCCTATTATACATCGTATCCTTCGACGGCGCGGGGTTCGCAGTGGTTTAGGCACTGAGCTATAATCCGGAAGGTCGCGGGTTCGATTCCTGATGGGATCATTGAGTTTCAATTACTTACTCCTTCCGGCCCCACTATGGTCAACTAAGCTCCTAACAGAAATGAGTACCAGGAATATCCCCTGCGAGAAAACGGCCAGTTTTTAGTGGTGACAACCTTGCCACTTTCATGTGCCGACTGTCTAAAAAAAACCTGGCAGCCTCAACCTACTGAAGCCCTAACAGCCTCTCGAGATCTGTAGAGGAACAGCTTTTTTACCCTTCAACGGTAGAAAAGAATCTTGTGGCGATTAGAAACATCCAACATTGTCTGTCTTTAGACCTAACAGGCATAGGATTTGGTAAAAGCAGACGTCGCACTTACTAATCGTCCCCATCCCTTTGTTAATCTTACAGTTTTAAAAAACTCCAATTCTAATCTAAATCGATATAGAAGCTCGTTAGGGAGACGGATTTTTTAACAAACTCTAAACTTTACGTCAGTATTTCCAAACGTTTTTACTCGAGGAATTCTCTTGGCTTCGAAAAATAGCCATGGATCCTCATAAAATTACTCACGTGAATATAAACTGTCCGGATGTTAGGTATCCAAAATTACAAATTATGTCTCAGAACTGATTGTAGATAGCTACGAACACATACCAGTAGCCTACATAACAGTACAATGCATGATTAAGCCTTAATTAAAATGACTGTTACTCGCTTTGAGGGTAGAGGAAGTTTCTTAATTAGATATTCTGTCATACGAAATAAACATATGGTCAATTAAAGAATTTCCGCGATTTTTTCCAACAAAACAATATTCCTGTAACTAAAAAAAAGTAAACTTCAACGCAGTTATTACAGAAATATAACCACGGATCCCCTGGAAACTGATTACGGATCCGTTGGGATCCGCGAAGCAAACTTTGGGAACCACTGCTCTACATCACACGTACGTACTTTTGCCAAAGAGAATAAAAGTCTTACGACATTTAAAATGAATATGAGGTAATGTGTAAACAATCTGTAAACAATTCGCTACGTAATTGAGTACGTGGACAGTGGCGACAGCAATTCTCGAAGAGAACGTAACTGTCAATCTGCTATTATCCACAACTTTTTTATGCAGTTGCAAAGAAATGTTTCAAATGCAGCTATTATCTCCGCCATGTCTGCTTATTAACTGGAGAACTGCTGAGCAAATTTTCACAAGATTTGGTGTTGAGGAGTTCTGTCGACGCATTCAAATGTTGGTTAGAATCCGATAAAAATAATGGACCCTTACTTCTTTGTCTGTGTCTCGAACGTGGCACGTTGAGTGTTACCATAGAGAAAATAATTCGAACAATAATTTATGAAATGCTGATACTAATATGAGGCTTGAAGTTGAAAAACTACAGAAGAACATAAATTCGCCTCAAATTGCACAATATTACAAGAATCCAAGACATTAGATTTTCGTAATATTGTGCAATCAGCGTAATTGAATTGCAGGAAAGACGGACAATAAGCACGGGTAGTTGATTCCTCGATACTCGATTTTTTTTAAATATAACGTAGAATCAGGGGTGCAAAAATCTCGAAAGCCAAGCGGCCCAGCGAATCAATTTTGTTTGGTGGTGCCAAGTATTTGTGAGTCTTCAGTGTGTATCTTGGTTCTTATCACCCTTCTGGCACAGAGAATTTCGTGGAGCCTCTTACGTTTTTGGAAAACGTTTGTGGGCCCCTCCGTTATAACTATGTCTCCTATAGCCATACCCCAACCAGTATAAACAGCAATTGCATGTCCTAACACAGTAATGAAAACTCTGAATTACCTCCAACATACGTGTATACTGAGACATCAAGCTTGCATGGCTTTGAGGTTTATGTTTTGGTCACTTGCTGAGCAATGAAACAACATGCATTTTGCATGACGATTTATTATTTATGCTAGCAAATTAGGTCGACTCAGTCCGTGACATAAATTAGTACCACAGGTATCTCTTGGGGGGGGGGTTTAAGGCGGCTGGTGCGTAGGATTGACAACCTTACCACTTTCATGTGCTGAATCTCCAGAAATTCTGGGAGCCTCAACTTCCTGAAGCCCTAAGGGCCTGTCCGGGCCTGTAATGGGATAGCTTTTACCTTTACTGGCGCACGAAGCTAAGGTACTCATCTGCGCAGATATCCGAGGAATAAAGGTTTATAGCCCAACGAATGTGTAGCAAAACAATAGAAATCATTAACGATACGATGTATAGTGATGAAGCAGCATGCAAATAATAATTCGATTCAATTAAATTCACGCTTATTAACGTGCCGAGTCAACAGCCAGATGACCAATTGCAGAAACAGCACAACATACAAACATAAATAGTAAAGGGCAATAAACAGGGTACATATGAAACACACACACACACACACACACACACACACACACAAGACAAACGAAAGAAAACTTAAATCATTAATTAGCACACCTTATAATATTAAAATGGTAACAATAATATCAAATCTGAGTGTAAGATTTTGCTTTCTGAAGATATCTAGAGCACTACAAACTGACAAAATACACTTACGGCTTAAACTAAAACAGATGTTAGCTAAATAATTCAAATCGTAACTCATAAGAAATGTATTACTGCCTTTAAATTTGTTTCAAAATCTAATTCACTTACTAAATATAGCCATATTTCTGCCCACAAAACTTGAACGTGAGTAACAATAATAATAATTCAGAACTAGAACAAAATATATAAAATTAACATAATATAATACATATACCACACTTGAGAGGTTAGATATACAACAGGGTCAGAAGTTCAGACTGTTTCTGAATTATGCAGTAAAAGTACCAGATACTAGCCAATCACACGTATTAACCGAGACCGAACGTCCATTGACTGTATCGATAGCACTGTCGATGATATTTGTGGCCGTGGCTTGTCGCACGGAAGGGCAGTTTATACGTTTAAGGTCAACATTAAACAAGCTAAAGTCTCTACAATTTCGATTTGGCACGCGTAGGCCAAAAGGTTCCTAAAGGACAGGACAATATTTCGAACCACTGAAAACGTTGTTTAAAAAAGAACATCCAGATAGCGCCTCCGGGCACTTAAGGTGTGTAGTTTCAAGTAATTTATAACATTATTATAGCTGTAATGTGGGTGACTGAAAAACAATGACGACAAAGAGATACAAACTGCTGCTGGATGCGTTGCAGTATTAGTAGTAGTAGCAGTAGTAGTAGCAGTAGTAGTATTAGTAGTAGTAGTAGCAGCAGTAGTCGTAGTAGTGGTGATGATAGTGTGGTAGTAGTAGTAGTAGTAGTAGTAGTAGCAGTAGCAGCAGCAGTAGTAGTAGTAGTGGTGATGGTAG
>Ga0123355_10020400_pt1 | contig 10582 bp, 6 predicted proteins | sample TergutEmb28metaG_3_FD_89872 | JGI IMG/M metagenome (GOLD analysis project Ga0123355, IMG submission 89872) | Embiratermes neotenicus P1 segment gut microbial communities from Petit-Saut dam, French Guiana - Emb289 P1 | ecosystem: Host-associated > Arthropoda: Insects > Digestive system > Gut ... | reverse complement strand
TAGGTTAAATTACTCCCAGACGACATTGGGCACTGTCTGGGGCGGCATGTGCGCATGTTCTACGGCAGATGTGGACGTAAGGCCAAGGATGGGCTTGCCAGTTGGGACATATCACGAGTACTTGATTATAAGTGGCATTAATGCTGAGTTTAACCAATATGTAGAGTATGTTATCCCGCTGACATTTACAGTTGTAGAAGCACCTGATAGTACACCGCAGCCTTATGGCACACCTCCGCCATACAACACTCCAATACCAACTTCACCACAGCCATACTACACCCCAACGCCAACTTCCCCACAACCATACTACAACCCAACGCCAACTTCTCCGCAGCCATACTACACTCCAACGCCAGCTTCTCCACAGCCATACTACACCCCAATGCCAACTACTCCACAGCCACACAACACGCCAGCGCCAACTTCTCCACAGCCATACTACACGTCAGCGCCAACTTCTCCACAACCATACAACACACCAACACCAAGCAATACCCCAACACCAACTGATGCGGAAATTGACGATTCTAATGCACCATACGATAAAGTATGCAAATATGGCCCATTTGTAAGGGGCTATCCCGATGGCTCATTTAGACCCGATTCAGCCATTACCCGTGCAGAATTTGTCCAGATGCTATACAACGCCAAACTTCATAAACCACAAGTGCCAGAAATCCGGCATGGCATATTTACAGATGTGGCCCAATACAAATGGTACAGCGCCGCGATAGGCTTTTTGGTGCCATTTGGTTATATCAACGGCTATGCAGATGGCACTTTCCGGCCAGATGCCCCCATAACCAGGGCAGAGATTACGGCTTTGTTAATAAGATATACCGGGTTGTTGCCAGAAATAGGTCCAAGTATATTCAACGACGTTGCCGAGTCTCATTGGGCCATAGGTTATATCCGCACATCACAGCGATACGGTTTTATTTCAGGCTATCCAGACGGCAATTTTAAGCCGGATGCACATGCTACCAGGAGCGAGGCAACTGTGCTGATTAATAGGCTCCTAAGCCCCTGCCCCAATACCATGCCAGCGAGCTATTCAGATTTAACCAGCGACCACTGGGCATATGATGATATCATCAAGGCCTCTATTGTAACCGCTTATTGACCGCTTGCCCTCTTTACCACTTGCCCTGCCGTATAATTAAGCTTAATAAGAATATTGTATCCCGTATCTGTTTGCTCCATATCAAAGTGAGTATCTATCCCCGATTGGCGCACCATATCCAAGTTCTCTTTAATGGAGTTGGTTAGAATACGGATATCCCGTATGTAGGCTTTAAAGGGGGCTTGGCCGGTGACACCTTGGTTAAGGGGGGAGATTGTGGCCTCTATTAAGGCTTCGGTTTTGCGGACGGTTAGGCCTTGCTTTATTACCTTTGCCAGCACCTCTAGCTGGGCTTCCTCGTTATCTAGCTTTAGTAGTGCCCGGGCGTGGCGCTCTGTTAGGTCGTTGTCTACTATCAGCTTTTGGACAGACTTTGGCAGGCGCATTATCCTTATTTTGTTGGCAATGGTGCTTTGGTTTTTGCCTATCCGGCTAGCAAGGGCTTCTTGGGTAAAGCCGTAGTCGGTCATAAGGTTTGCTAGGCCTTGGGCCTCTTCAAAGAAGTGAAGGTCTTGCCGCTGTAGGTTTTCTATCATGGCGAGTACTGCGCTGTCGTGGTCTGTTAGGTCTACCACTATGGCCGGGATAGTTTTTACACCTGCCAATTTACAGGCCCTAAGGCGGCGCTCCCCTGCTACCAGCTCATAGCCAGCACCATTTATATGGCGCACACTTATGGGCTGAAGAACGCCGTAGGTTTGGATAGAGGCGGCCAGCTCTTCCAGGCTTTCCCGGTCAAAGATTCTGCGGGGCTGGTATGGATTGGAGTTTACTATCCCAAGGGGCAGGTGCAAAATCTCGCCTCCACGGGCAAAATGTGTTGGATGGGCTCTTACCATGGTATGCACGTCCTTTGTATTTTTTTGGAAGTATATCATTGGGCAAGTATGGGCAATGAATATACTAAATATTGGGAATTGTTTATTAATGGCAAAATACTTCACGAAACCCTGTCGGTTGATGGGGTTTTTTTGCGTCAAAGAGGGGGCACAGACGACAAATGACAAGGGATGGGGGCTTATTGTACATGATAGAACAGGCGTGCGAGTTAGTGGTTATGTGCTACTCCCCCACCCTCCAGCATATATTTTAAGGACAAGATTGGAGTGATATCTTTGAGGGAATCATCTTTACACGCTGGCCTTTCGCCAGAGGATGTGGAGCTTTCTGCCCGCCAATATGGCACCAATGCCCTTACCCAAAAGGCCAAGGTGGGTTTTTTTAGGCGATACCTTGCCAGCTTTGGGGACCCAATTATCCGCATTTTGCTGGTGGCCCTTGGGGTTAATCTTTTGCTACTGTTTAGGGATGCCAATTGGTATGAGTCTGTGGGGATTGCCATTGCTGTGCTTCTTGCCACCTTAATATCCACCCTTTCGGAATATGGCAGCGAATCGGCCTTTGATAAGCTACAGGAAGAGGCGGCCAATATTAAATGCCGGGTGCGCCGTGACGGCGTTGTTATACTTCTTCCCATTGCTGATATTGTAGTGGGAGACATTGTCTTTGTCCAGGCCGGAGAGCGGATTCCCGCGGATGGGGTGCTGGTGCATGGGGAAATATCCGTAGACCAGGCCGCACTCAACGGGGAAACAAAGGAAGCCCATAAAATTGCCGGGAAGGTCAAGGACAGGGATGCTCTTTCGGACTTTCTATCCAAAAGCGGGCTGTTTAGAGGAAGCGTATGCTGTTCTGGAGAAGGGACAATGGCCGTTACCCATGTAGGGGATGCCACTGTTTATGGGCGCCTGGCCCTGGATGTTCAAGACTCTACAATAGAAAGCCCCCTAAAAGCACGGCTTACCCAGCTTGCAAGGAATATCAGCCGCTTTGGATACGCAGCGGCGGCAATTGTGGTTGTTGCCAATCTTTTTAATGGGATTGTTGCAGCCAACCATTTTGATATGGCTCTTATTTCGGCACATTTGGCTAATCGCGGGCAGCTTTTACGGGATTTTATGCAGGCTCTAACCTTGGGTATAACGGTTATTGTAATGGCGGTGCCGGAGGGGTTGCCTATGATGATTACAGTAGTGCTTTCGGCCAATATGCGGCGGATGCTTAAAGATAATGTGCTAGTGCGTAAGCTTGTGGGGATAGAAACCTCTGGCAGCCTTAATATTTTATTTACCGACAAAACCGGCACTCTAACTAAGGGGGTGCTTGAAGTTACAAATTTTATTACACCCCAGGGCCGGGTATTAGATGGCCATAGATTAAAGGAATCTGGGCTTTATAGACGGGTAGCTCTTAATTGCTTCTATAATAATGCAGCCCAAATTAGTATGAAAAAACTGCGAGCCGTGGCAATCGGAGGCAACTCCACAGACCGGGCCTTGTTGGAATATGTAATGGAAGACGCGGCACGGCTTCCGGTGTTTGAAAAGGGGGCCACAAGGCCCTTTAACTCCAAAGATAAAATGTCGGTTGCGGTAATATCCTCCCGAAAATATGAAAGCACCGGGGAATCAACAGTACTAATCAAAGGCGCACCAGAAAACCTACTACCATTGTGCCGCTACGCCTACAACGAAAATTCTAAAAAAATAGCCTTCACCCACCCTGCCGAGATAAAGCAAATCCTATCCGAGCAAGCCAGAGAGGGGGTCAGATTACTGGCCCTATGCGAGGCAGATGTCAGGGAAGGAAGAGGCCAGAGGGCAGATAATTACGACAACCTTACCCTAGTAGGTTTTTTGGGTATACGAGACGAAATCCGCCGGGAGGCCCGTAAGGCCATAGGGGAGGTTATGGGGGCAGGGGTTCAAGTTGTGATGGTGACGGGGGACAACAGGGAAACCGCAGTAAGCGTCGCCACCTCTCTAAGGCTTATGGGAAAAGGAGAAGACCATCGCGTACTCACCAGCAACGCCCTCAACAAGCTATCGGACACGGAGGTAAAAAAACGGCTACCTCATATACGAGTAATAGCCCGGGCTTTGCCCTCAGATAAGGGACGGCTTGTTAGGCTGGCCCAGGAACTAGGCCTTGTTGCCGGCATGACAGGAGATGGTATCAACGACGCCCCCGCACTAAAAAAGGCCGATGTAGGCTTTGCAATGGGGGATGGCACAGAGATAGCCAAAGAAGCCAGCGATATTGTTATTTTGGATAATAATATTGCGTCAATTGTTAAGGCTATACTCTATGGGCGTACTATTTTTAAGAGTATACGCAAGTTTCTAATTTTCCAGCTTACAATCAACCTCTGCGCTGTGGGGATATCTGTAATTGGGCCATTTATTGGAGTCAGCTCTCCGGTTACGGTTATCCAGATGCTTTGGATTAATATGATTATGGATACCTTGGCAGGGCTAGCCTATGCCGGGGAAGCGCCACTGCCGGAATATATGCGGGAAGCCCCCAAGAAACGAACCGAGCCTATTATCAACAAATATATGTTTAACCAGATTATCACAACCGGCCTATACACCACATTTTTAAGCCTGCTATTCTTTAAACTACCGTTTTTTGCGGCTGCCTTCCGCAATGATGAGCGGTATTTACTTACGGCTTTCTTTGCGCTGTTTATCTTTGCTGGGGTGTTTAATAGCCTCAATGCCCGCACCAACCGCATAAACCTGCTATCTCATATAGAGCATAATAAGGCCTTTATTGGGGTAATGCTGGCGGTTGTGGCTATGCAGGTGCTACTTATCTATTATGGTGGCGCGGTGTTTAGGACTACCGGGCTGCGGTTTGGGGAGCTTGCATTGGTGGTGGCCCTAGCCTCTACAGTAGTTATTTTTGACCTTGGGCGGAAGGTGTTTTTGAGGGTTAATAATCGGAAGGGGTTTATATAATTAGTTAACATAAATATACGCCGCACGGGCGCTACTGTCCCAACGGGCAGTTGCGCCCATTTCATTTACTATATAGGCCAGCGGCACAAAGGTGCGCCCAGAAACAATCATAGGCGTACCCCAACCGCCAGGCAGTGGCTCGCCAACTGTCATGGTAATTGTCTGCCCGTGTAGGTTTAAAGAAATAACACCAGCCCTAAATGTCAAATCGGTTGCGCCAAGGGCCTCGCCAATAACACGAAGAGGCACCATTGTTCGGCCGCTGGTGATAAATGGTGCTGCCTCAAGGGTATGTCTTTCGCCGTTGATTGTGAAAGTGGTAGAACCTATAGCAAAACGTAGTATACGGGAAGATGCATCTTCCGCTACTGGTGCCAACCCTTCAGCCACCAACGAGCTTATCCCCGCAAAGGTAGCATCTTCTTCCAATGGAACGAAATTTATCCGCCAACGCCTGGCAAAAGCCTCAACAGTACTGTTAGGAAAACCATATAAAGTGATACTCTCAGTTAAGTTGACCTCATCTGTCCCAGAAAAAAACGCCCATCCATGGATTTCTACATCCCGGGAAAATATATACACATGTCTAAGGCTTACATTCCGGTAAAATGCCCTGTCTCCGAGGTAGATCACGCTTTCTGGTATTACGATAGCTTCCATCGCCCTAAAATCTTGAAACGCCCTGCCTTCTATTCGAGTAATAGACTCCGGCACAATATAATGCTCTGCTACGTTGTTAGCAACAAAGTCGGTGCCGGTTATTGCAGTGCGGGGCACTCTTTGAGTGGGATACACCCGGCGTAGCAACTCGCCGTTATCTACCGAATAAGAGAGAACACATATGCCATCGTTAAAATACGTAAGCCTATCAATAAAATTAGCCAGCCTTACTGGGTCCCGCTCTCCTGTGTTCATGTGGGCTTGCAGTGGAAAACTACCATCAAAGTAGCTGTGAAGTGCCGCACTTATTACATCCCACCCTGCGTTTCTTATAATAGGGGTAAAATAAAGATGCAAATCATCGCTAGTACGGCTAAAATCTTGTAATGTGCCGTTATTAAAGGCTACAGACGCTTCATGATACCAGCGGTCAATTCGATGGTCGTTACCAAAGCTTCTGTCGTTTAAAAGTTGGTATGTGTTGTTCATATGCATTGCGTAGTGGACACTGAGGTTTGCATTAAATTCTGCCGAAAAAGTCCAGTATGGGTGATGAAAATTGTGGCCAAGCTCATGTGGTATCCCAAACCCAAGCCTGCCGTGCATCTCAACATCCTGCATAACACCTGGCATCTGACGATACTGAACCCAAATATTGTTGCCCCAAATGGAACCCCAGCCCCAAGAGCCTGTTCGTTCATACTCTACCCAAAAATTTATTTTAGCTCCACGAGAAGGGGCAGCGCCGACAAAACCATAAAATAGCTGATACAGGGTATCCAAATCTTCCAACCACAGAGCATATGCCCCCGGCGATACATTGCCAACCAAATGCCGCTCAGGGTCTATGTGAAGAATAAAATGCTGACTCTCTAGGCTATAGTCATCTGGGTTTGCGGTCATAACCCGGTATAAGTTATTTACAGCCGTGGTAGGTTGCAGGTCAGCGTCAAGCAATGACCAGGCACCACCTTGCCTTGTTTCACGATATCCATTTCTGAGGGCTTGTATTACCTCATACCTGGTAGGTAAAAGCTCTGCGCCGCTTAAGCTTGCAAGCCCATATCTCTCACCATTTCTAACTAGAAATGCGCCATGTGAAAATGTACCAAGCCATTCGTAATTGGAGAATGTTGTTTCACTCCATCGTGTTCTTAGGAATGCATTTCTTCCAATATACTCAATAGTAGGGGGAATCACTACCGTTGCAAGAGACCAGCAAAACGCAAATGCACCTTCATGTATTTCTTTTACCGATGATGGCACATGAATCTCCCGCAACTCACGGGCATGTCTAAAAGCGTCAAAGCCTATTACCTCAAGGGTTGACGGAAAAGTAACACTGGTGACATCAAAATTGTCACTAAAAACGCCTCTCCCAATCACTGTCACCCCTTCTGGAATAACAACATGGCCACCAGGGCCATTGTACCTCATCAGCACACCATCCACGATATCAAAGTCACCAGAAGCATGTACCGATGTGCCAAACAGAATAGAAACAGCAATTACAGCAAACACCAATGATAGCAAACTACATTTTTTCATTTAAACGCCTCCAACTTTTTTTGCAAACCATCTTGAATATAGCACAATGTGACAGTCCTCTGCTATAGTGATAAAATGGTTTTTGCATGTATTTTATACAAAAGGAGCGTCTTATGAACAGGTTTTTCCAATCTAGGATGTTAAAGTCAATGGTTCCATATTTCGTATTGGCCCTTGGGGTTATAATTGCCTTCCATGTTGTGTCAGAGATTAACGTATTTTGGGGCTTTTTTGGCCGGGTGTGGGGTATTATTGTCCCATTCTTTTATGGGCTTATACTGGCTTATATTTTAAATATGCCCTGTAGTGCAATCCAGCGCCTGCTTAAGCGCATCAATAACTCTGTAATCAGAAGGCGCAGCCGCCCTATTGCCGTGCTTATCCTTATGATTTTTGTAATTGCCTTAGTTGTAATTACCCTTAACTTTATAATCCCGGTAATTATAAGAAGCGTTACCCAGTTTATTGGGGAGTTTGACTCCATACAGCAGCAGCTTCAGGATTTGGTTATATGGTTTAATAACCTAGACCTGCCTGAATTTATCCCCCCTATTGTTTTAAACAATATTTTTGACCTTGGGGAGGCTACCCAGGATTTTGCAGTGGGGGATTTTGTGGCCTCTGTTTTTGCGGGTTTTGGTGGCGCTGCTGCCGGTGTTTTTAGGACATTTCTTGCAATTGTGTCTGCTATTTATTTTCTTATTGAAATGGAACGGCTTCATGCCTTTTCCCTTAAATTTGTTACTGCTGTGTTTTCCGATAAAAATAAAGCCACAATACTCAAGTATTGTGGCAAGCTTAACTTTAATTTCCGCCAATATATCTATGTCCAAACCATTGACGGCTTAATTTTGGGTAGCCTTATGACTGTTTTGCTGCTTATTTTCCGCTCTCCCCATGCCCTTATTTTGGGCTTAATGCTTGGGATTGTTAACTATATCCCATACTTTGGCTCTATTTTTGGGACTTTGATTGCCGCCCTGGTTGTGGCTTTTACACAGGACTTTGGCACTGCGGCCTTTGCTTCTGTTTTTATGTTTGGATTGCAGCAGCTTGACGGCAATGTTATTCAGCCAAAGCTTATGGGGGGGTCCTTTTCCCTTAGCCCCCTGCTGGTTATTATCAGCGTCACTATTGGTGGGGCCTATGCCGGGATGCTGGGGATGCTTGTGGCTATTCCCATCGTTGCGCTTTTGAAGGATATCTTGGATGGGTTTATTGAGTATCGGGAGAATCAGAAGCTGGAAATGGCTAGTGTTGCTGGGGAGGAGCCGCCGGAGGGGGATGCTTCTTGGTTGTAGTTATAAGGAAAAAAACCTGCCCGGCAAATAACTGCTAAGCAGGTTTTTTTGTGAGAAGATATATTGCTATGCGTTCTGGTTGGCTCGTAATGTCTCAATTTCCTTGCGAAGTTTTTCATTTTCTGCTTCCGCTACCTCTGCCCTTCGTTCCGCTTTGGCTATAGCCAAATTGTGAAAATAAATTTCATCCTGCCGTCGTGCGTAAGCTTGCCTTGTGTACTTATCTTCGCCCTGCATTGCAAGTGTGGATACCGCCATTAAAATTTCCTCCTCATCTTTACATGCATCTTCAATAATTGCTTTATTAACTATTTCCTGTTGAGTGATTACCGAAAGCCATTTTACAAACATTACTTCCTCAGCATCGTCAATATTTATGCTGTTGGCTTCGTTTACTGCTTTTGCAAAAGCCTTCATATCAATGTAATGCAACTCCATTGCATTTGTGAATACGGTAAAATCCTCGCAGTCCATTATCATACATTGCCTGTGAATTTTTGTATTGTCCATATTTGGCTCCGTATTACTTTCAAGAGACTCAATCGTGCCATTGGTAAAGGCAATTGTGATAGTAGGCGGCTGCTCGGTATAACTTTGCCCTGCGCCTAGTTCCTCACCAAAGGCCCTTGCCCATGAGCGTATTGTTTTAGCTTTCAATTCAGCTAATCCATACATGTGCATCTCTATGAGTATGGTAGTCCCATCATCCAATACTGCCCTTATATCCAGTATTGACAACTTATCCTCGCCAGATTCCTTTTCCAAAAACGGATTTTTGACTGTTAAAGATTTTATCACACGAGGGATTCTCTTGTTGGCGAATATAGCGTTTAGTAACGAAATTAGCAGGCGCGGATTTCCCTTTGCGAAAAGTAGCTTAAAGGCGTAATCTATGCGCAAATCCATTAGCTGGGCGTAGTCAATTGTTATGGGTTTGCCATCTGCTTTGACTTCTGATTTATCCATTAACTAAACGCTCCGCTCGCATAATATGGTAACAGGAATATAAATCTTTGTGATTATTATAGCCATTAGATGACGAATATTCAACCACCTTGCTTTTCGAGGTTGGGTATACGTCAAGGGATTAATAATATCAGACCCACATGGGGGCAAACCCGCTAAACATAAGGCCTAAAAAGGTTCTGCCAAAGTATCAAAATCGTATTTTCGTTCCAATTTCAATTATGTTATTGCAGTTTATCTTACGGCATTACACTATTAGGGGCAAGCTTGCTAGCGCTGCATGAAAAGCTATTTCAGCTTCATTCCTAATATCATCTAGGCATTTATAATCCCTGGCATGTTGAAGAATACGTATTATCTCATCTGGCGGAAGCCGCTCTTGGATAACCGCATACTCCATATTGTTAAATATCCATTCTGGTGTATATGCCCTGCCATCTTGGTAAATGCCATGCCCTGGGAAGGCGGCCCAGATTGTGGTTACGTTGTTGGAGACTAGTGCTTCTATGTCGGAGAGGGATAGGCTCCATGCCCAAAATGAAGCATCTGCTCTTTCTTGAGCATTAGTATGAACACCATATCTCGCCCACTGTATAAGAGCTTCTATTTCGTCCATTTGTTTACCATAAAGGTCTTCTTGTGCGTTAATTAGATCCTGCGTGGTAATATCGAAGTCATAGATAAAGGTTACGAAATTTGCTTCACGACCATTTCTCCAACCAAGAGGGCCGTGACCAGCAAATTGATGCTTCCAATCAATAAATGCATCAATTCCTACTGTTCTATCAATAAAATGAAGACTAATCCCTGCGGCTCCAAATCCCCAAATGTCAGAATACCAAGCTAACTCATCACCGTCATAACCTACCATTTCACCTGTACCCACAAAAATATTGTTGTCAAATAGGTCACTAGAATCATTAATAATATCAGACCCACATGCGGATAAAGCAAACAGCATGATAAGGCTTACTGCGCCTATATATAGCATATGTTTTTTCATACTCGTGTCCTCCTCAAAAGTCGGCTCATAGGGGGCAAACCCGCTAAATTAAAGGCGTAAAAAGGTTTGGCAAAAGTATCAAAATCGTATTTTCGTTCCAATATCAACTATGTCATTGCAGTTTATCTTACGGCATTACACTACTTGTATCTATTATAGCAAAGAGAAAAATATG
>Ga0123355_10020397_pt1 | contig 10583 bp, 4 predicted proteins | sample TergutEmb28metaG_3_FD_89872 | JGI IMG/M metagenome (GOLD analysis project Ga0123355, IMG submission 89872) | Embiratermes neotenicus P1 segment gut microbial communities from Petit-Saut dam, French Guiana - Emb289 P1 | ecosystem: Host-associated > Arthropoda: Insects > Digestive system > Gut ... | reverse complement strand
GGATGTATTAACATCCGAAACATGTTGAGCATTAAGTAAAGAAATAATAAAGCAAGTGACATCAAGTTGGTCTCTCTTTACTCAACTATCAAGATGATGCACGGTCCAATAAACATAAGTAGTCTTTTAATCACTGAGGAAGGAAGTGCACACTACGCAGTATCGTAGCTTGCATTTTCAGCATCTTGTTCGTTACTTCCAGTTTTGTTTGTTGACAAACCCTGAAGGATGAAAATGAGCTTTGTTACTCATGAACATATGATTCATGGTGTTTGGATAATTAAATGCAGGAAAGTTCTGAGGACTGTCACTTACTTTGCTGTCTCCTTGAATTCTTGCACCATGCATAACTTAAAGGGATGGAAATCTTTTAACACTGGTTGGAGATTGCCACAACTAATGCAAGCTGACAAACTGACTTTTTTGGTCCATGTTTAATTTTCTCCACAACCTTTTCATTTTTTCCTGCTGTATGCATTGATGATTCCTGCTGAACACTTTTTGTCTGCTATACTGTATCTGCCACCACTTTGACTCCCCGTTTAACATTATATTGTGTGAAAGAGCTGTATGCAGATTGCACAGCTGTCAGAAATCACATTGTTTTTATAGTAGAATTTGACATGATGAATAACTGAACATGTGCACACGATTTTGTATCGTTTATTGATCTGTATGAATTGTAACTAACACAGCTAAGAAACTTGTATGCATGCTCGCACACCTTCATGACATTTGCTTGTACCAAGACACAGTTTTGAGTACAATTACAGTGGATAGAATATTATATGAGGCTGTATCTGTGAATAAGGAAGTCATTTAAGAGACACTGTTTTTTAAATGGCTTGCTTGTGTGTAAACTAAACGCTCCCATTATTAACCTTTACCATCCAAGAGGAAATACAGTCCTATTATGTTTCTTTTCATCTGAATGGGATCTGTTCTCTTATCTTGTGATATCTTTTTAAAACTTTAAGTATGTATACAACAGAACTCTTAATTACCTTATTAGTTTTCAATGCTTCTGTACCAGGGCTGGCATCTATTTTAAGTGCACATACCCATTTATCTATAAATTTTAAAGAAATTCTTTTGCATGTCCATGAGAATTTTTAAGAGCAAAATAAGGAGGTGGAGTCATTTCTGATTATTAATAATTATTTCATTGTTATTATTAATGCATATTGTAATTATATCATCATCATCATCATATATCTTTCATGGAGTTGGGCCACTTGTTGACCCATTCCGGTCTCACGTATCCAGAAGTCTCTTCAAAGGTCTACCATGATTCCTTCTGCCTGTTGGGGAGTAGTATTTCATTACCCTGTGTAGTCTCTTTCTCTTGTAATTATATTTTATAATTAATGCATAGTATATTTATTATATTGTATGTCTGATAAACATCTCCTCGATTAATATGACAAGGAAGAAAATGTGAAGGTAATTGGGACTGCTGCTACTTCCTGTTTGAAAAGAATAATCCAGTAAATAAATAAAATGACATTGAATATTTTCTAATTATGACATGTATGTTACTTTTATTATAAAAATTATTGCAGAGTGAGAGTGAACAGAATACTTGAATACATTCTTATGAAGCCTGTTTTAGGTAATCAGTGATGCTTCTGAATGATTTTAAATGAGACAATTTTAGAAATTACATGCAATTTACAACCACAGTAGTAGGTATACCTAATAAGAGACAACTGTAATGACTTTGTAATACGTGTAGTAATAAGGGGACAGTAACAAGTTTGTATGTACAAAATTTGAAGAATTATTAATTTTTGTCATATTTGTTTTATTTTATAAGTATATTTACCTGTAACCATTTTGTTTTGGTAATAAAAATACAAAACATAGAGATTAAAATTAATGCAAACATTGCAGGAAGCCTGTTTCAATAAATAATATATCTTTGTTGATCTAAAATAATTTAAAAACAGCAGTATTTATTAACAATGATTTATAAAGAATAATAGAATTGTTATTGTGACAGTTACAATTGTTATAGGCTACATTAAACAAAAGGGAAAACAAGTAAACATATTTTACTCTTAGTACACCTTTTGCTACTGCACCAAAGTGACAGGTAATTTACGTCAGGTTTATACTTGGTCACTTTGAGAACTATGCATGAAGCACTGTCTTCTTCATTAATGCCCATATTGACTTTTAGACAATTCTTAGACATGAAATGTAAGACACCCCCAATTAATAAATTTGAAAGTGTGAAAAATTGCATCTTAGAATCAAGGAAATGCCACAGTTCAATTAATAAGAGTGTAAATTTTTGTCACATACCTCATAATTTTCACTTCTGTATGAAGGCACTTGTTATTGCCTTCCATGGGCCTATGGCAGAAGGTATTAACTGTTCACTCACAAAACAACAAAGAGTGTGAGCAGAAATATTTTGTGCCAACCATTAAGTGGTAACAAAAACACTGCAACCACCTTTGTACTGGGTAGGGGATGCTCACCCAGTTCTGATTCAGAGATTTGGGTCAGCGGTTTATTGAGGGGACTATAAAATGTTTGGTCCAATGTCATGTATTTGCCATGTCACTGCCAGCCAGTGCCCCAGTCATAAATACCCACTCGGTAAATAACACCACTCCTGATTGGTGTAAAAGTGTTTCACTTGCAGTGTTGTTTAGAAGCAATGGTAATGCATATACAGTCTGTACACAGTCAGATGTGTATATATACAATATTCTTCACAGTATAAAGAGGCTGGTTGGGCAAAAGAAATAAAAAGGCATGCAACAAGAGCGAATGCCTCATGCCAAGGTAATATTTCCATGTGTCTTTTTGGACACGTGCCATAGGTTCATCAGCCCTGGTCTATACATTTAAAAGGTTTTCTCATGTTTTCTTCAGATTTAATAATCTGTTCACTTCTGATACACGCTTGCGCACACACATACACGGATGCACACTATGTAGAGACCAGGAATCTTAGGAGCGTTGTAGCACCAGGATATAGATGATGATAGTAGCATGCATGGTATACACACACATACACACACACCATGCATGTTAGTTCTTCTGTCCATTCCCTATTCAGTGTATGTATGTGTGTTCAGTACATGTTTATGTTTGTGCATGCACAAAGTATGTACAACCAATGCAACACTACATCATAGATTGTCACCACCCCATACACAAGGAGATGAAATTCCCATAGAGGACTACCCACCTCGTACTACCCATAGTCAGCAACACTCAGTTCAATATTGCAAGATCTCCAATTGCGCTCAACAGATGAGACTTCGCTACACAACATCGCGAAGGTCATCCACCATGCATGCCAAAGTACATACAATCGTAGCACTACACCATAGACTGTCACCACCCTGTACTCAAGACGACGACTCTAACCTGTACATATTATCAATTGTGACAGACCGTCCGTCTGCATAAACACAGGACAATCTCCAAGGAACTGCACGTCATGATATATAAGACATAAACTCTCCTTCTCATCATGGAGAAAGTTTAAAAAGCATCATCTGTGATAGGAACCTAAGGTCTTCTAGTCCATAATACCCATGCTGACACAAGACAATAATTCTTACCACTGGTGCCGTATTATAAACCAATAGTTCTATGTAGTAACAGATAGAGGATACAATCACGGCAGTGCTCGGTGTGACTCAGCAACACCCTTCATTCATTATATCTAGTCTATTATAATATGTAAATACTAGTAACCAATTCAGTGGGGAACCATTCTTTGACACCTTAATAATTCAATTCAAGCTCTGCAAACAGTCAGTCATCCCCAATATGCACAACTCTATTAGATGTCACTGTATTGTGTAAGAACTAATTTATTTATATACAAATACCTTCATATAACACAACTACTCATATGGATTTTTTTATTGTTTTAATTTTTTAAACCATAATCTATTGTATATCTATCTTAAAAAATCTACTGACATTGTATTTTTTCAACAATTATACTGCCTATTACAAGCGTTCGGGATCCCAAAATGCACTATGAACATTGTTAACCTTGGATCTGTACTTTAAAGAGCCTGAAGGTGACTCAAAAAGAGTTGAAACATGTTTACCTAAAATAATATTTTATGTAATAAAAACTGTTGTGTTTGATACGTTGTACTATATATGTTTGTCAGACAGCTGTAAGGAAGCAAGTGATGAACTGAAGGTAGAATTTAAAATGGGGTTTGAGTGGTATTAAACTGGATTATGGTCATCCTGGATGTAATTCCTCTCATCCCTTTTGCCCTGAAGGTGTAAGCAATAGGTTCGGCTGAAAGGTTGGTACGTGTATGTTAAAATGTGTGCTTTAGTCTCCTGCAAGACCATAATCTTGATACAAGGGGCATTCCTTAAGTATTGTCTCCATATTTGTATCTTTAATCCAGACAAGGTATCGAAATGTAACAAAAGCATAAAATGTAGCCTAGATTGTGTATTTTCTTTCTATACATTATGTTTCCATGTAGTCCTCTCATTCAACACTGCCAGCCCTGAACAAGTTTTTCAGACCTGTCAGTGTAGAATTTTTCAGGCTGTTCTTGAGACCATTTTTCCATATCAGCTTGGAACTTCTGCATCATGTGTGAAACAATTGCCTTTGAGATGTGCCTTGAAAACTCCAAAAAACCAGAAGTCAGACATCTCCAAATCTGGGCTGTGGGGAGGGTGTGGAACAACTTCAAATCCCATGCTTTCTATTGCTGCTGAAGTGGCAGCATTAGTGGTATTATGTTGAAGAAGCATTGGCTCCCACTCCCCCCCCTCACATACACAATTTATTTGTTGTTTCAGCCTCTTTAGAGTCTTCATATAAATCTTGGAGTTGATTCTCACGCCTTTGACCATGTAACCCTTTCTCTAGTCCCAGAAAAGTGTGAGCATGCATTTTTAAGTGGAAGACTCATTGTTGGACTTTTTTACTTCTTGGAGAAGTGGGGTGACAATATTGAAGTGACTGGCTTTTCAGTTCTCGGTTGTAGTGATGCACCCTACACTCATCCCCCATGACAGTGCTGTACAAAAGACCATTACTGTGACTGTCATAGTGAGAGAATAATCACTGACATTCTTACAGTCCTGCTGTCTTCATTTCGTGTGTAAACTAAAGTGGCATCCATTGAGTATGCACTTTTTGTAAGCCAGATCTGCAATAATCTCAATGATATGGGCCAAGCCAATATTCAGCTTTTCTCCTATGGTTGTCTGAGAAGTTCTTTGATTTTTTGCAACAAGTTCTTGGGCTTTTTGCATGTTCACATAGTGTGTTGCTGTGACAGGCCTTCCAGACCGTGGCTCATTTTTTAGGTTGACATTTCTACTGCTGCTCCTCTATATCTTACTGAACAACACGCAGTACCTATGTCCACAATATATTCACCATAGCAAGCCAATAATCGCCAGTGAATTTCGATGGGAGTTTCATTTTCGTGGCTCAAAAATTCAATAACGGCTTGTTCTTTGATGGTGTTTAATGGTTGAGAACAAGACCCACGTTTTGAACAGAATACAACACCACTACAAACTGAATCCCTAGGAACAGTGAGCAGTCTGGGATAAGTACCGCTTGAAGGTCACACCATTTGCGTGAGATACATGCACAGAGGCATCACTTAGGAACAGCCTTTGTACTTCCCACCATGAGAATCTCAAGATTCCTGTGAATCTGGCTAGCTGTTAGTAATGATCATATAATTATACTGTTACCCCAACTCAAGATATCACCAACAATCACTTCTTGCTGCCAACACTTTTTACAGGTTATACAGACGTGTTCTGACTTAAGTCAGCATCACTATCTACTTATTTTCTACTTAGAGTGAATCCAAGCCAATGTATGTCTGTTAGAGAGAGTAATATTTTATTTTATGATGCTGTCATTTGCTAGGATTATATAGTGTTGTTGGTAGATGAATTATGAGTATGTTGGTGGAATGATACTGACAGGCGAAAACCAAGGTAGGTAAAAACATGTCACACTGCAACTTTGTCCACCACGAATCCCACATAGGCTAGCTTGGAAATGAACCCAGACTCCTTGGTTAGGTGCCACTGACTAACTGCCAGAGCCATGGCTTTGCCCAGCAATAACTGTCACGAAACGTGAAAGATCAGCTGCTGTCATGAAAATTTGAATCATATGCCACGAACAGAGGAGCTGTGACACCCTGACAAAAATCTGATACTTCTGAAACACAGCATATGAAGTACACACACTACCTTAAAATGAGAATTCCCCTTCTCATTGCCCAGTAGTGTCATTATAGTCCAACTGATTTGCCAGTTCCTCTTGGTTTGTAGATAATTAAGCTGGAGATGTATTGCAGGATTTGTGCAAGTTTATGAAAACTGCTGACAAAAACATACAATTGCTGACAACGTGATAAGATCCATAATGCTATTTTCTAATATTTTTAAGGTGTATTTTTTAAGAAAAAATATTACTATGCCCCCTCTGTTCAATCACAGACACCTTTTCTCTCAGAAGAAGAGTGCTGTGGAGCAGTACAGTGTAGTGCTATTGTGGGGAAGATTTGTATGGAAAATTTGTTGCAGTTCACTGGTGTTCAGAATTATGTGTGAAATTGAAATTAAACAGATTTTGTTTAAATGCAAGTTACATAAAGGAAACAGTGTTTCTTGTCCTAATCACAAGAACATAAGAGAGCTTCAATACCATGCCATAACATTATGGGCACACTGAGATGGAGACTTCTGTAGAGTGTTATGCAAATGGGAGCACTACTGCTGGCCTTTGTAACCTTCTACAAGCATGTCCATTTGTACACACTGTATTGTGGTAGTTCAGCTTCACTGAAATTTCTTCAGATATTTTCAGTGGTGAAATTGTAATTAATTGTCGTCCCATGTACCTGTGTTCTTAGAATGAACAGAAGATGGTAAATACTTTATGTGCAGGGATACTTCATTTGTTAACCCTTTGACACCTAAAGACCCCTATAGTGGTCATACTGCACTGCTAACCTCTAAATGTTGCATTTTATATATTTATTCAACAAATACAGGTACTGAATATTTTAAACATGGTATATACTGTCTGTTTTTTTCTCTTGAAAATGCATTTTGTTTCAGAATTCTAACATATTTGGTTCCTGTTTTATTCACATTTTATATACAGAGTGTGCTAAAATTTAAAAAAAAATAATTCCGACGCCAAAAGGTTAATGTTAGTTAACTAAGAACTGCTTCTTTGAATGTGTTCTAGATAAATGAACCTGGCAGTGTGCTGTATGGGCTGATGGGGGCAAGCACCTGTATGGGAGATCACAAGGTAAAGTGTATTTATTACAAAGTTTTCATGATGGCTTTTTGCATCTCCCTTTTTATTCATGCTTATTATAAAACTATCAGTAATTTTCTTGAAATAGTAATATTTTGCACACTTTTGTTTCACTGTCTAGAATGTTATTTGAACTTATATGCTAATGGACATTGTGTGAAAATATTATACAAAGACACACACACACACACACACACTCTTGAACTGTAAGAGGGTCTTGAATTTATAAGATTGTCTGAAACAAATATCATAAAGAAGTTCTGCTGTTAATTTAATATATTTTAATTGAACGTATGTTGTGGTAGGAGAACAGTGCTGACATCAAAGCCTGCCATTGGACATGTTAATAAACCCATTGCATCTACCTCTTTATCAACAATGCAACATGAATATCCAAGCTTGCTGGGATGTTACCAGTGTTCTGAAGGTGCCTTCAACTTCACGGTCATACAGTCCAAGTCCCCATGCTTGGACTGCTTGACCCTGAAGAAGAATGCACTGCATTTCTTCAAAACATTGAATCAGCATGGTGTAGTATCCGATAAGTTTTTCATGTTTAGCAGTGTCACTTTGAAAACCTTAAATCTCACACAACATAAATGACCTGTATAAATCATGAAGTTCCTCCCTGTGTAATGCCCAGATATGTATATTCTGGGGCACTTTGTTTGCATACACATGTAATTTTGTCACCCATTGGAACCAGTGAGCAAAAGTATTATTTGTTTATCCCTGTGTTCAGCAGTTTGCGAAGTAAATGGAATAATAACAATTTTCAAACTGTGTACTATGAAATTTTTGTGCAATTTATTCCCCATAATTGCATCTTGAACTCACCACTCCCTCATTCAAGAGTCCTCTTGGAAAGTCTAATAGTTATGTATTTATCGTTCATTCTATAGTCTGTTTGAAGACAGGTCCACAGTGTGATCTAGTGCTTCATCTCTCAATTTCCACTGTCCTCTCATTTCCATAAGGTCACCCAGTAGCTGTGTAAGTTGTCGTCTTCATCTTCTCATCACTTCTATCATTCTGTCCATCTTTCCTTCAATAACATGTTCTAGAAGACAGTTTCTTTGCAAAATGTGACCAATCCAATTAGCCCTCCTCCTCTTTATTGTGGGTAGGGTGTTCCTCTCTTCCTTGACTATATGTTATACTTCTTCATTTCCCACTTGATAGGTCCAGCTGATCTTCACCATCCTTCTGCAGCACCTAATTTCAAATTTTCTGGGTATTTCTAATCTACTTTCTGAAGTGTGCATTTTTCACCACCATGCAAAGCTATGTTCCAAGTATAGCACTTTACTAGTTCTTCATTAAAATTAAGTTTAGTTTGCTGATGAGAAGTGTCTTCATCCTGTTGAATGCTGCTTTTGCCATGGCAATCCTGTATTTAATTTCATGTGTACATCCTGCATCATTTGTTATCATGCAACCCAAATATTTGAAATATTCCAAATTATCCTGTTATTTTTGAGCTATCATAATGTGAACCGGGGATGGTTGCCTTCAGATTCTCGTAACCTTAGTATTTTCGACCTTCATTTCCATTCAGTAGCATCATCCAGTTTCAGTTAGTCTAGCAGTCGTGTCCTGTAGCACCATTTATTCCTTAGCCAACAGCACAAGGACATCTGTATATTTCACAGTGCAAATTGCTTATCCTCCTATTTTGTAGTCTCCAAACCCTCTAAGGGCTCCCTTGGTAAAGTACTTGCTGTATATGTTTAAATAGAATCCGTGACAGCAGCCTTTTCTAACTCCTCTTTTAATCTTCACACTTTATCTCCCCTTGATACTGTCTTAGTTTAACTTTCTGATCCATGTAAAATTTGCTGATCAGTCTTCTTTCCTGTCAGTTGATTCCAGTTTCATTTAGGATGTGCATTAATTTGGTCCACTTTATACAATCGAATGCCTTCTGCCAGTCTATGAAGCAAGCACACAGTTCTTCGTCTGTGCCAAACGTTCATTCTGATATTCTCAGCATCCCATTAGCATCTGTAGTTCCTTTCCATCCTCTAAATTCAAACTGATCTTCTTGAAGTACATCCTTTATTTTCATTTCAGTCCTTGTAAGTGTCCTGACTACTATCTTGCAATGAGGCTGTTTGTGCAATGATTGTTGCATTTTGTAGCTTCTGATTTCTTTTAAGGCAGTCATTGTAACTTATATGTGGTGAAAAAAATGTTCTGCCATTTACAAACCCTGAAGTTTCATTACTGGTTCAAAAAAGCCATCTCTTAGGTCTTTCCTGAGTCTGCCCTAGTGTGCATGTGTGTGTGTGTGTGTGTGTGTGTGTGTGTGTGTGTGTGCGCGCGTACACGCATACATGCATGCAGGTGGGTGGGTGCGTGTGCACACACTAGTATGTTCCATAATGTGCCAGTCTAGCAGTGAACTGTTGTTAGGGCCCTGTACAACCTTATGGAATGGTTCTGTACCTGCTTGTTCAGTGATGGCATGTCAGTTGACTATTAGCTATGCATGCTTCTGTGTTGTTCTGAGAGAGTGGAGGTCTCATACTCTTTCCCATTCCTCTAACACTGCAGTTTGAATTTACAGCTTTTTATAGAAGAAAAAGTGGTACCCTTTTAAGGCTGTTTGCATTTCCATGGAGTACAATAGGTAAAATATAAAAGAAGGATTTTGAATTGATTTGGCACAGTGATGGTCCAGATGAAAATCACAAGAATTACATAATCCTGGTGTCTCTATTGTAAGTGAACTCATCCGAAAATTATGAAAATGACATTAGCATGTATTTGTGTAGGGAGTTGATGGATTATGAAAACATTTTATGTAATTAAAATATTAGTTACATGTCTGTGTATGGACTGTATCAAAAGAGTAGCAAAAAGCAGAGAGACAAATTGTAAAATATTAAATCTTATGCAAAGCGCTGCATGTCAGATATTAATTGGTATTCACCTGCAGCTTTGAGTCAGTAATTGGAGTTTCAAAGCACGTATATGTCTGTTAGTTTTTCCAGCAGACTCTGTGCACCACCAACTTTTTCTTAATACTGTCACTAATTTGTGTTTTTTATTTGTAAGAATTCTGCACAGGAGCTTTATGTTGTATTTCTTTACTTTATACATGCAGCCTGTTTTCCTGAGCTTTCACTTCATACATGACGGGAACACTGGCAGGTATAAGCAGTAACACTTGTCCTCTCTTGACTGTTTTGCTTTAGTGCTACATTTGGTAGAAAGTGAATAGATGGTGCTTTTATGATTTTACACTTTGTTGTTGTTGTTGTTG
>Ga0123355_10020396_pt1 | contig 10583 bp, 7 predicted proteins | sample TergutEmb28metaG_3_FD_89872 | JGI IMG/M metagenome (GOLD analysis project Ga0123355, IMG submission 89872) | Embiratermes neotenicus P1 segment gut microbial communities from Petit-Saut dam, French Guiana - Emb289 P1 | ecosystem: Host-associated > Arthropoda: Insects > Digestive system > Gut ... | reverse complement strand
TTGATGTCTTTTCACTTGGATCTGATATGATATTTGACATCAATTTTTAACATATGGTAAGCAACCAGGATGAGTTTCTTTGTTTTTTACTTTATATATTATGTCTGTTTTAATATTGGTAAATCCTGGAAGGGTTAATACTTATTTTGATTTCATCTTGAGACTGATAAATCAAGAGTGACGTGACCATACATTGAGTTCTTGATGTGGAAATTCACGTTGTATGCAACAAATGCTACATGCTGGTACACTTGCAACACAGTAAGCCTTCAGAATTGCAGTGGATAGTGCATACAGTTTGAGTTACTGAAGCATGTGAAATTTGATGGTTGTGTTTCATTGTGGTAGGGTTCACCTACGAAAGACATGTCAACTGAGGAGTCGCCCAAAAAGGACAAGAAGAAGAAGAAAGGCCTAAGAACACCATCCTTTCTCAAAAAGAAGAAAGAAAAGAAGAAGATTGCTGAAGCATAGGTAGTAGAACTATGAAGTGAGTAGTTTGTGGTTGCTAAAATATGACTTGTTGTAAATCTTGTTTGTTTGGAGAAGTGGCAGGTGTAAGATGTATGGCAGAGGGATGTGCTAGTTGAAAGAAAAGGAAATGTGAAATTTGATAGGTAGAATATGTCTGCTAAAAGTTGTGTGTATGGAAATGCAGTGGCCATTCTGTTGGTCTATTATGCCACATCCACTGACCAGGAAAATGGTTGTGAAGCCATGCACGTAAAGAAAGTCCAAAAGGTCCTGGTGGTGCTGCTGCATATTGCATGAACTGCATTTCTGTATAGTTTTCACACCGAGGAGCAACTGACAACACCAAACTGTCAAGTATGTACTTCTGTTACAGTTATCCTGTATATAACAAAGTTAATTTTTTTTTTCTTGAAAACTGGACATAGTAGAATGGAAAAAGCCACTGAAGAACTTACTTAGATTTTGTTGTATGCTTTCTTCTTGGTAATTCCCTGGCGTCTGAATTTTATATGCCAATGTTGCAGAACACTGTCTGTTCGATCTTCATAGGCGGGTAGGTATGGAGAATGACCGGGGTTGAGAATGTTGGGGTATTTGTATGGGAAAAGGTTTGGTTCAGGCTATTCTAGCCAAACCTTTTCCCATACAAATACCCCAACATTCTCAACCCCGGTCATTCTCCATACCTACCCGCGTGTGAAGATGGAACAGAGTGTTCCAAAATGTTGGCATATAAAATTCAGGTGCCGGGGAATTACCCAGAAGAAAGCATACAACGTTCAGAACATGGCGAAAGTTTGAGATCAAAAACCCAGATTTTAATTATAAAGTTAGGATTGTTACACTTTGCATGTAGGGATCTACTGCTTTCATATTCTCGCTAGAAGAGTTGAGCTGTGTTGAACACCATACTTGGTAGAGTAAAAGCAGGAGGAACGATGCAATCACCAGTGCCAGATATAGGATTACCATGAGTCTCTGGCCTATGACAGTTGAATGCACTGAGCAAGACATAACACTATCAGATAAATTCCTAATTTTGTGTGGTTATTGCCAGTGTTTATTTTATAGTACTTTGTCCTAAGTAAAATTATAGTTTAATTTTATTTCAGGCACTGCCATAAGAAAAGAAATATGGAAAAACAAAGTGACCACCTCCCACAATCTTTCAGAAGAATGAAATACTGCCACTTGACACATCTTAGAGTATAGTTGGAAGAAACAAGCTGGTATGTGGTGTGTGTTGCTGTTGTGCCATATACACACATCATAACGTCCATGTCTGCTGCAGTGTGGGCATGAGGCAGCAAGCTTCCCCTCAGTGCTACATGAATCATTGCTTGCTGCTTCTTAAATTTTTATTTTTAAACCATAGATGTATATTGATATAGCTTTGTACAGACCAAGAAGGCAAAGAAGAAGAAAAAGTATGTGCAAAATTCATGAAAGGAGGTGATTAATAGAAACTAAAGGAAAGTTATAACTTAACAACTATCCTTACTATATGTATGTGGAGTTAAGCCTATGATGCTTTTTATTACATTTTCTGACAGCAGATATAGAACAGCAGCATTTCAGACATTACTTGCTTGGTTGGTTTCTGGAATATGCTGGCTTGCAGGACAATATTGTTAATGGAGAAATAAAAACAGTCAGATCACTCCAAAATGTGCTGCATGCTTTTGGACATTTTTGTCGATAATAATAGTAGTAGTGGTGATAGTTGCAATAATAATAATAATAATAATACTTTTTAATTTGGTTCTTAAGAGTGCTTGAGGCTACCTACCGATTAACAATGAGTTGTCATGGTGGTAGCCCATTAGCATTTCATACACCTGATACATATTTACAGTTCATTTGTTTTGTTAAGGCCATTGTACTTTGCTTCATCTAAATATCTGGCTAAATTTCTTGTTTAATTTTTATTTGCGCATCTTAATATTTTCCTGTCCTATACACTACCATTGTATTCATATTTAGCCACTTTGCATTTAAAAATTTCACTTTCTAATTCTAGTTCCCAAACAATCCGTTAATATATGACATCCTCTTTATCTAAACATAAAGGGGATCTTTATCTGTCTTTCATCTGTCTGATTGCTATGAACTTCCACACCCCTGCTAACAACTACACTCTTCCACTTCTTTCTTTCTTTCCTCAAGATTTTGTACCTGATCTTTACCCCAACAGAAGTTCATTTTTTGGTGTAGTGTTAATGGCCTCATATCTGACATTCTTGCTAAAATGTTTTGTCTTTCAGTATCATTACACTTACCTTTCACTGTGTTTGTTATTGTTCTCAAGTTGCATTCTTGTTGCTTCCTTCATACAAGTGCTAATCTGATATTATACAGTTCCTCTTTCAATTCCATAATCCAAACTCTCTCAGTCATATTATGCTCTTGACATTCATAACATTGTTTTACTGGATATTCTATGTACAGATTCATAATCTGGTACCAGTTCTTTACAGTCTGTCCTATGCACTTGTCTCTCCTACTCGCTGCCAAGACCTATTTCAGCAAATACAATAGCTGCACCATTTGGTATACCCATTAATTTATTGCACAATCTGTTAAGAACTTCATCTAATTCTTTCAATGCCTCATTGAGTCTGCACACCTCATTTCCAAATGTGATCTTTGATTCATATACCATGTCATATATCATCCAGCATCTGTACCTTTATCTGGGGGCTATTGACATACATGTCTGTAGGTACAAGAGCTTGATATTTAGTTCTAGCTTTTTGTTTTGTTTATTGTAACCTTCTCACTTTCCAATGTCAATGTTAGATAAATAAATTTATCTACTACCACATTGTTCTGCCAAGTTATTCTCCATTTCACAGTTGCCTTTAATTTTCCTCCTTTCTTAAATACCACTTTGTAACCCCCAATTTAAAGGATGCTAGGGCCAGGTCATCTGCAAATAATAGCCCTGGTTTATCACCAGGGAACATATTCCTCGTATATCAAGGTATTCTGTATTATTTATAAGGACATTAAAGAAATACAGATGCAGGCCACAACCTTGACAGACCCTTTTCTTTGTGGTGAACAACTGGATATTTGGTTCTCTCCACAGTTTGTACAAAATTTTGTATTCTGATGCATTATCTTAACACAATCAAATTCACACTTACCCTTTTTTTTATTGTAATCCACAAGGTTCTGTATGAACAACAGGTTGATATTTCAGGTTTAGCCCATGTTTTTTTTTGAAAAAGTGAGTATTATGTGAAAAAGGATAAAATTATGAAATAAATGGCATTTTGTAGAAAATAAAACAGAGAATGCAGCATGTGTTAAAAATGCAGTAAATTTGCTTGTTGTCTAAATATATAAAATTAATTTCTAGGGTTGGTGATTTACATGCATTTACATACGCAAATGTAAGTTGTTTGATGGTTAATGGAGTTGGATGATTTCTCATAATCTACAAAACACCAGTATAATCGACCTGTTTTTTGCTGTCAGATATTTATCAACAAATTTTTTTTATTATAAAATACTACCCACTGTTCTTTAAATAAATCCTGTCTGAAGGGTCAGTTTTTTTGTGATGCAGTAACCAGTCTCTAAGCCTCTGTAGTTAGTGCACTTCCTCAGATTTCCCTTCCCATTATAAATTTGTTGTGTTAATACAGTTTTCCTTTCTTTTGGAGATTCTTTTTTATTTCTAGTCATATTAAAAAATTTTGTAAAAATTTCAGCCCCATCTTTAGTAACAAATGTCTTCTGTATGTTAGCTTGTATACCATCACATCCTATTGCTTTGTCATTTTTTATAACCCACAATAAATTTATTCACCTCTTGTACTGTAAAATCATCATCCAGTTCACCTCTATGATCTGTACATAAAATGTGAACCTCCTTCAATAACAATCTTTGTTTTCTTTGAAAACAACATACAAAAATGTCTTTAATGACTATCTGGATCGAAAGTCTCACTATTTAAACATGTCTTCAGAATGTGGTTGTCACCCAAATTTTCTTACATCATTTTGTTTAATCAAATAGTCCATCTGTTCTGATTTCTTGCCCTCCTTGTTTCTTTTCTTTTAAAATTTTCTACTATCCAGTTTATTAATAAAAGTAAATTCCCTTCTTATATCAGATCCAAATTTTCCATTTTGGATTTTGGAACTGTTGGTTTCAACTATTGTCCTTACCATTTCTCTTATTGGCACAGTTACAGCTTTCAGCATTCAAATCTTCCCAAACACCAAAAAGGTGTGGCAGTTCTACTTGTCTCTCTTCTATTCCTAAATTAAAATCATACACTTTCCCCAACATATTGAGCAGTAACATTTGTAACGTACAGTACCAATCATCCTGGATTTCTTCCATATCTTATTATCTTACATCCATCTTTGTTGAAGCTTTTATATCCTTTAATTTCATATTTTTCTAATACAGTCCAACTTTCTGCAGTACCCAGCATTTCATTTTCTTTTAGCAGATTGAAAAAAAAAAAACCTGTATTTTGTAATTCACTCTTTAAAGCCTTCTGTGCTTGTAAAACCTACCCTTGATGTTCCTGCTACCCATTCCCAGTGCTGTGGTGTTCCAATTCTGCCCCTTGTACCTTTTATCTTCACCATCATATCTTCTTTCCTAGTTGTCAGCCAGCTTCTGATGTTGTAGCACCTTTGTTCTTATGTATTCATGTATGGTAACAGGGTAATGTTGATGTCATCTGGGTGTTAAGATGACTGCTTATCATTAACTTTCGTTGATTCACCAATGTCAACTGTTTGCACCAACTGCAATTTCTTCTGTTTTCCTCGTTCGTGACTGAAGGGATGCTCCTATTTCAGGCATGTGTCTTCTAGTTGTACTCTTTTCCTGTCTGTTGACTTTCAGAGTTTGCATTTTTTTGGGTATACATTGTAATACCAGTATGCTGATACTGTTTGGTAGATTCTTCCTTTATTAAGTTCCTTACAAGTTGCTTCGAAGGGTGTTAGACCCTCAGTTCAGCCTTCTCGAACACGAAATTATAAAGTCTTAAATCATATAAAGGTATTGTAGCAAATCGTGGTGAGACCGCACCCATCTCACTCAGACATGTAATAATATATGTCAATATTTTGAATGTGCGTGTTGTGTTGTCTGGTAAACCACCTCCTGTCTCTTAACATAAATCAAAAGTTTCAGGTAGACTGGATTAGTGGAGTTCCTCATTCTTCCAGTGCTTGCCGTGCTTGTCACCGCTGCTTTACCTGATATCGTTACTGTCCTTGTACACAGACGATGACACAAATACAACCACACATGACCACTAACATAATTGTGATTGTTTTTATTTCTCCACTATCATCTGTATATCACAGTGGGATGTCCCACATAAAGGACAAGATTGTTGACACAGCAGTATGCTTGAGAAACAAATGTAGTTTTAATTATTCTTTGGTGCACAAATAATCAAGGGTATCTTTCTACTGTTATAACAAGGAGCTTCAATTTGCGTAGTGTTCCTTCTTTATATTGTGGGCTTTTGAATACTGGTGCAGAAATAAACTGTGGGTACTAGGTCAGTCGGATTACTATGTGAATTTTTAATGCCTGTGTCAGTTTGTTTGCTGCTGATGGTTCTGCGTATTTGCTTGTTCATGACAGTACTGGAACAGCAGTCCCTTTATGTTGCTACATATGCATTTGATGTTCACGGTATCTTTTACGGAGTGACAGTTTTTTTTTTTAGATTGATAATGTAAGTAGTAAATAATAGGTATTTAAAACAAAATGCTTCAAGAGTGAAAATAGCTCTTTTGTGGATCAGAATTGTAAAGTAATCTGAACAGGCTTGTGAACAATGTGGAGTGAGAATGTGTGATAAAGACAATATGAAACAGTGAAAATGTTCAGTAAGGATTACTTATATAACTGTGGGAGAAATTGGCATTTAAAATTTAAATAAAATTTAGTTTTCAGATGAATATATTTTTAACTTCCCACCGTTATTGATTATAATAATTGGATGAAATTAAGTAATTTTGTATAAACTATGTGAGGAAGAACATGGACAAACCTGTTTTAATTATTATGTAATTTTTTAGAAATGTTTTTAGTAGGAAGTGGTGAGAGTTTAGATACCTGTATTATATGTTACTTTTTTCTGATTTAATCAAGTGTGCAAAAATGCCGGTGGCCATGTTTGTTTCTATTTTAACATGACTTTGGCACTGTCACAAGTACGAGATTTGTCACTGCATGCTTGTTAGATTCACTCACCCAAACTCTATAGACTTACAGTTGCATCACATCACTTCAAATAATAATATAATAATAATAATAGAAAGAATAATAATAATTCTCTGTAGAAATTTTAAAAATATAAATCACTTGTAAATTTTGTATGAATACTGTACTCCACTGTTTTCAGTGTAAGGAAATGGTGGTGAGGAACACAGCAAATATTTCAAACTAATCAACCCTATCCATTCTTGTATGAAATAGGAAAAAGAAAAAAGTTATAATATGTTTGTGATTTAGTGTTATCAACAAGATTGAAATAGGAGGGAACATAATGTGTGATGATTATAAAGACTTGTGTATATTTTTTATTTTGAACATTATACTCTGAACAAATTCTAGATTCATTTTTTGTAATATACATTCACTGTAATACTGTTACTGAAAACAAAGAACGATTTATTTAATTGCTATTTGTAAAGAAAATGATACAATATTGACAGATGAAATGCTGCATGAAAGTTAATAAACTGCAATCCAAGGTTGGATATTGTGGATGAGACCTCAGACAATTAATTTGCAATACAGTAATTTTAGTTAATTGAAGTTGTCGGTTGAAGATTTAAGTTATTTACACAAAACATTGGTTGTATATCCAGAATTGTCCATCTCCAGCTTGAAGTCTTGCATAACACAGTGTCCTGAGTAAATAATCACATCAAGAGTCCTAAATTAAGCCACAAAGTCCAGTGGTCTATTGAAACCACCCTTCCTATTCATGTACTGACGGTACTTGCGCTTGAGAATGACATGAACTGTGCCAACTTCATTTCCAGCTACTTTCTTTCCCTTTGTAGTGTCAAAAGCACAGAAACCCATAAGCTTCATCATCTCTTGTTCATCAGGACTCTTGCCTTCTAAATCTGCATCTATAATCAGGAAATACATATAAGAAGTGGTTCATAAAAGTTCTCTGCAGGTGACACCTTTTCTGCATATCAGCTGGCCATCTTACTGCTGGGAAGAAACAGAACTGACCACAAGTATTTTGTGCAAGTGCAAAACAAAACATTGTGTGATGTTAAAGAGGACATACAGGGATATGGAAACTTTTCTGACTCGACATTAACCTAAATTTGATTCATTTTGTTTTCGATGTGAACTTACTTTCCTTAACAAAACATTAAGGCATACAAGTTTTGCATGCTTTGTGTGTGCCCCCCCCCCCCAAATAAAGTGTACAGTTTTTATGAATGTTATGCCATTGCTGGTCACCTGAACACGATATTTCTATTAACTGCCATTAGTACTAACAAAATGTGGCATGCATGGACTTGAAGAGCCAGGAGTGACACTTGTGCCACTTTATGTAGGTCCTTGTTATCATGTTTGGTGAAATCTTAAAAAAAAATTGCAGTTTTTTAAACAAGTACAGTTTCTTTCGAAAATGCAATACAAAATGTTTTATGGTGTCCACAAATGTAAAATGTTGCAGATTCCTACACTACTAATTTCATTGTAAACATACCGGTAACAGGAGGTCTCTCAGCGAGTTGCACCCTTGATTTGGAACTCTTGTCCCTCCCTCTAGATTCAGAACGTGATCGTGAGCGAGACCACGAATGTGAGTGATGATGCCTGCATTAATATTGAGATATTAATCTTACATATACATTCTTGTAATTGCTTCTTCAAGGCAAGTATGCATTAAGGATAAACAGACAAGAAATTAATTCTTCCATATGGTGGCAGCATTGCTGTTTGTCCAAGGGCAAATTATAGTATTCAGATAATTTGACAGAAATGTAGGTTTTGGAGAATGTGCAACAAGACATAATGAAAGCACGGCGAAGAAAGGAAACTTCTACGTTACATTGCTCAATAAAAAAAATTTCACACACTGTCAATACAGCAATCGTCGTGGAAATCATCCCATTGTGTTCATTACTAAATAAACTACACTAATTACATTGAACACAACACAGGTTTTTATGTGTTTCAGCCTGTAATGAGGCCAGCATCAGGCACATCAATACAAAAATCTTGCAATGGAAGATATAGTGAAATAGAATAACCTGTGTTGTGTTTGACAAAATAAGCATGGTTTATCTATTAATACAGTTAGTGCAACGTTTATGCTTCTTTAACTGCCCTGATGAATAAGGCATCCGTATTATGATAAATACCATCAATTTTATGTATACAGTAGACAATATTTCAATATTGTCAGTTACCTGGTACATGGTAAACTATGAATACATTAAAATACCCATGTCAACTTCAAATTTACAATTTGTATTATGAGATGCTGCCAGTAGCTCTGTCTATGGTGGGATGATAACTATTTGAAAGCAATCATAACCTTATTGGAGGCTATACTCTGGCACCTACCTGGACAGACTAACAAAAACTGGAAAACCTCAATCTAGCTCTGTGCCATTGATCACCTCCTGAAGGCAAGTCATCAACATAGCAGCTTCAGGCACTTTGCTCAGTGTACAAACTTCAAAACACTGTCATGTTAGCATTACTTAAATTTATATATATGAAAAATGGATTCCTTAAAAAATGGTATTTCATAACTCTGCAAAATGCAAGTTACGTGTTCTTTTGTTCACGAATTACTGGTGTCAAATGGCAAATTATGACTGTACAGCCATATCATGACAAAAGTCGCAGGATATCTTTCTGCTTACATCTTAAATGTTCATGCTGACACCATATTGTCTGAACATCACTGCTAAATAGTTAAATGCAATCCACAAGTAAAAATTATTTTCTGTCAAAACAGAAAGAGCTTTGCATGCTGCAAAACGTTTGTGATTAATGGAACAATTTTATTAGAAACTACTATGCCCTGTAAAACAAATGTATTCATGTTCTGGTCATATATCAAAATTTAAATGATGGGTAAGAGCTTTCTCATTCCACTGATGGTAAACTGCATGTTGCTGTCAGACCAATGCAGAATTACACAGCTTCAGTCATTTCAGAATGGACAGTAAGACTCGTGTATGTACAAAATAAGTGTTGCATGTTTTACTCCACCTCTACCTCCCCAGCTCTAGAAGGGATGTGTGATGTATTTAAAAAGGTACCATTCTGCAATGTGCTGGAAGTGTAGTTTGGAATAAATGCCGGGTAACGTTACAATGGTTAAAGGGAAGAGAAAAGAAAATAATACAACATGATCATTTTGGGCAGAGGGCTATATTCAACAGTAGCAACCTTCTCCTTCGATTCCTCTCTCCTGAACGTCGTCTTCGTCTGTCACGATCCCTATCACGGTCACGATCTCTCGGTTCCCTTTCACGTGACTTGCTACGTCGACGCCTTGATGCAGATGGAGAAGGTGACCTACTGTGCACCATTATTATATGACGGAATTATCTAAAAAGGAAATTCAATGGATAGAAACTGTGTATAGGTTAGTGCCACTTCTGTATACAAAATAAAAACCTACTTGAATGTAACTATTACAAAAAACAGCAATCTACGTTTTATCATTGCAATAAGAACCCCTAAAATTCTGTAACTCGCTGAACTCACCTAAGGAGGCAGTTAGTATCAACATGCACCAAAACAACACATTCACTTCTCTTTTCTTAAGTATAACCTCAAATACACGACGTTTAGTGACTTGCATTGTTGCCAGGCGGTAAGAAGAAATTGTTCTGACTGCAACGAAATCTCCCCATACAATCTGATATTCGGAAGTGTTCTTTAGGTGAGTTACAGTATAAATTGTTGGCTGGCCATAAGATCAACATTAGTCAATGCCACCTTTGTTACAATAACTCAAAGCGTTATTATTAATTCATAGTTGTGATGTGTTTTTCAGTTTCTCAAGGTTGCGATACTGAGGTTACTGGAAGTTACAAGTTACTACCCGGTTGGTGGTAGG
>Ga0123355_10020395_pt1 | contig 10583 bp, 9 predicted proteins | sample TergutEmb28metaG_3_FD_89872 | JGI IMG/M metagenome (GOLD analysis project Ga0123355, IMG submission 89872) | Embiratermes neotenicus P1 segment gut microbial communities from Petit-Saut dam, French Guiana - Emb289 P1 | ecosystem: Host-associated > Arthropoda: Insects > Digestive system > Gut ... | reverse complement strand
TGCGTGCGGCAGAAAATGACCCGAATGGTTGCGACGTGATTTTATGGGATGGCGGAAACAATGACTTCCCGTTTTACAAACCGGATCTGATGGTTGCGATTGTAGACCCGCATAGACCGGGACATGAACTTTCCTATTATCCGGGTGAAGTGACACTTCGTCTTGCGGACGTGGCGGTCATCAATAAGATCGACAGCGCCGACTATGAAAACATCCAAGCGGTACGAAGAAACATTCAAAAAGTAAATCCAAGCGCAGTGGTCGTGGATGCGGCTTCCGCAATCGGTGTGGAAAATGCTGAAACGATACGTGGCAAACGAGTTTTGGTTGTCGAAGACGGCCCGACGCTGACGCATGGAGATATGAAAATTGGAGCAGGAACGGTTGCCGCCCAGCGTTATGGCGCGGCCGAAATCATTGACCCGAGGCCATATGCTGTTGGCAAATTGGCCGAGACGTACCAAATTTATCCGAATATCGGTGCGGTGCTTCCCGCGATGGGTTACGGCGAGGAGCAAATGCGCGACTTGGCGGAAACGATTGAACGCACGCCCTGTGATGCCGTCGTGATCGCGACGCCGATCGATTTGGGCAGGGTCATCAAAATCAACAAGCCAAGCACTCGTGTGGAATATTACTTGCAGGAAATCGGACATCCGAACATATCCGATGTGATCAAGGATTTTGTGGGTAAAATTCGAAAATAAAGAAAAACGAAAGCGTTGCAATTTGCAACGCTTTTATTGTAGTCTTGCGATTGAATTATAAGAACAATAACACAGCGAGAAAGTGGCATATTGCGCCGAAGTTGACAAAGAGATGCCAGACCATGTGAAAGAATTTCGTGTTGTGTTTGGCATAAAAATAGGTACCCAAAGAGTAGAAGATGCCGCCGCCGAGGAGCAATAACTGCATCCCTAAGCTGGCGTGTCTGATAAACAGCGGCAAGACAAACACGATCGACCAACCCATGACAAGGTAAATGGTCAGTGACACTTTTGGGATTTTCCGCTTGGCAATTGATTTGTATAAAACGCCGAAAATCACCATGGCCCACTGGATGGACGCAATGATGATGCCCGGTGCGCCTCCGATGACCGATAGCGCGATGGGCGTATAAGTCCCTGCGATCGCAACGTAAATAAAGATATGGTCGAGAATCTGCGTGACTTGCTTATGCCGTGTATCGATCCCCATGCTGTGGTAGAGAGTTGACGATAGAAACATGAGAAAAATGGAACACATAAAAATGGATGTGCCAACAGCAGCCAATGGGCCGTTCGACACATACGCATGAATTGCAGTTGGCGCGATGCCACAAAGTGTAATAAACGCCATGGCACCATGGCTGATGGAATTTCCGACTTCTTCGCCAAACGTGTATTGGCGGATTGCTTTTATCTTGTTCATCTACACATCATAACATAGATGGGTTCAAATTTCATCGATATTTTTCCGACAACCTGTCAGCGATTTACCGCCAACTAGAATTTTTTAAAAATTATAGTTTACTTTCGCGCCCTAATCGAATACGATTAGAGCGTGAAAGTAAGGTGAGGCAGTTAGCGCACAACTAAATTTTATATTTTTACGGAGGCATGAATATGTTTTGGAAAAAGAAACTCCCTGAACTTTACAGCGAGCAGGAGCTGGAAGTGATTGAAAACCATATTGCCAATTATTTCGGCAATTTTAACAATGTGATTCATGAAATTGTGTCGCCGGACATCCATGTGGATATTTGTGTGATAGATCCGACACCCGAGCGCAATTATTATACGCTGGTCACAATGGGCATGGGCGCGCATCGAATGAAAGTGCCAAAAGAGCTGCGCAAAATGGGACTTGATCGGGCAGAGGTTCTGATTACGTTGCCGCCTGATTGGGATTTAAAAAGTGATGATGAAAAGTGGTATTGGCCGCTTCGCTGGCTGAAAATTTTGGCGCGATTGCCCGGCGAGTACGATACATGGCTTGGGTATGGCCACACTGTGCCAAATGGAGAGCCATTTGCTGAGAATACCGAACTCAGCGGCGTGATGCTGAGCATGCCTTATTATTTTGGCCCGGAAGCTTCTGTCTGTACATTGCCAAAAGGTGATAAGGTCAACTTCTATCAGGTGATTCCGCTTTATGAGAATGAGATGAATTTTAAAATACAAAACTCCGCAGAAGATTTGGAAGATCGTTTCCCGGAAAATTTCAATATGGTGCTGGACATCGCTCGCGAAAATGTAGTGAAATAAAAAAGGAGGAAAAAAATATGCTGATTCCAACAATTCATTTTGCAGGAAACTGCAACGAGGTGATCGAATTTTACAAGCAAACGATTGGTGCAGAGGTTCAAATGATCGCGTATGCAAAGGATGCGCCTGCTGAACTTGCTGCGGTGATGCCGCCGGATTTCGTTATGCACTCGGAAATTAAGATTTTCGGTACGATTGTTGCTTTGACGGACGGATGCGAAAAGCCGCCGACAGGGGACAACCACACATTTACAGTTATTCTTGAAACCGCCGAAGAAGTGGCAGATGTTTTTAATAAACTGGCCGATCGTGGCGAAGTTATTGAGCCATTGGGGCAACAGTTTTGGGCTGACCTGACCGGTATGCTCACAGACCGTTATGGCGTGAACTGGAATGTATTGACGCGCTCTATGCCGACCGGGTGATTTTTTAAGAAACATATGGGCGGAAAACAACGTGCAATGATTGTTTTGGTTGAAAAGTCTATAATGAGAACATACCCTCAACGTCAACCAGTACAACATCGCCTTGTTTCGCTGCCCTGTTTTTTAAGCTGTCAGTAAATCCGGATTTTGAAAATATCATATAGCTGATGTTTGTGAAGCTAGAAAACAGTTCTGATTTGCGCGTGAGATCATCCAGAATATCCACGTCTGCCAGTGCATTTCTCCACTTACATTCACCAAATGTGGCTTTTGTGCCTGAAAACGCAATAAAGTCAATTTCTTCTTCGCGCCGCTCTTTCGGATTGTTTCCCCACCATCTGCCGATTTTTTTGAAAGCGTATGGCAGCTTTTTTTCTCTCGCCAAATGCCACATATACTGTTTGGCACATTCTTCAAAAGCGTACCCTGTATGACTGTTAAGCTGTTCGGCAAAAATTTCATCGCAAACGATTTCGCCAAGACCTGCTGTAATGCGGCTCAGATCAGGCAGCACAAAACGATACCAAAAAATAAACATCCAATCATCCAACAGATAAATCGGTCTTTTTGATTTGGTTTCGGTGATTGGGTATTCTTTGCGGACAATCCCAAGGCTGATCAATGTAGACAACATCTTACTGCATTGGCTTGTCTCTATGCCAACCTTTGTCGCTATTTCATTAAGCCTGTTGCTTCCACCTGCGATTGCAGTAATAATGGCGTTATAGGTTTCAGGAATTTTCAATTCCTGTTTAAGCAAATTTGCGGGTTCTTCAAATAACCTGCCGGAGGGATTGAAGAAGAGATCTCGGACATTCTCTTGCAGAGAAAGTGTATTGTCAATTCTTGAAAGATATTCGGGAATGCCACCGGTAACGCTGTAGAGGGTGATTTTTTCCTCTTTATTGAAACCGGGCAGCATTTCTGCACTCTCTAAATAATCAAATGGAAATACCTTGTATTGCGCCGTCCGGCGGCCGTACAGCGGACTTTTATATCCTAAAACTTGATTTTCCATAAAAGACATACTGGAACCGCATAAAATTAGAAACAATTTACTGTTCGCTTGATGTTTGTCAATTGCGGCTTGTAAGATTGATGACACGGATTTGTCACTTGTGGCCAGATATGGGTATTCGTCAATGGCGAAAATAATGCGTTCGGTTTTTGCGCGTTCAAAGACATAATCAATGGCTTCCCGAAAAGAGGAAAAAGCATTTTTAGGCGCATCCGGCGCAAGCGTCGATAAAATTTGAGCCGACAGAATTTCAAGGTTTTCTTTGGCGGTTGATTCCACCGCAACAAAATAGATGGCTTTCCTGTTCTTGCAAAATTCGTTGATCAACGTTGTTTTGCCAACACGCCTGCGTCCGTATATGACCGAAAATTGAAAGGAATCCTTATCATAGCCTTTGTTTAAATTTTCTAACTCGTGTTTTCTACCGACAAACATATGCTAACTCTCCAATTACTAACTGTACAGTTAGCATAAATCGTATCGGTGGTTTTGTCAAGTATATTTTCGTGAATTGTGATAAAATAAAATCTACTTAGTATATAGATAAATCTTCAAAAATATGATAGAATATTGATGCTAAAAACCATCGAAGAAATCAATGAATGAGCAGCAATGGAGGCACAAAGTGTACGATTGGATTGATAATGATGCGGCGTTTGAACAAGACAAGCCGCTTGACGAATGTGGGATCATCGGGATATACGCTCCCGGCAAAACGGATATCGCCAGAAACGTGTATTTCGGGCTTCATGCGCTTCAGCATAGAGGGCAGGACAGCGCGGGCATTGCGGTAAACGCAGGAGGCAAAATACAGTACTACAAAGAAAGAGGACTGGTACAGGAAGTTTTTAACGATGAAATCATAGAGCGGCTGAAAGGTGATATCGCGATCGGGCATGTCAGATACCCTGCAAAAGGCGACACGCACGTGATCAACGCGATGCCTCTCGTCGTTTACTATAAAGGAGGAGCGCTTGCGCTTGCCCATAACGGCAGCATTGTCAACGCCGACGTGCTCAAAGAAGAGATGCAGGAGCATGGCGCTATTTTTCAGACAAGCGTTGATGTTGAAATCATTGCAGTGTTGATCGCAAAACACCTCAAAGACCATTCCATTGAAGAGGCTGCTCTCAAAACATTGCGTACAATAAAAGGAGCCTATGCCCTTGTCATGACAGCGGAAGAAAAATTGATCGGCATCCGCGACCCACACGGCATAAGGCCTCTTTGCATTGGAAAAACGAAAGAGGGATTTGTGCTTTCGTCGGAAAGCTGCGCTTTTTCGCTTTTGGAGGCGAAACTGGTCAGAGATGTACAGCCCGGAGAAATGGTCGTCATCGAAAACAACGAAATCAAATCCTATCAATTCAGTGAAAAATCAAAACAAGCCGGTTGTTCGTTTGAATATACGTACATCGCAAGGCCGGACAGCGACATCGACACAAGAAATGTGTATATGGCAAGAAGCATGAGCGGGCGAATGCTTGCAAAGGAGGCACCTGTAGAGGCGGATTTGGTCATTTCCGTTCCGGATTCAGGAACAGTAGCGGCCATCGGGTATGCGGCAGAATCGGGGATTCCTTATGGAGAGGGGTTCATCAAAAACCGTTACATCGGAAGAACGTTCATACAGCCCGATCAGCGAATGAGAAAGTTGTCGGTCAGGTTGAAGCTGAATGTCATCACAGACAATGTAAAGGGAAAACGGATCGTCATGGTCGATGATTCGCTTGTGCGCGGAACGACCAGCACCGGCATTGTGAAGATGCTCATAGAAGCGGGCGCAAAAGAAGTCCATGTGCGCGTGGCTTCGCCGCCGGTAACGTCACCTTGTTTTTTTGGCATTGATACGTCGGACAAAAAGGAATTGATCGCTTCTACGAAGAGCATTGATGAGATTTGCGAAATGATCGGGGCGAATTCACTTGCCTATTTAAGCATAGAGGCCATGAAAGACGCGATTGCGCTTGGTGATGTTTTGTGCTTTGCTTGTTTTGACGGCAAATATCCAATCGAAGTGCCGAACCTGGAGGAATAACAAATGGATCAAGATAAAAGACTGACATACAAGGATGCCGGAGTGGATACAAAAGAGGGAGAAAAGGCCGTAGAGCTTATGAAACCTCATGTCAAGAAAACGTGGAACGAAAACGTACTGGCGGGGCTTGGCAGTTTTGGAGGCCTTTTTAAGCTGGACATAGCCGGCATGAAAGAGCCTGTTCTCGTCTCCGGAACGGATGGCGTAGGGACAAAGCTGAAGATCGCGTTTTTAATGGACAAACATGATACCGTCGGTATCGATTGCGTGGCGATGTGCGTAAACGATGTGCTGTGCCAAGGCGCAAAGCCGTTGTTTTTCCTCGACTATATTGCCACCGGAAGATTGAAAGCTGAAAAAGTCGCGGAGATTGTTAAAGGCATTTCGGATGGATGCGTGATGGGAAAAAGCGCGTTGATCGGCGGCGAGACCGCAGAGATGCCCGACTTTTACAGCGATGGCGAATATGACATCGCGGGCTTTTCAGTTGGCGTCGTGGATAAAGAAAAAGTCATCACCGGGCAAAATATAAAAGAGGGCAATCGGATCATCGGCATTGCTTCAAGTGGTATCCACAGCAATGGCTATTCGCTTGTGCGAAAAGTATTTTTCGATAAGCTCAAGCTCGGTGTACACGATTATATCGAAGAATTTCAAATGACGCTCGGAGAAATGCTTCTGACACCTACGAAGATCTATGCGAATGCTTGCGAAGCGGTATTGCCAAATTATGATGTGAATGGCATCGTCCACATCACAGGCGGCGGGTTCTTTGAAAACATCCCAAGAGTTCTTCCGGATGGGTTGTGTGCGCAAATTTCGATTTCTTCATGGGAGAGACCGCAGATTTTCGCCTATATCCAAAAGCATGGAAACATCGATGAAATGGAGATGTTCAAGACCTTTAACATGGGCATCGGAATGATGATGTTTGTCGATGAAAGCATCGCGGAAAGTGTCCTCGAAACGCTCAAAGATGCGGGCGAGACGGCCTATTTAATCGGCGAAGTCGTAAAAGGCGACGGACGGCAGGTTATTTTATGAAAGAAAAAATGAGAATTTCGGTGTTGGTTTCAGGTGGCGGGACAAATCTGCAATCGTTAATAGACAATATCGAAAACGACAGCTTGCCGGAAGCTGAAATCGTACGCGTCATCTCAAGCCGTGAAGATGCCTTTGCGCTCCAACGGGCAAGCAAGGCGGGTATAAAGGGCGTCGTCGTATCGAAAAATGATTTCCCCGATTCGGATATGCTTGCACAGACGCTGATCAAAACACTTGAAGAGGCGAATACAGACTTGATCGTCCTTGCAGGGTATATGAGCATTTTGCATCCTGACGTCATTAAAAAATATCCCAAGCGTATCATCAACGTTCACCCGTCACTGCTCCCTAAGTATGGCGGAAAAGGGTTTTACGGCATGCGCGTACATAAAGCGGTCATTGAGGCCGGCGAAAAAACATCGGGTGCGACCGTGCATTTCGTTGACGAGGGGATTGATACGGGAGACATCATCTTGCAGAGGGAAGTGCCTGTTCAAGCAGGCGATGATGAAAATACCCTTGCCGCAAGAGTATTGGAAATGGAACATATCATCTTGCCGGAAGCGATACGGCGTATTTGCACAGGCGTTACAGATACAGAGTGAAATTAAAGTGAGTTGGTTGTATAAGGCTCGTTTACAAATCGCTGAAGCAATTTGAACAGAGCCATTCATGGAGGCAAAATGAGAGCATTAATCAGTGTGTCGGACAAGACGGGCGTGGTGGAATTTGCAAAGGAGCTGCGCGAACTTGGAATCAAAGTGATTTCGACGGGAGGCACTTTAACGCAGCTTATGGAGAACGGAATCGGAGCAATCGGGATTTCGGATGTTACGGGGTTTCCGGAGTGTCTTGACGGCCGTGTAAAAACGCTGCATCCTAGTGTCCATGGCGGAATCCTCGCGATGAGGGACAAGCCGGAGCATATGCAGCAGATACAGGATTTACAGATTGAAACGATTGACATCGTTGCAATCAACTTGTACCCTTTCAAACAGACGATTATGCAGCCGGGCGTTTCCCTGGAAGATGCCATTGAGAACATCGATATCGGTGGGCCTACGATGCTTCGTTCGGCAGCAAAAAACCATAAAGACGTCATCGTCCTATGCGATCCGGCCGATTATGCAGAGGTCATACGGGAGCTGAAAGAAAACGGCAGCGTATCCTACGAAACGAAATACAGGCTTGCGCTGAAAGTATTCGAGCATACGGCCGCGTATGACGCGCTGATTGCTTCGTACCTGAGAGAGCGAAGCGGGCGGGAGCTTCCGAACAACCCGACATTTACATACGAAAAATTACAGGATTTGAGATACGGTGAAAATCCGCATCAAAAGGCTGCATACTATAAGCAAGTGGGAGTGCTTGAGGGTTCTCTTGCAAACGCCGTTCAATTGCACGGCAAAGAGTTGTCTTTTAATAATATAAACGACACGAACGGAGCGCTCGAAACGCTCAAAGAATTCACCAGCCCTACGGTTGTGGCGGTCAAGCATGCCAATCCATGTGGCGTGGGAAGCGGATTTGATATCTTCGCGGCGTACAAAAGGGCGCATGATTGTGATCCGACTTCTATTTTCGGTGGAATTGTAGCGGCGAACAGGCCAATCGACGCATGGACGGCAGATGAAATCAACAAAATTTTTATCGAAATTGTCATCGCGCCTGACTTTACGGAAGACGCGCTTACCATACTCAAAAAGAAACAAAACATCAGGCTTCTAAAACTGGAAAGCATTGAGAAAAAGCTTGAAAAACAGATCGACCTCAAGAAAACGAGCGGAGGAATCTTGATACAGGATGCGGATGATCAGCTTTTCAACGAGGAAGACCTCAAAGTCGTAACGGACAGGATTCCGACAGAAAGAGAGATGCAAGACATGATTTTTGCCTTGAAAGTGGCAAAACACGTGAAATCCAACGCCATCGTAATCGCCAAAGACGGAATGACGCTTGGAATCGGACCCGGGCAGACAAACCGGATATGGGCGGCGAAAAATGCGATCAGACAGTCGCACTTTGACTTGAACGATTCTGTTTTGGCATCCGACGCGTTTTTCCCGTTCGACGATTGCGTAACGGTAGCCGGTGAAGCCGGTATTACTGCAATCATCCAGCCGGGTGGCTCCATCAATGACGAAGAGTCGATTAAAAAGGCGAATGAACTCGGAATTGCGATGGTGTTTACGGGGATGAGGCACTTTAAACATTAACGACAGGCTATTTTTCCGCATAGCATTTGCGAAAAAATTCCGCTGTTGCTTGGTTTGAGTAGTTGCATTTAAAACAGAAAGGGATACAGATGAACATATTAATCGTAGGCAGCGGCGGACGCGAGCATGCAATCGCATGGAAGCTTGCCCAAAGCCCTAAAGTAAAAGAGATATTTTGCGCACCGGGCAATGCGGGGATTGCAAAGATCGCCGAATGCATTGATGTAAGTGCTGAAGACATTTCAGGCATCGTAAATGTCGCAAAGGAAAACAAGATCGGCCTTGCCGTGATCGGTCCGGAGGTTCCGCTTGCAATGGGGATCGTCGATGCGCTCGAAGCTTCGGGCATCAAGACATTTGGGCCGAACAAAAAATGCGCACAGCTCGAAGCGAGCAAGTCATTCACGAAAGATTTTCTGTTGAGGCATAACATACCTACAGCAAAATACAAAGAGTTTACAGACAAAGAAGAATTGCTAAATTCCATTGGAATTTACGGATTTCCGATGGTGTTAAAGGCGGACGGCCTTGCTGCGGGAAAAGGCGTCGTGCTTGCAGAGACAGAAGCGGAAGCGAGAAGCGCGATTGAGCAGATGATGGGTGAAAAAATATTCGGAGCAGCAGGTGAAAAGATCGTCGTGGAAGAATGTCTGATGGGCATCGAAGCGTCGGTGTTATGCTTTGTCGATGAGAAGACGATCATCCCAATGGAGTCGGCTCAGGATTACAAGAGGATCTTTGATAACGATGAGGGCCCGAATACAGGCGGCATGGGAACGTATTCGCCAAGCTTACTGTTTGATGAAGCGCTTGAAAAAAGAATCATGGATGAAATCCTTGCGCCGACGCTCAAAGGTTTTCAGATGGACGGACTTGACTTTAAAGGCGTGCTTTTCGTAGGCATTATGATCACGAAAGATGGGCCGAAAGTGATCGAGTTCAACAACCGTTTCGGAGATCCTGAAACGCAGTCCATTCTTCCAAGGCTTGAAACAGATCTTCTTGATATTTTCCTTGCGGTTACGGAGAACAATCTGAGCAGCATGGATATAAAATGGAGTGATAAAAAAGCGGTTTGTGTCGTACTCGCGTCCGGAGGCTATCCGGGCAACTATGAAAAAGGCGATGTGATCGAAGGGCTTGAGCGTGTCGATGAAGATGTGTTGGTATTCCATGCAGGTACGGCGACAGATTGCGGGATGGCAGTTGTAACATCGGGCGGCAGAGTTCTCGGCGTCACCGCGCTTGCGGATACACACGAAGAAGCCAGAAAAAAAGTCTATGAAAATGTGCCAAAGATCTCTTTCGACGGGATGCAGTATCGCAAAGACATCGGTGTCGTGAAGTTGTAAACGGTTGAATGGTTATTTTGATTCGATGATAAGGAAAAGCCAACATGATTATCGGAACGATGAAATTGACCCTATATGCGCCGTGGGTACATTCATTAAAAGAAAAACGCATGGTTTCTAAGAGCATCTGCGGCAAAGCGGCGGCAAAATTCAATGTCTCTATTGCGGAAGTTGAAAATCAGGACGTACACCAGACAATCACAATCGGAATTGCATGTGTGACGAACGATACATCCCACTGCGA
>Ga0123355_10020394_pt1 | contig 10583 bp, 9 predicted proteins | sample TergutEmb28metaG_3_FD_89872 | JGI IMG/M metagenome (GOLD analysis project Ga0123355, IMG submission 89872) | Embiratermes neotenicus P1 segment gut microbial communities from Petit-Saut dam, French Guiana - Emb289 P1 | ecosystem: Host-associated > Arthropoda: Insects > Digestive system > Gut ... | reverse complement strand
TAAACGACTAAAAACTTTGAAGGGGATGACACCTTATCAATTCATTGTCAAATCTTGGGGCGATAATCCCGACGTTTTTTTAGATGAACCGTGCCACCTCAATCTGGGACTTTACACCTAGTCTGCAACAAAAATCTTCGCAATAAAAAAGTGCGCCAAGCGCACTTTGAACACCAATAGCAGCAGTGAGCGAAGCGAGCGTTTCCCGCTGCGCGGGGACACATGTTGTTTGCCGCGCATTCCCTCGAAGCCGGGGCAGTTTCCTTCGCAATAAAAAAGCCCTTTCGAATATGAAAGGGCTTTTAATAACCGAGACGTCCTGCGGCCAGCATCAATCAGAACAAATCAAGGAGTTGTAAAATGTGAACAAGCGCAGCGGCAGGGAATACCGTGTTGTCGGAATCGCTGTACTTGGACAAAAGTTCTATAAGTGATACTTCGTACCGCATACTTTTCTCCCTCAATTCCCCGGAGGAAAAAGCCGGAATATATTCAGGAGGAGAAAAGCCGTTGGGGCGACACGCTCTCAAATAACTAAAAATCAAATAAGATGTAAACGCCTCATTCGGACGGCGTATATTTATTTCATGTCTTTGACTCTTCGTCTTGTTTTTATAATCAAAAACGCGATGCTTTAAGATTATCATCGCGCATTTTACGATGACATCGAAACGAGTCGGAATTTTGTTGCCGGCATCAACAGTGATGGGTGACCACGGCTCGACGGATTCCCTCATGTCAATATTTTTCCGAACTTTGTCCTTAGCGTCTTTTAAATATTCAGCATAGTCTTCGCGAATAGAGCTGAAAGCAACATGCCTCAAGCTGATGTACTCGGCATAACCCGTATAGTTCTTATTGTAATAATCCTGAGCCAGGAGCTGAATATCTCCGAAATTTCCGATGTTACCTATATGGTGGTGATAATAAAAATTGAGCGTGTTTTCGTAACGGCGCGTGTCTTCGTAACTGTTCATGCGCAATCATTCCTCCGTACCCTCAAAAATGTTTAATCGTTGGGAGCGTTCAGAAAGTGCGTTCATGTGCGAGCGAACATCAATTCCGCCGCTGCGAAAATTTAAATCTGTGAAGCTGTCAATACCTGCGATTTCGTTTAAAATAGAATTTTCCGTGTTGCGTAATCTGATATAAGTATGTTCATACCTATCCCGTTGTCTTCGTTTTATGCCGTTACAAGAACCGCATCTTCGTTTCAGTGTCATAAATATGCACTCCCTTATCAAAAATATAGAATTAAAGATAACGGAGGCATTCTAATGGAAAGTCGGTTCGGTGCCATTGCTGTTTGGGAAGTGTTGCGAGCGCAGGCGCATAAGTGCAGTTTCAGTGATTCCTTCAGCCGGAGGTGAACATGTTTTTTTGAAAACGGTGTGTAAATGTATTCGCTGTAAAATTTTAGAAATTACCGGACTTCAGTTTTTGAACTGTTTTAAAATTATCGGACTTCAGTTTTTAAACGAAACGGCATTTTGTTTTTTAATGGTTAGTGCTTGTAAGTTCACGGGAAGTTTTTCTGAAGTTCAAAAGTAAACAGTTTTGAACTTGCCGGCGGACAGATGAACTAATTGTCGGAAAATATGTGTAAATGTGTGCAAAAAATTTTTTTTTGCATCTTTTGTTCTGCAAATTATAGACATGTAACGGAATTATGTTAAAATTAGAAATATGTGCTGCGGAGAGGATGAAGTTATATGAACAATCGTATGAGTCTTTTGTTTATAGAAGATGAACCGACCGATATACAAAAATTTCAGGCTCTTATTAAGGCTGAATACGATGAGAAAATATGCCTGAATATGACAGATTCCAGCTCAGAGGCGGCGGACTTTACATTGGGCAAAAAAAGACCAAAACAAGCTGTGGAGAGTATCAATGCGGTTATTTTAGACCTTGAGCTTCATAAAGGTGAGGGTAGAGGCAAGGATTACTTGCAAAAAATTCAAGGCTACGAGCCAAGACCGATAATTGTTGTTGTGACAAACACTATGTCGGCAGTGACTTACAACGAAATAAGAGATTTCGGAGTCGAGCTCATTTATTACAAGCGGCAAAAAGGCTTTTCGCCTAAAGTTGTTATTGATGATTTATTGGACATGTGGCGAGCCCAAGGCGGCATCGGAACAAATGTCGCAACGGAGTGGGAAGAGACAGAATCCGAAAAAGATGAGCGTATCAGGTCGCTTATCAATGATGAGCTGAATCAAATTAACATGAGTGTTAAATATAACGGACGCACACATGCTGCTGATGCGATATTCCTCTTAATAAATAAAAAAGCGACGGACTCAAATGCGGTATATAATCATGTTGCGGATGAGGCCGACATTACTTACTCAAGTGTGATACGAAACGTACAGACAGCAATAAACAGCGCATGGGACAAGGGCAATGCGGATGAACTTTCGATTCATTACACCGCCCCTATAACGGCTGAAACCGGTGCGCCTACTCCGACAGAGTTCATAAGATTCTATGCGGATAAAATTAAGAAATTACTGTAAAATAAAGTTGAATACAGGTTTTTATTGTTGTAAAATAAAGTCGTGGAGGAGTTTTTATGCCACCGGTTCGGGAATATATTGAAATTGCGGTATTGGAGGGCGGCTTCTGTGGAAACGGATAAAAATAATCACGCACATACAGAGCAACAATCGGCCAAAAAAATTCAGGAATTAGAGGAGTTCTTGAAGGCATTTAGGGTTGCTAATCATAATGGTGGTGAAAATGCCACCATCATGCATCGTACCGTGTCCAAAATTAAAATGCGGGCAGAAAGCATGAATCTTCAGGATGACAAATTCATGTCGCTGATTGATGCCGTTCTCGACGACTTAAGAAAATTATTCGTTATAACGCCGGAAGATATTGACCCCGATAAAATACCCAAAATGCCGTTGCCTGAAACAAACATAGTTAAAGTGGATGAGTCGATTGATTATTATAACGGGGTGTTTCATACGAACGGGATAGCTTTCGGGGTGAGGCTTAACGGCAACATTCGCGAAATGATTGACGGCGTTGTTTCTGCGGATGTGCTGAGAACCATGATTGCACGCCATTTAAAAAATGCCTTGATTGCTATCAGGCACGGGGGCAGTGAATACCCCCGCGTTTATATGGTTCTCGGTATGGTCGGCGATTGCTTCGAACTCACTGTTCTTGATACCGGTAGCCCTTTTCAAATAAATATATTGGAGGTTTTGGGGCTTGAGTTCGTCACTACTCATTCGGACGAAGGCGGAAGCGGAATCGGTCTTTTTTCCACTTGGCAGGAAATTCGCAAATGCAAAGCAAGCCTTATTATTTGCGAAAAACCACCGGGCGGAGAAAATTTTTCAAAGTCTGTTACAATCAGGTTTGACAAAAAAGATAAATATATCATTCAAACCTTTCGCCCCGATGAATTTCCGAAAAGCAGCAGGTACGTGGTGTTGCCGTTGCCGTAAAATCTATAGTGAATCAAATCAGGAAGCGTCCCGTCGGCTATGGCATCGTAAGCGGTTCGCTCGATGTGTTTTTCTGCGAAAAACACCGGTCGCTCACCACAATGCACTTAACGCCGACGGGACGCAAATCAAGTTGATTCACTATATGTAATGCTCACATCAAAAAACCGCGCAGATGCGCGGTTTTTATTATTTTCGTCGAACTTTTCACTTGCAAAGCGCAATCAATTCGTCGATAACGGAGTCGGATTCGTCGTGGGGGACTTGGCATGTGCCGACCTGCGTGTGTCCGCCGCCGCCGTATTTCGCCATGATGCGTCCGACGTCAACGTTTGACGTGCGCTTAATTATGCTGTGCCCTACGGCGATTACGCAGTTATCGGAAAAGCCTTCGATTATCCAAATGGAAATGTCCTGCTCGGGGAACAGGCTGTATAAAAGGAAGCGATTGCCCGTGTGAATTGTGGGGATGCCGCGAAGGTCGGTTACGATTACGTTTTCATCGGTGCGGGAATTGTCCAAAATCATTTTGCGAAAGTCGGCGGTTTGTTGTTTGTAGTATTCAACGCGCTCGGCTACGTCGGGAAGCATGAGAATTTCATCAATTGTGTAATCGCGGCAGCTTTCCATGAGGCTCTCCATGAGTTCCCAGTTGCCGATTGAAAACTCCTTATGCCGCCCGAGACCGGTGCGCGGGTCCATTATAAAGCCGAGCATTATCCAACCCCTGGGGTCGGTTATTTCATCAACGGTAAGCTGCGCGGCGTCAACTTTGTCTACGGCTTTAATCATTTCGTCCATGTGCGAGAGGCGACTTTCGCCGCCGTAGTAGTCATAAAGAATTCGGGCGCAACTGGGCGCGAGATAGCGCGAGCCTTCAACGGCGGTATCGCCCATACGCTCGATTTCGCTTGCATGGTGGTCGAACCACATGCCGCAGCCGGCTGCGTAAGGTACGTTTGTAAGTACGTCGTTTTCCGTTACCTTGATTTTGCCGTCTTGAATGTCTTTGGGGTGAACAAATTTCCACGAATCAATTATTCCGAGCTCGAGTAAAATTGTGCCGCAGGCCAAGCCGTCAAAATCTGCTCTTGTTATTAAACGCATGAGATTTTTCCTCCTTGTATTGGCGACGTTCGAAAATTTAATATGTCGCCTGTGAAAAATTGCCTTGATTATGACATAATCATAACACAGAGGCAATAAGACCGATACAAAATTAAAATTTTGCATCCGGTTAAAAAAAGGAGCGATTTCAGTGAAAACAAATGCAAACAAATTACCCGTAGTTTCCGTTTCGGGGGCGGTGTGCCATCCGAGGGGCGGCGCGGCGGGGCGCGTTACCGCAAACGGCGAAGTAGTTTGGCTTCAGGGCACCGGCGGCATTACATACAATGCAAAAATAGGAGATTCCTGCATTGATTGGGTTGCCGACCATTTAGAACCCGGCGTTTCCGCCCGCAACAAAGAAGACGATTTCAACCAAGCGTTCACCGTGCTTTCGTGCATCGGCAACGAGGCGCGCGTGCGTTCCGGCGACGCCAAGGGCGACATCGGTTTCGTTACCGGAAAACACGGCGGATGCGAACATTTGCTGATTTACTTCCCCTCAGAAACTTTGGAGAAATTAAATATCGGCGACACAATAAGCATAAAGGCCACCGGGCAAGGCATGGAGCTTTTGGATTATCCGCAGGTGAAGTTGCGCAACATGAGTCCGCTGTTGCTTGAAAAAATGATTTTTTTTGACGCCGGAGACAAATTTTCGGATGCGGCACATTCCCTCGAAGCCGTAACGGCTTCCGGCGGCGGGCAGGAATCACATGCTTCCGGAGCGCATTCCGACGAAAAATTACACATCGGAGTTGCGAAAATTATTCCCGCAAAACTTATGGGGTCGGGAATCGGGCATTCGACAAGTGCGCGCGGCGATTACGACATCACGATGTTCGACGACGCCAGCGTTGAAAAATACGGTCTGCGGGATTTACGCTTCGGCGACATCGTTGCAATTACCGACGCCGATACTCGCTTCGGGCGTTCGTTTCGCGCCGGCGCGTGTACAATCGGGGTTGTTGTGCACGGCGGAAGCGTTATCGCCGGACACGGCCCCGGAGTGACCACGCTTATGACAAGTGCCGAGCCGATTATTGTGCCGTTTTTGAATGCGCAGGCGAATTTGGCGGAATTTTTTCTTTAAAAATAAACCTCGGGGACTCCGTCCCCGAACCCCTGCAAGGGGCTGTCAGCCCCTTGACCCCATCAAAAAATCGCGCGTACGCGCGATTTTTATTAAAGTTTTTGCCCCGCTTTTTTCAAAAAGCGGGTGGGGGTTCGGGGGCAAAGCCCCCGAAAGCATCAATTATTAACTCACGGCGCGAAACGTATCGCTCGACCGTCGGTAATCATTTGAATTGTGCCGAGTTCGTCGGTGCGTTTAATTTTTATGCCGTGCGCGGTGAGGCGGTCGGTGACGTCGCGATGCGGATGACCATGGCGATTATTCGCGCCGGCACTGATTACGGCAATTTCCGGGTCAACGGCAGTCAAAAACGCTTCCGACGTTGAAGTTCGGCTGCCGTGATGCCCTGCGTGTAATACGTTGGCGGATAAATTTGCGCGTTCTGCGAGCATTCGCTGCTCGGCGGGGAATTCGGCGTCGCCGGTGAATAAAAACGACGTCCGCCCGTGAGAAAGCCGCAGCACAATTGAGCGGTCGTTAATCGAAAACATTCCGGGGTGCGGCGAAAGAACTTCGAGTTCGATAATTCCCGCAAGCAGCCTGTCGCCCGGCGACGGAAAAATTACCGGCACATCGTTCGTGTAAATTGCTTCGAGAAAATTTGCGTACGCCGGCGTGCTGTGTTCGTCGTAGGAAATATCGGGCATTATGACGCTTCCGATTTCAAAATCGCGAAGCACCTGCACAAGTCCGCCGATATGGTCGCTGTGAGGGTGGCTTGCAACAACGTAGCAAATGCGCGTAATTTCCGCGCCGGTCAGGTATCTGCTGACAACGCTGCGGGCATGATGTTCGCCGCCGTCGATTAAAACCGTGTTGCCCTGCGAACGCAAAACAACGCTTTTGCCCTGCCCGACATCCAAAAACGTAACGATAATTTCATCGGGCGCGGGGAACAAAAGCGATTCGATACGGGTGAAAATTCTGTCGCCCGCGAATATGTAAATCAGCGCGAAAATCAAAATCGCAAGCGTTGCGAGAAAAAACCATTTGCCGCGCTTGCCCCCGGAACGATGCCGGCGAGGCGGTCTGCGGCGTCGCGTGGGCATTGTGCGAGAGTATCCGGAAACCCCGTTGCTTTCCGGCATCCTGCCGGGTATGTGTGCGCGCATGAGAGTTTGTCCTTTCGTGATGAAATTCGACGATATATTGCCGGATTCGGCGATTTTGGTCAAATTTGCAAGTTGTGCGCAAATAAAAATTACTACAGAGCAATTCAGGGAGTGTTCTCACATCCGCTAACGCCCGTCTTTCGGTCGGGTTTACGCGAAAAAACGCTTGAAAGCGTAGCGGTTAATTCTGACTTATGGTTGTGAAACCGAATAAGTTCCGGTATAAATTAACGTATCGCGAACGGGCTTCTCAAAGTCGTTCGCTGTATCTTACAGAAAGTTGGCGATAGTATGAATACATACCGGATAAAAATTGAACATGCCGAACCCGGCATGATTCTTGCCGAGCCGGTGTACTTATCTATGGGAATGATGATAAGCCCGGGCAACACGAAATTAACCGACATTCTGATTGCTCGAATGGCGGAAAAAGACGTGCAATCGGTTGTTGTTAATTCCAATGTTTCGCTCGCACATATTGCGATTGATGCGGAGGAAAAAAGTAAGTCTGCGAGCGAGCCTGCCGGCGCACCCGAAAACAAGCCCGCGCCCAAGCCTTCCGATGCGCCCGCAAACATATCCCCCGACGCGCCTCCGTGCGCAATTTTGGACAAAAAATTAAAAGAAGAAGCTGTTGCGGGCGTGAAGGAATTATTTTCGTGCTTTTCATGCGAGGTTGTAAACAAAACCACGGCGTATAAATGTGTGCGCAATATAGAATCCGTCGTGCAAGACCTCATTGAGGTTATTTCGGCCGACCCGGACAGCCTTGTTCACATAAATGACTTAAAATCGTACGACGATTATACGTATCATCACAGCCTGAGCGTTTCGTTGCTTGCGATGGCAACGGGGCGCAAGTTGGGAATGAGCGACGACGAACTTTTTCGCCTCGGGCGTTGCGCCATGATGCACGACATCGGCAAATCGGCGGTTTCGTCGGACATCATCAATAAAAAAGGGCTGTTGACCGACGACGAACGCCGCGCCGTACAAGAGCATCCGGTATTGGGCGCAGCCCTCTTAAAAGATAACGATGTCGGCGACGAAGAATTGTGGCATTCCATCAGGCATCATCACGAAAAAGTTGACGGAACGGGTTATCCGGATAAACTCAAAGGCGACGAAATCCCGCTTTTTTGCAAAATTATTGCCGTTGCGGATGTTTACGACGCGCTTACATCGTTTCGCTCGTACCGCGACCCGAATCTTCCCGACGATGCATATGACCGGATTTTTGAAGACAGGGATAAATTTTTCGATTGCAAGGTTTTGCAGGCTCTCTTTGATAAATTGGTGTTTTACCCTAACGGCACGGTTGTTCAGCTTTCCGACAACCGTTCGGCAACCGTTATCGACGGCGGAACATCGCAACGGCGACGTCCCGTTATTCGCATCAACGACAGCGGCGAAATTATTCGCCTCGTCGATAACCCGAATTTGAAAATTGTCGCAATAGAGGCGACCTCCGAAAACCCGGAGAAGAATCAGTAGCGCAACGAATTTGCAAAAATTTGTATTTGGTGTAAAATTCAGAGAAAAATGTTGAGGAGCAAGCGTATGAACGGAAACGGATACTACCCCGCCGATATTTTGGGCAGAGTTAATGCGGCGGAAATTGTTGTGTTTGTAATTTACATCGTAATAATGATGGGTTTCGGAGTTTACTTTTTCATAAAGTCGAAAGGCGGCGGCGAGAAGGAATACTATCTCGGAAACCGCGAAATGGGGCCGTGGGTTTCCGCACTTTCGGCGGGAACAAGCGACATGAGCGCGTGGGTGCTTTTGGCGTTGCCCGGCTCGATTTATTGGTTCGGCATGAGCCGCGCATGGATTGCAATCGGGCTTGCTCTCGGCTACATTTTAAGTTGGATTTTTATTGCGCCTCGGCTTCGGCAGTTTTCGATTGCGGCAAAGGATTCGATTACCCTTCCGCAGTTTTTTACGAACAGGTTCATCACGGAAAGCAAGGTTTTGCAATGCATTTGCGCGGTGGTTTTTATCGTGGCGTTTGCGGCATATTCGATTGCGCACATCGTAGTTTGCGGTGTGCTTTTTAACATGGTTTTCGGCATGAGCCAAGAACTCGGCATGATTATCGGCGCGATTCTGATTATTTTTTACACATTTTTGGGCGGGTTTAAAGGCGTTTCCGTTTCGGACTTTTTCCAAGGCGGATTGATGCTTCTCGCGCTTATGGCCGCGCCGTTTTTTGTGCTTTTCGCGCTGTCGCCGGGAACGTTTGCCGCAACGGTTTTCCCTGACACGTATTGGAATTTCCTCTTCACCGGTCGTTTTGACTGGGAAAGCATTTCGCATATTTTAACCGGCTTCGGATGGGGCTTGGGTTATTTCGGAATGCCTCATATTATTGTGCGCTACATGGCCATTCGCAAGCAAAGCGAGGTCAAAAAAAGCGCGGCAATTGCAATCGGTTGGAATTTGCTGATTCTTTCGGCGGCGGTTGCGGCCGGAATTTTAGGGCGCGTATTTTTGGGGCATCACGGCGTTTCGCTCGGTGCGCCCGGCGCGGTCGGAACAGGCGGCGGCGAAACGGTTTTCATCGTGCTTGCGCGTTGGATTTTCCCGGCGGTTGTTTCCGGCGTTTTGCTTTCGGCAATTCTTTCCGCCGCAATGAGTTCGACAGACTCGAAACTTCTCGTTGCGTCGTCGTCTTTCGTGGCGGATATTTACAAGCCGCTTATCAGAAAAAATGCCGGCAAAACCGAACTCATTTGGATGGGGCGCGCAGTTGTTTTGCTTGTTGCCGTTGTTGCAACTGCAATCGCGCTGTGGCCCGGACGCGGCACAATTATGGACATCGTTGGCAATGCGTGGGGCGTTTTCGGCGCGGCTTTCGGGCCGGCGATGATACTTTCGTTGTACTGGAAGCGGTTTAATTTGCCCGGCGCGATTTCCGGCATCGTTACCGGAACAACCGTTGCTTCCGTTTGGGCGGGCGCGGTTATGGTTACTCGTTCGGCTGTTGCGAACGCTGCGGCCGCCGCAATCGAAGCAGGTTACATCGCAACCGCCGCCGAACATATTCCCACGGAATTGCAGGCGCAAATTCTTAATATCGGGCGACTTTTCGGAATCGTACCGGCGTTTTTCACGAGTCTCGCCGTTGCGATTATTGTGACTTTGCTCACGAAAAAGCCCTCCGCCGAAGTCGAAAAACTTTACGACGACGCTCTTGTTTTGACGGATTAGGGTGTGAAGCCGGCATATGTATAACCTTTCGGGGGATTCCGAACAGGGATTCCTCGACTTAATTGTTGAAGTGAAAAAGTCCGGTGATGCCGGGCTTTTTTTGTTGTTTGGAAGTTTATTGCGGATACCGGCTTCGTTGGGATGTGACGTAATTCATATTCACAACTGCATGAAATTAGGGCATGTTCCCACATCCGCTGACGCCCGTCTTTTGGGTGAAGTTTTCGCCACTTTTCGTCAGTTTTTCCTCGCTTGTCGCCGGCAAGCGGCGTCCAAACTTCTTCAATTGGCGAAAATTCGCCTCAAAATCCGTGCATTATCGTAAGTGGGAACACTCCCTGAACGACGAGAACATCACTTACTAATGGATGCGCTTTTAACGATTTTGTACTTGACATGCATTTTCCTGTCGTGGCAAACTTATCCCTGTTAGGGTGTGTCGTCAAAAGCGAAATGATATAATGGAGAAAACCCAAAGGGGGTAATCTCCGTGAATGAATCATGCCACCGCCACGATATAACGGACACGCTGTGGAGCTTGATAGAACC
>Ga0123355_10020393_pt1 | contig 10583 bp, 7 predicted proteins | sample TergutEmb28metaG_3_FD_89872 | JGI IMG/M metagenome (GOLD analysis project Ga0123355, IMG submission 89872) | Embiratermes neotenicus P1 segment gut microbial communities from Petit-Saut dam, French Guiana - Emb289 P1 | ecosystem: Host-associated > Arthropoda: Insects > Digestive system > Gut ... | reverse complement strand
GACGTGCCGGAAATGCACGCGAAGTTCACGGACCACTTCATCCGCATCGTGCGTCCGGGCGAGGGCTATCCCAACCGCTGAGCATCGAGACCTGGAGCATGCTCGGCTTGCCCCCGGACTGGTTCCGATCGTGGCCCTGACGCGTGGGCCCGGAATGCATCTGGAAATAACAAGTAAGTCATTCTTTATAAATATCTTGCAAATTAATAATTAAAGCTAAACTTAGAGGTCGCTGATACTCTCGGGGCCCGACATTGTGAGGCGTGGATCCACTGCTGCTTCGGTTCGTGGCAAGGTCCCGGTGTGGATGCCCTGGTTCGTCCACGAGGAAGCCGCAGCCGCGGCGCTCACCGCAGCATGGAACCCTCGGGCGGAGCATGGGAAAGCGGAAGCCCTCCTCGCCGAGCGCGGCAGGCTTGGCCACAAGCCGGAATCCCGCTCACCGGTTCATTGCGGTTTTAACGCACCTGCCCGGCAACTTGTTGCATCTAAGGCTCGCAGGGCCTCGTATGTCGAAAGTACAATCTGGTTCCAGCCTTTCCTCGCGCGACCTGGCGCAGGCGTGGTGGCGTGTTCTGAACGGACACGTCCCGATGCTGTCGATAGAGATCACTCGCGAATGTCCTTTGAGTTGTCCCGGATGCTACGCATACGGAGACGGTCATCTGGGCGGTGAGACGACCCTGCGGGAGCTAAGTGATTTCCGCGGTGATGCGCTGGTGAGTGGCGTGCTCGGGCTGGTGCGAAAACACAAACCGCTGCACGTGTCGCTGGTCGGGGGCGAGCCGATGATCCGGCATCGGGAGCTCTCGCGCATTCTCCCCGAGCTCAGCGCGATGGGCGTGTTCACGATGGTAGTCACGAGCGGCGTGGTTGCGATTCCACGGGAGTGGATGGGGCTTCCCCGATTTCGCCTGACAGTTTCGGTCGATGGACTGCCGGAACATCACGATGAGCGCCGCAAGCCTGCGACTTATGAACGCATCCTGAAGAACGTAGCCGGACGATCGATCAACGTGCATTGGGTGATTACGCGGCCGATGATGGCCCGGGCTTCGTATCTCGAGGAGTATGTTGCCTTCTGGAGTGCGCGGCAGGAAGTGGATCACATCTGGGTCAGCCTCTATAGTCCGCAGATTGGCGAACAGAGTGCAGAGCGGCTGACGGCCGAAGACCGCGAGCGGATTGCGCGGGAATTGCCGGCGCTGCGGAAGGCCTATCCAAAGCTGCTTGTGCCGGAAGGTATGGCACGGGCATTTGTGAAGCCTCCAAAGAGTCCCGACGATTGTCTGTTCTCCATGATGTCGATGAACTATTCGGCCGATCTGCGGACGCATGTGGAGCCGTGCGTTTTCGGCGGCAACCCGGATTGCAGCCAGTGTGGATGCAGCATCTCGAGCGCCCTCCACTGGATTCGCGACGTGAAAATTACCGGGCCCTTAAAAGTCGGACACATGGTCCGTGGATCATTGAGCGTGGGATCGGCGGTCCGGAAGTTGCGCGGCGAACGGGATGCGTTGAACCGCTGGCAGGAAGGCGCGCGGTTTGTGGGCGAGAAGAGTTCGCTGGTTCAGATTCAGTCGCAGGAAGAAGGCGAAGCGCCCTAGGGCTTTCGAACCGGAAAGCGGCGGTCGACAATGATTCGCTCCTCGCGATCACTTGCGAACGCCAGGCACGACGTTTGACGTGCCCGGTGCTGGCTTGCCCGAAGCGAGCCTGCGGGCAACACCCTGTGGCGCGATGCGAGGGCACGAGCCAGAGCCCTTCGACGTAGGCAACCGGTCGTCCGGCAAAGTCCAGAATGTCCTTGCGAATGGAAAGCTCTGCGAATCCGACCGGAATCTGAGCCACTTCGGCAAACAGGACGTGCTTGGGCTCGGGCAGGCTTCCCGCAAAGAAGGCAGCAATCTCAACCGGGTGAGCGTCGTCTCCGGGCCAAGCGCACCCCGCAGCGTCCGCCACTCGCCAACGTCAGACGGATGGATATCGCGGATTGTCAGCATATCCGGCTTCACTTCTTCTTGTTCTTGCCCGGGAGGCTTGCGGGATTCTCGTGCGTTCGTTCGCGGAAGGCGCCTCCGAGACCGGCGGCGAGGCCTACGCTGGATTCACCAAACCTGTCGCGGAGTTTGTCGGCTGCCGCCAGGGCGTCTTTCCAGCGTTGCTGGCGCTTGCCCTCCAGCAGGTCGATCTGTGCGGCTTCGGTCGTGAACGACGATGCTTGCACTCCCAGCAGACGAACTTCGATTCCCTTTTTCCAGTTCCTGCGAAACAGCGAGCGGATCTGCTCGAAGATTTCGATGTCGAGTTGTGTGGGAGCTGGGAGCGTGCAGGCGCGCGTGATCGTAGTGAAGTCTTTGTAGCGGAGTTTGAGCTGGACGGTACGGGCGTAGAAGTTGGCTTCGCGGAGTCGGCGGCCGACCATTTCTGAGAGGCGCATCATGGTGGCCTCCAGAGTGTTGATATCGGCGGTGTCCTCGTTGTAGGTGTGCTCGTGGCTGATGGATTTGGCGTCCAGGTCGGCGGCGACTTCGTGATCGAACCATCCCCCCGCATCTTCGCCTCGGGCTTTACCGGCGAGCGCGAGCCCCCATTTTCCGAAGCGGGATTCGAGTTCGTTGTCTTCGAGCGTGGCGAGGTCTCCAACTTTCCTGATTCCCAGCGCGTGAAGGTGCGATTCCATGACTTTGCCCACGCCAGGAATTTCGCGGACGTCGAGCGGCGCAAGGAATTTCGACTCTTCGCCGGGAACAATGTACAGGATGCCGTTCGGCTTCGCTTGCCCGGAAGATACTTTCGCGATCAGACGCGACGTGCCGATTCCGACCGAGCAGTTCAGGCCGGTTTCGCATTTCATACGTTGATGCAGGCTGTGTGCGGCTTTGAGCGCAGGTCCGTGAAGGCGCTCAGTGCCGCTCATGTCGAGGTAGGCCTCGTCGATGGAGGCCATTTCAACCTGGGGCGTGAACAAGCCCAGAACTTTATAGACTTTCTCGGAGAACTCGCGGTAGCGGTCAGGATGCCCGTCGACAAAGACGGCCTGCGGGCACTGTCTGGCCGCGGTGCGGAGCGGCATGGCGGAGTGGACTCCGAATTTGCGCGCTTCGTAGGAAGCAGCGGAGACGACACCGCGCTCGTGGCGCTGTCCGCCGACCACGACCGCCTTGCCTTTCAGTGACGGATCGTAGAGTTCTTCCACGGAGACGAAGAATGCGTCCATGTCGACGTGGAAGATGGTGCGTGGGACAGCGGGCTGGTCAACGGCAGCCATGCTGAAGGAAATTCTAGCAGCAGGAGGGTGGGTCGTTTTTAGTGCCCAGGACTTGGCACGCGATCAGTGAGGACGTGGCTCGTCGTTTTCGCTGTAGACGTGGCATGAAGCAATTCACTTACGTCGTCTCCGCCCGGCAGATAGTGTCACCGGACCGGCGATGATCCGCGAACGCTGTTAGAATCTCGCCGCATGTCTGGACGCACCGTCTCGATTACATCCCGCATTGTTTTCCTTGTCTGTGGACTGACCACGCTCTTCAGCGCCTTCCCTTACGTAATGCTGCGCGGGGAGGGGCTGCCGTTTCAGAGCGAATGGGTCGTCTTTGCGGTCGTGCTTGGGCTGCTGGGGCTTTTCAGTGTGCTGGTTGGGGTAGTGCCGCGATCGCTGATCGCAAAAGCCTGTCGACGAGATCGGGATGACAGACAGTTGTTTTCAGCGCCGCTCAAACTGGTTGGCATTTTTGCCGCAATCGGGTATCTGGTGGCCCTCGTTGCTCATTTCTCTCCGCATACCTGGAATGTCAATCCGCAACTTATGCTGGCGGTGTGTCCGATGTATGTTGTGAAGATGACGATCGATCCCTCGCCCGAGACGATCTTCTTCCTGCTGGCTCCGATGAATGCCGCAGTCTACGGCGCACTCGGTCTGACTCTGGGATACGTGTGGTTGGCCCTTCATCAACAAACCTGAAGGCTGACCCCGGTGCTGCCAGCTGGCAGCGAGACACCGGGGTTTCCCTCACGACTGGTGTAACTCCTGGCGCTCGACTCGACCGCTGCGCCGGGTGCCGCCGCTTTCGTCGCCGATCGGGCGGCGCAGGCGCTCACGGGTGCCACTCGATCAGGGTATTGTAGTTTCCGTTGGCGTTTGTGGTGACGCCAACGGCCCAAAGGCCGCCACCAGGAATGGCGCGGATGTCGGCAAATCCGCTGTCATTGTTGCCAAGGTTGGGTGTAGAGACCAGAGACCAGACGCCGTCCACAGCTTCGAGGGCGAGCGGGCTGTGGTTACCAGTCGCCATGTTGAGCTCCCAGCCCACTGCCCACGTCGAGCCTTCAGCGGCGGTTTCAGCTGCGAACAGATCGTTCTCGCCCGTGCCCCGGTTCGGGCTGGTTTGAATCGACAGACTATCCGGAGCGCCCGCGGCCACGTAGGTGGTGTAGGGCTCGGTGTCGGTTTCCTGCTGGCCGACAACGGTCAGCAAATCCTTTGTGACCGAGAGACCAAGAGGAAGTGCCGACGCGCCGGGATCCACAGGGCTATCGATGACCTTCCAGGATTTCCCGTTCCAGTGCTCGATGAGTGCCTGGTTCGGAAACTCGGAGCCGGCTTGTTGGCCAACGGCATAGACATCGTTGGTGGCGAGAGCCTTCACCGCATACAACTGGTTGCCGTCTCTGCCCGGATCCACAGCGTCGACCACGAACCAGGCGGAACCGTCCCAGTGCTCGGTAAGGGTGTGCCAGAGGCCCGTTGCATCTTGCTGGCCACCTACCGCCCAAACGTCTCTGTCAGTGATCGCCACAACGCCATAGAGGATATTCTGCAAAACGCCGGGGCTCGGGCTCGAAACAACGTTCCACACCCTGCCGTTGTAGTGTTCCACGAGCGTTTTCTGCTGGAACTTTCCATTGACGTAATAGCCGACTGCCCACGCCCGTCCGGTGGAAGGCATCGACACTGCGTTCAGCACATTTTCTTCGTCGCCGACATTCGGCAAAGGATAGGCCGTCCAGCGGGAACCGTCGAAATGCTGCCCCAGAGTGGAGAGGACCTGCGATGACCCCGGGTCATACGCGCCCACCGCCCAGGCGTCGCTCGCCGACGCAGCGGCTACACCGGCCAGAACGTTGTCGCCCTGGCTCAACAAGTTGCGGCTCGGCACCAGAGTCCAGCCCGGGCCCGTGAGCGATGCGATTTCGCTCTCTGCTCCTTTTCCCTGCATCGAGATCTTTTCGCTGCCCGCCGGGAACTGGTATGGAGCAGGCAATTGGGGAACGTCGGTGGCCCCCGTAATGGCGAACAGTTTTGTCATGGGAGCAGCCCTGCAGCTGTTGCGCAGACAACCCAGGCCGAATGCCTGCTGCATTGAAGCCAGCAGGGAGTAATGGTTGTATTTCGTGCGGTCTTGCAAGCCACGGGGTCCGCTGTTGGTGACAACAATTGTGGCTACTGGGGATGTAGCGCTCGCACCCTCATCGAATGTAATGATGATGGCGTTATTACCGCTTTGCCAAATGGAAGACGAGGTGATCTCGTTCACGATCGTCCCCACAAAAGAGTCGCCCTGGGCGATGAGCCAGTTCTGCTGCACGGTGCCGTTATTGTTCGAGTCGACGCACCAGGGAGGAGCGCCATGCATGTCATGGCATTCGTCGCCAACGATGTAGCTGAAGTTCTTGACCAATCCGGCAGCCAGGTCCGCCGACAACTGTGCGAACGGATGCAACCTGGCGAATTCACTCGGCTTCTGCATATCGGCAAAGTTAACGATGCCGTTGTGCTTCGAGACGTACTGGGTATCGGCATCGGGAATCCCGTTGCACTTGTCGGGATAACAATAGCCCCGATATCCGGGATAGGGCATGCCCTGGAAGTATCCCCTCCAGTCCTTTCCTGCGGCTTCCAGCTGTGACATCAGACTTTGCGCCTGGACCGTGTGCCCTGGAAACCAGTAGGGATCGTCACTGCTGAGACCGAACGTACTGCCCCCGAGCATCGCCGCGTAGTTCGGCTCGCTGGGATCACCGACGCCGGTATAGTTGGTGGCAAGTCCATAATCCCGTGCCAGCGCATTGAGGATCGGCGCATAGGGGCTGCCAATGATCTGACTGTACGGCTCGCTCTCCATCACAATCAGGAAGATGTGCCGGTATTGCGGAAAACTTCGCGGCCGTTGCGCGCCAGCAAGTCCGGTCAGAGCCAGGCATACAGCGACCGTGCCGGACACGAACCGCGCCGATGGCTGATGTTTCGAACTATGCATTCGAGCCTCCTTGTTTTCGGACAGGACCTTGCAGTTGTGAAGACCGTCGCCCGTAATGGATAGGAGAACCAATGACACGACGACTTTCTTGGGGACGCCAAGCCTCCAAAAAGGTGTGACGACGTGGGCGCTTTATCCAGGTGATGACGACTGTGCCCGTCGTCTGTCGGCGGCGACTTCGGTGTTGGAAAAGACAGACAGCGACGCGGGCAAGATATCCGAGCGGCCCGAAGATGAGGTTACGGGCATGTAAAGATCGAGTGAATTTCTTTTCAGACAGGTGTCTGGGAAACCGGTACTCCAGGCTGATCATCGGGCGCGGTAGCGGATCGAAGATCCGGGACGGCTGGTCGACAACCGCCCGGTAACCGTCCGGGCAGTTGCCCATGTCACTCGCCGGGGGGGAATCTAGACTAGTACTCTTTCCGGCGCAGGTGCGGTTCCCCGCATCTGCTTTACCTTTTCGTAGATTTTCCCGTATTCGCGCGCGCTTACGTTCCAGGAAAAATCCCTGCTCATGCCATTTCGCATCAGGACTCGCCACGACGTCTGGTCCTGAAAGGCTTGCAGGGCCTCTTTGATCGTGACCAGGAGCGACTCGCCATTGTATTCGGTGAACTTGAAGCCGGTGCCTTTGCCGGTGCGGGCATCCCAGGGCTCGATGGTGTCGTCGAGGCCTCCCGTGGCGCGGACGATGGGCACCGTGCCGTATTTCAGACTGTAGATCTGGTTCAGGCCGCAAGGTTCGTAGCGCGAGGGCATGAGAAACATATCGGCGCCGGCTTCGATTTTGTGGGCGATGGCATTGTCGTAGGCGACCTTGATGGCGATCTTGTGCGGGAATTGCTTGTTGAGGCGCTGGAACATCTCTTCGTAGCTCTTGTCGCCAGCGCCCAAGGCGACGATGATCATTTCTTCGCGGGCGAGACGGTCGGCGATCTGGGCGATCAGATCGAATCCTTTTTGAGCGGCGAAGCGGGAAACGATGCCGATCACCGGGAGCTTCGGGTCGGCGTTGGTGACACCAAAGGCGGCGAGGAGATCCTGCTTGTCTTTCGCTTTGCCGGAAAGATCCTGCGGGGAGTATTGGGCAGTGGTGAACTGGTCGGTCTGCGGACTCCATTCGTCGTAATCGACGCCGTTGAGGATACCGGTCACCGTGGAGGCGCGGTCGCGCAGGACGCCTTCGAGGCCGAATCCGTATTCCGCAGTCTGAATCTCCTGGCTGTATTTCTTGCTGACGGTAGTGATGTAGTCGGAATAGATCAGCGCGCCCTTAAGGAAATTGACCTGGCCGAAGAATTCCATTTTCGACATGGTGAACAGATCCCAGGGAAGCATGAGCAGGGGAAGCGTGTCGGGCGGGAACAGGCCCTGGTAGCCCATATTGTGGATGGTGAAAACCGTGCCGACATCGCGGAAGGCAGGGTCATCGGCGTAGATCGTGCGAAGCAGGACCGGCACCAGGGCAGATTGCCAATCGTGGCAATGAAAGATCTGCGGCGTGCCCAGGATTTTCGAGGCCTCCAGCACCGTGCGCGAGAACAGCGCGAAACGCTCGGCGTTGTCAGGATAATCGCCGGCACGGGTGCCATAGAGGGCCTCGCGCTCGAAATATGGGGGATACTCGACGAAATAAAATTTGACGCCCCCCTGGGAACCTCCACTGACGACGGAGGCGAAGCGGTATTCATCGTCGAATGGGACGGTAACGCTGCGAACCACCGTGGCGGGATCGGTGAGCCTGGTCTGGCGATATCGGGGAAGGTAGACGCTGACCTGATGGCCAAGCGTGGCAAGGGCGCGGGGCAGGGCTCCGACGACGTCAGCAAGACCTCCGGTCTTGGAAAATGGGACACCTTCCGAAGCGACGAACGCGACATTCATGAGAGCGGAACCTCCTCGGGGCACGCAGTGGTCGCGGCGCAGGATATGATGAAGACAGCATGGGCCGGGGTTCGACGAAAAACACAGGAATGCGTTCCGACTTGTCAGTCTAATTCTCGAGTGGGTGAGGGTCAACGTGCCAAGGGTGGTATCTGCGCGGCGTCCGCAAAGTAAGCCTAAATTGGGACAGCACTTTCTGACGAGCCCGGATGCGGCCGGGCGCATTGTAGATGCATTGGGGGACATATCGCAGAGCACCGTGCTCGAAATCGGCCCGGGACGCGGAATTCTGACTTCCCTGCTGGCCAGGCAGGCGCGGCGGCTGATTGCCGTGGAACTGGACCGCGTGCTGGCGGCGCAGTTGCGGCTGAAGTTTGGCATGGCACGGAATGTGGAGATTCTGGAGGCCGATATTTTGGCAATCGATCTGGACTCGCTGTTCGGGCCGAAGCCGGGCCTCGGACAGCCGGGGATTGAGTTCAAGCCACAGCCAGTGAAGGTTGTGGGAAATCTGCCCTACTACATCACGTCGGACATTTTGTTGCGGCTGTTTCAGTTTTCCCGGTACTTCGAGAGCATCGTGATCATGGTGCAGCGGGAAGTAGGGGAACGGGTTGCCGCCAGGCCGGGGGGGAGCGAATACGGGCTGCTTTCGGCTACGGCGCAGCTTTACGCTCGAGTGGAGAATCTGTTTACGCTGGCGCCGGGAGTGTTTGCGCCTCCTCCGAAGGTTCATTCTTCGGTGCTGCGGTTGACGATTTCTCCGCGGCAGGAGGAATTGGGCGTCGCCGGGGATGGGTTCATGGATTTCCTGCGGCTCTCATTTGCGCAGAAGCGGAAGACTCTGTGGAACAATCTTAAAGAGAAGTATGACGAAGCGGCGTTGAAGCATGCGCTGGCGCAGGCGAAGGTCAAGCCGGCGGCCCGGGCGGAGACGTTAAGTCTGGAACAGAGCGCGGCGGTGTATCGGGCGTTGCGCGTCGAGGCTGGGGGCGCCTAGTCGGCGTCTGTTTCGAGTCGCTGCCAGACCCAATCCGCCGCCTGTTTTGGGCCCCTGCATTTGAACCAGCGCGGCGCATTGATTTCCTTTTGACGGTGGACTCCGACGGCGGGCTCGGCCGAAAGGAGGGGCCATGAGTAGCGCACCTGTTCGACACCCGGCAGTGGCAGGCCGGTTTTATCCGGGCGATCCGGACGATCTGCGCGCTGAAGCGCGCGAATATCTCTCACAATCTGAAGCTGAGGTCGTTCCCCAGCGGGCGATTGGGTGCATGGCTCCGCATGCAGGGTATATGTATTCGGGGCACGTGGCGGGTGCGGTGTTTGCACAGATTGAGATTCCCAAGCGATGTGTATTGATGTGTCCGAATCACACCGGAATGGGTCGCGCTCTTGCCATCATGAGCGATGGAGCCTGGGAAACGCCACTGGGGCAAGTTCCCATTGACGGGGAATTGGCCGCGGCATTGAAAGGACGCTTCCCTGCCTTGCAGGACGACTGGGCTGCGCATCGGGCCGAGCATGCCGCGGAGGTAGAGCTTCCCTTCCTGCAGATTCGGCAGCCGGCGTTGGCGTTTGTGCCAATCGCGTTGGGGACCGGTCAGTTTGAGCCGCTCGAACAACTCGGGTTGGCGGTAGCAGACGTGATTTCGGCGCAGAGCGATCGGGTCTTGATCGTGGCTTCGAGCGATATGAATCACTATGAACCGGACGCTGTCACGCGGGTAAAGGATCATCAGGCAATCGAAAGGATCCTCTCCCTCGATCCGCGCGGGCTGTTTGACGTGGTGACCCAGCAAGACATCAGCATGTGCGGCTTTGGCCCGGCGGTCGCGATGTTGACCGCGGCACGACGGCTGGGGGCGAAATCCGCGGAGCTTGTGAAATATGCCACTTCGGGCGATGTCTCCGGCGACCGGGACATGGTTGTGGGATATGCGGGAGTGGTTGTGGTTTAATCTGTCGGCGCCGGTTGCGGATGAACCGACAAACGGGCCGGATATTCCGGGATTCATGCGGATGGCATGTAAATTCAATAGTTTATGAGCTTTACGGGTGTAATCGCTCCCACCTTTGATACAGTCCCAAATCTGTCAGCAAACGAAATTACAGGGATTGAGTGCAGCGTGACACCGGCTCTTACTGAAGGCCGACTTCCAGAGTGTCTGCTTGTTCAGGCATACGCGATTGCTGCTGCTCTGTGGACGGTGGCCCGATCCTTAAGGCTGCAGGTTCCGCCTTCTGGCTTGCGGTGCGCTCGGTAAGTCGCGGCTGAGATCACGCGCCAGTTCACTTCTGTCATTGGTGTAGATTCTAGTGTAGTGTCCACGAAATAACTGGACAGTCATTTCCTCCGCCTGCGCTTCCGGGACCTCGGGCTGGTGCAGCCAGGCTTGATCCTTTCGAGGGTCTGGCGGCAGCGAGAGAGTTTCTCGG
>Ga0123355_10020392_pt1 | contig 10583 bp, 11 predicted proteins | sample TergutEmb28metaG_3_FD_89872 | JGI IMG/M metagenome (GOLD analysis project Ga0123355, IMG submission 89872) | Embiratermes neotenicus P1 segment gut microbial communities from Petit-Saut dam, French Guiana - Emb289 P1 | ecosystem: Host-associated > Arthropoda: Insects > Digestive system > Gut ... | reverse complement strand
CTGCCTATGAAGATGGAACCGATAGTGAGTTCCGAAACGTCGGCAATTAGAACTCAGACACCGGGGAATTACCCAAAAAGGAATAAATTACATTTAGAACACGGCGAAAGCTTAAAAACAAGAGGCCCTCCTTGTTCACATATCACAGTTTTCCTTATTCATGGATGTAGTACTGTGGCAGCCTTTGTGTCATTCACAGTTTCACTTGCATAGGCATGTGGAGTGGTACACAGAAGGCCACATCTGCCTTGCTTGGTAGGTAGCTGATTTTAGGTATGCAATGTGAAATGTACTGTAACTACTATACCACATATGTTTTCAGTAAAGAGTGCTTTAGCAAAGTCTGTAATATTGTTGGTTCCTATATTGATCACTTCATTTGAATGCAGAATATCAGTGGGTATAGTAATAATTCCTGCAGGTTTGCAAGCAACCCCTGCTGATCCTATTGGATTTTTTTTAAGCATGAAATACTGGTTCTTGCTATCCCTCATTAAATTGGCTTTAAGTGTGTATATAACACTCCTAAAGCCAAGTTATTCTATGAGTATTGTGCATAGTAGCTTTATCCTTTTTTTTCTCTAGAGAGTAATGAATAATGACATAAGACTGAAGTTTGTCCTAGAAGATGTATACATTTGTGTTTTGTGTTTATTTCATTTGTCCATATTCCTCCCCTCTGAATGGATGTAAAACTTGGCTTCACAGTTAGGGAAGAAAGTAAGCTGAGAATATCTGAGAACAGGTTGGTGAGAAGAATGCATGGACCTAAGTGGAAGTTATGGGAGGCTAAAGGTAACTGCGCAATGAGGGGCTTAACGATTTATGCCCGTTTTGAGGGGACACCCAAACATAGCAGTGTGAAACATATCCTAAATAGGTTGGGAGGAAATAGCCTATTCACTGGACTTGGGATTGAAACTTGTGGGAGGTTCTTGTTAGGTTGGTAATTGAACCTTACAGTTCCATAAAATTGAGAAATTTAATATAGAAACAAGAGTGTCCATGCCTAAAAAATTTTCGGTTTGCTAATATTAAGACAATGGCTACTAACCACGCACACTTACTGTATCCATAAAAAAAATGCACAAGAAAAGCAATTTTGTACTTTATTCCACACGCTTTCAGTACTGTCAACAATCAGGTGTCTGTCTATAACAAATTCCACTTTTCAATGGCAGTCCAAAATATTATTTTTCATTGTCACATTTTATATGAATTATTAGAGAACAATCCTCACAATGCACAAAACAGTCTTCCAACCCAACTTCCTTCTGTGAAATACTATACAGCCCACCACACCTGCACATGTAACTATAGTTCAAAGTATCTTCGTGCCTGTCTAGATCAGATACTGTTAATGTTGCATATACGAGGGGCTGCTCACTAAGCCGTGTGTGCGCCAAATGACCGTCATACAACTTCCTCTGTTCTGGATCTCGAAGAATTTTCCATGCCTTATCAATTTCCAAGAAGGTTGCTGGAAGCGAGTTCTCTTGCTTATCTGGGTGATATTTCAGTACAAGCTCTTGATACCTCCTTTTCAGTTCTTCGTATGATGCGTTCGTGTGACATCCCAGAACTTCATAAAGGGTCTTCATCATTCGTTCACGTATCAAACCTTCAGGAATGCAAAGGTATCCACACTTCGAATAATATATTAAAGCTGCTAATTTTATGGTATTCAATGTAAATCTATTGTGTAACACTCATTTCTCACTTATCAGGTGTTTCGTGAGACGTTGCAAATGCCCATCTGTAGGATGTGATAAGGAGTTACAATTGTTCACCTCTAACCAGCAAACATCACCTTCTATGACCGACATTAATATTGTGTACCACAGATGAAAGAATAGTTGACGAAACTCTCTCTGTACATGACATAGGAATTCCAAAGAGTTCCAAAACCGAAACAAGATGGCAGAAGCAGAAGGTGGTAAGCAGAATAATAAACAAGTTAAAAAGCGAACAAGAAACCCTTCTGGTAGGTATTTTTGAAAAAGAGGCGGTCTGTTTCAACCGAATTGTTTATTAAAATACAAGTAGTGCGCTGTCGGGTCTGGAGTTGGGCACATTTCAGTACTTTTTAAAATTGATTTCTCAATGTGCCAACCTTCAGTAAGGTTATGTTTATGTTTCAATTGCAGAATGGAAACGAGAAAAAAGAAAACGACTGAGGGTGGCTGGAAAATCGTATGTGAACAGCAAGGGTGATATTGTGGATGAGAGAAAAATTGGTGAAGACTGCAGATGTAGAAGGAAATGTTACACGCTGGTAACTGAAGAAGAAAGGCATAAATTGTTTATGGGCTATTATTCGTTAAACAGCCATGACGAACAAAATGCGTACCTTTTTGGCCTCATTCGAAAAACTGAGATAGCTCGAAAGAGAAGTAAAGAAAGTGATCGTCGCACATGTAGCTATAAATATTTTGTTCGCACCCAAGGGAAGGAAGTACAAATTTGTAGACTTGCTTTTGCCCATATCCATGGCATTTCACCACACAAGATTAGAATTTTGTGTCAGAAGCAAGATCAAAATATTATGTTCCCACGTGATGGTAGAGGAAAGCATGACAACCGGCCACGTAAGGTTTCATCTGAAACATTGACTCAAATCAAAGATCACATTTACTCCATCATCAGGTCTGATAGGGTATGTGTGCTGGTTATTTCTTACCAGTTTCTGTTTAGTCTTTTTATGCAGTGTTTGTTTTTATTTATGTATTGTGTTTCAGGTGAGAGATTTCTTGAAAGAAGAAAAACACAATGGACCAGATTTAAACATAACAAAAATGTGGAAAGATTACTTGGAACAGTTTGATCCTAATTTTTATGAACTGCATCTTGGAAATGAAAAAAATAACATTTCACATCCACCCAATGGCACTGCAATGCCTCATGAAGGTATTCCCCTACCCAGTTTCCCAGGAATGGAAAGTCATCATGGCCTTACACATCACCATGTTGGTCCTTTTTCACATGCACCAGACATAACACATTTTCAGATGCCAGGAATGAATCATAACATTAGTCTTATGGGTAAGGAACATTCAGTAAGATAGAGAAAAGTTGCATGTTTGGTTCCATATAAGGCAGACATTTATTGAGTTCTTCACACGTTCTTTCTAGGACATCAGAATGAATCTCGATACGCAAACAGAGAACATGAATCTCACACTAATCAGGAAGAGAAAAAACGCCATGTGCCAATTGTAAAACATTGGTTGTACAGCAGGGTATTTCATGAGGAATTCAAGTTTCATGATTTCCTGTCCTTAAAGAAGAAACTTTGGCATCTGAAAGATACAGACAAAGTGGAACCAAATCAGATAATAAATAAAACAGAGAGAAAACAGAAGTCACCAAAGAAGATCAGTAGAGACAAGGAATGTGGTATGAATGTTGGTCTTCAGACATTGAGTCCAATGGCTGCAGATCACATGCCGGCATCAACTCATCACAATCAACTGCAGTCTCTTTCAACATCGCAAGACATGTATATACTACCTGTGAATCTTCAAGACCTACAGTTACCACAGACATCAGACATGATCACTCAGCAACATCACGCCATGCAGCTCAACCTGCATACGTTTTCCACGCAGTCTAACGTCTTGAGTCCATTAATGAATGTCCAAGGATCAGGGGCACAAGGGCTTCAGTGTTCCAGTTTAGTTACCTTACCAGGAGGAACTATGAGTTTAGCACAGAATTCCAGTGGCTACATGAATGTCAATACTGCTTCATTCTATCAGTGAAAAGTATGTGTGGAGTATGTCAAAGCATAGATGGGAACAATGTTGTAATGTGTACAACCTTTATACCATCAAATTTGTCTATCTGTTACACATATCCATCTTACACAATTCAGTCTGGGGAATTCACAATATTTGTTGAAGATGTTACACATTTCATACAAAATATTTGTAAAATTTTTTATATTTGAAGAAACCATAGGTCTTCTATTTATAACAAAGCTTTTAAAATTTTAAATTCCATATCTTATTCTATTTCTGTGCTGTCATTTGTAAATGAATTATAATTACTATGTACACTATATTGCATTGTCATAAAATTTTTACATTCACTGAGCATGTTGGTGTAATTGTAACAGTCGGTACTTCCATTCAGGAAATTCCTGGTTCAGGTGTTGATGGAACATTGGCTGTCCTGACTGACTGACTGACTGCCAGGATGGCATCTTTCCACTAGTCTATCACCACGTTCTTTCTGTTTTACTCATCTTTTACCTCATTTTTCACCATCCTTGTGGTTTGCCCCCCACACTCTTGTGATCTGTAACATGAATTGTTACAGTTATTAAGCTGTTTTGTAGTTGTGATATGTTGTGTTGTATCTGTCTTCTGTTTCTAACTCAGTGCTCGTGACTGAACTCTTGTCCACATAATTTTTGTTAGGCCCATTGTATCTGCACATTATAAATTCAATTGTTGTAGTATCGCACCATGTAAAAACCTGTAAATCGCATGAAGATGGCAGAAAGCTGTGGTTGGATATGTGTGTCGATATTTGTAATATTCACATTTGATGGCATTAGGGTGGTACATATTTTATACAGTACAGTGGCATTGGATACCAATGTAAAAATGTTTTTATAGGAAAATTTCAATGACGCATAACTTTTAATAGCAATAATTTTATTGTTGGTTATTTTTAAGATATTATTTCTATGTCTGGATATTGAGAACATTTTTATACATATTTTTGTTGGACTTCTTTGGCACAAATTAATTTTAATTCTTAACCCTTTCTTGTCATATTTAAATATATTATTCCCATGCAGAATGTGCTCTGATGGTCAGGTATTTCATCTTGTGTGTTTCTTACTTTCAAACAAGCATATGCTTTGGCAGCACAAACTGGTAACAGTGTGACTTCAAAGAGTTAATATTCTGCATATTTGTAAGATTTACACTTTTACCACATGAATGAATATCTTGCAGTGTGATATGTTACAGTTTTCTTTGTCCAGTGTTGGAATTGTTTTGTATGTGATGAAGTACAGTTTATAATATTTCACTGAAGGTTTGCCCAGTGTGATGGTAGTTTTTCCAGACTTTGTAACATATTTTTTCAGAACTGCTTCGTATATTCATATACAGTATCTGATGTTTACCTTAGCTACTTGTACTTCAAGTTGAGATCTGTGATGTTATTTGAACTTTTGTTAAATGTACCACATACTATTAAAGCACCCGTATCTCTTTCACAAGGACTACAGGTTACTTTCACTGCATCACTTGCATAGCACTACATTGTGTGTTATCACTCTCATGTCATATTCAGTTGACAGATATTAACAGCACGATACACATTTTTAAATGAAATAAATATATGAAACATACAGTTATATATGTCCTTTGCAGACTATACTTTTATTTTAATTTTGTAAGGGGCTTTAGCCTAACTAAATCTGGTCATTGTGGGTATCAATTTGTTAGTCTTGAGTATATTCTGTCTTCTTGTTTTAGACAAGCACATAACTTGCAAGTTAACATCTTTGATGGCTTAGAAGTATGTAGCAGTTTTCCATTTTTTATACCTGAAGGTGGAGACAGAGCTAATCAATCAATATATAATGCGTATTTTTATACATGCAATGGGAAAGGTCCAAAAAAATTACGCACATGATAATATTAAGCCATTGTCACAAACCTTTAGAAATGGTCTATATTTCATATACTTTTAAACAATTTCTATGGAGGCAGACATTCAAATTGTTTCGAACCCAATACAGTGTATGTATGAAATTTATAAATGTACAAGGAAACGTGTATCCGTGCCAATATAAGATGTTTCTTCTCTGCATGTTACATTCCACTATTAAGGTCCAGTTATTTCTTCAGAACATAAGATTGAGCTGTTATTCCCTAGATAAATACTGTGTTCTCATTCTGTTTCTACAGGTACAGCTCTCAGATTAATTCTGCTTGATTGGGACCTACCAAAAATCCTTCATGTTTCAGAAGTCCAGGATTTGATCCATGTTTTGCTGATTCCGATGGTACGTTAAAGTCAGACAATTGCTTCATCTCAGATCCCACTTTTACAGTTATCCTGTGGATCGGTCACCACTGCATAACTTGAGCAGGTGACACAGCAAACGTCAATTAAAAATCTCTGAAAGTATTGGTCAGGTATGATGAAACATGGTGTAAAAATATTCCGCTGAACGTCACTTTGATATAACAAATTTAAGTGCTTTAAATTCAAACATTCAAGCCTGGAGGCTTATTGTTAGGAATGAGAAAGAAGGACAACTACTACAGATAGGCAATATTTCAGGTACAAATAAATGTGAACATTTATTTCAGAATTACACAGTAACTGACAAGAATTTATATTAAAATTCTGAGAGCTGGGTGCACAGCATATTTTAATTATGCTTACGTAACAGTGTCTTCTTCAGTTCAAGGTAAGACAAAGAAAAAAATGAGAAAAATTTTGACAAGACTAGAATGCGTTTTCTTACCCAGTCCAATTTTTTGACAGTAACTGTAAACTGTAATACTAGCCAGTTTTCATAATTCACGAACATGTACTACTTATCTCTTCTGATAACATATGCATTGTCAGTGAATAATCTGTATAAATCACTGTATACTTCTGAATCTCAGTGCTAGGGTCACGTCCTTTTTCACCACTTGTAGACTCTGAATTCAGGTCCCTTCTCACGACTCTCTACACCTAAAAATTGATGCTTCATTCATGAGGTGTGCTATCACAGCTTGCAGAACCTGAAAAACACCAGCTGTGCTATGGCTCATGGAGTCACAGCCTGTTACAGGTTTGATCCCAGGGATTTGTGTTGGGCAAAGTGACACAGGGACAGGTTTTATTCTGATGACCTCAGTTTTCCCCTGTCATCATCATTCCACCAGTGCTCAAAATTCATATTTTACTGATCTCTCACCAATGCTATATAATCCTAGTGACTGACAGTGGTGGTAAATAAAATGCTTCTCTGTCACCGAAACTTATCAGTGGGGTATGCTGTTTATCCTATACATTATGTATTCTCATATTTCACAGCCAAAAAAGAGAATGAGTAACATATACCTACCAGATGGATTTGAAAATCTTCCATGCTTAACATAGGTTTTTCTACTATGAGTTTTCCCACATAGTTCAGACTGCACTGCCAAACCAGCCGTCACTTGCCACCTTGGTAACTTGTATACCCACACAATATTGTGCAAGTGCAGAAAACCAAGGTAAATCTTTCTTAATTCTCCTGCTACTGCGTATATGGGTTCCGAGTGTCAGAAATGGCAGGGTCCCACAAATCTCTCTTAAAGTCATAATTTGGCAGTTTTTTAAAAGTTTTTTTTTTGTGTTGAATTTCTTCAAAACTTGACCATAATGAATGTAATATTCTGTTTAGATTCATCTGCAGCCATTTTTGAATACCACCACTCATTTTGTAAGATATTTCATGTACAGTAAATAATGCTGCTTGAAGTCTGGGATCTCAAATCATGACAGTTAAATCTCCCATTCTGCTGTATTTCAGTACAAAGTAAAATGAAAATACAGGGTGTCCAGGCTAGAGGTATACAAAAATACATTCACATGTTTTAGTACCCAAAAGCTTTATGCAATTTATGTTTTCAACAGTGTACAGAGTAACTCAAAAAGATTTTTATGCACATCCGTACACTTCAATGTCGGCACCTGTTGTAGCTCGACAGATATCTAAACGATATTCAAGCTCTTGCCACATGTTTATCAGCATGTGAGGTGTTATAAGCTCAACTGCTTCAATGATACGTTGTCTCAAATCAGCCAGATCTCCTCGAACTTTTCTCCTGTACACAACGTCCTTAATAAACACCCATGCAAAAAAGTCTAATGGTGTTAAATCCGGAGATCTAGGAGGCCAGGCAGTAGGACCTCCTCTTCCGACCCAACGTCCAGGAAAAGTCTCATCCAGAAATGTGGTAACATCTCTGCCCACATTGAAGTGTATGGACATTCATAAAAACGTTTTTGAGTTACTCTGTACACTGTTGAAAACATAAATTGCATAAAGCTTTTGGGTACTAAAACATACGCATGTATTTTTGTATACCTCTAGCCCAGACATCCTGTACATAGATTTTGATAGAGAATCTGCAAATAAAGCTTCACTCTTTTCATTTCAGTTATGGCTGTATGGCTTACATACATATTCAGTTACAACTAGGAAAGGTAGAGGGCTGATAAGGTAGATCACAATTCCTTTTTATCTTCTTCAATGGGTTTAACACATAAAACAGTTCAGCTGCCAGATTCTGTTCACATATACTTAAGCAGTATACTGATGATGATTCTAAGGCACCATGTACCTTAGCAATGTTCGTTTCTAGCTACCAGGACTACTTGGGACCACATCCCAGAAATAAGTAACTCCACAGTTACTGTCATAAAAATCTCCAGCCTTGTATGGTTATTGTAAAAGTCTCTACGTATAAATTTAAAAAAATATGCAAATAAAGACTGACTTTTTTTCTCAAAACTTAATCTAAGAAATTCCAAGATCACTCTACCTTCTTTTAATGGCTTTGTGAAATGAAGAACTAAATAGACATGTACAAGCAATGAAATAAAATGTTCAAAATTTTGGCTGCAAATAAAACAGAGCTTTCTTCCAAAAATAAAAACTCATACAATTTCATGAAACCCTACCCTGATGATGGAGGCAGTAAATTCCTCCACAACATTGGTAGATGCTTATCAAACTACAAAACATCCATCGCCAGAGCATAATGTTATGGCCAATCTTCTCGCAAACTATGCATTAGAGAACAAGGTGAACAATACACAAATCATGGAAAGATTGCTTGACAGGATGTCAATGGTATGGTGTACCACCATGACTGTTGCATCAAAGGTCAAACACTTGTACACAGAATGGTGAAATCTGCCAAGACTTAGTCTGGTGCAGTGTGTTATACAGGAGTATTGTGGGAGCAATTTCTAGTGAGGAGACAGCTCCTGGTGTGTAGTATCTCAACATACTAGAAGCATCCATTGTACCCAACAGTCATTAAATGCACTGAGATAAAATTTATTACAACCAAGATGAGGTAAACCCAAATTTCCATCAGGATGTCATGGTCTACTTGGATGCTACTTCCCAAACTAGTGGTTAGGGCCAAAAAGAATTGCAATATCCCCCCCACTCCATGTCCATCTGATTTAAATTCACTTGCATTAAATTTGTGGGAGTTGCCTGAAGGCTGAGTGTACAGTTAAAAAACAACACCCCCGCTGGTCATGTGCACCCATTACAATGTACCTTGGTACAAGTCTGTCACACAGTTGTTGCTGCTTGCAGAACCATACTGACATCAGCAGCGATCAATCTGAAAATCTCTGATAGTTATCCATGTTGCACATCAAGTGCTTCATTTTGCTGAATCATATAATTTTTATTTCTTTATTAAAATGTATATACATTTTTGGCACCCTGTATAATTAAAAATCATCATGTACAATGTGCAATGCTAAGAACTGTAAGCAAGTACAATAACAAGCAAATTGCGTAAACATGTCAGCCATTGCATAAACTTCTAAGCTCCCACTGGAACACATAAATTTGAAACAGTAACAAACAACATGTTTCCTTTGTGTATATAACTTCAGTTTAACTGTACTGGACACCAAGCTGAAACATGAACTCTGAATTTTATGTATTTTTTCCTAGCACAGCTTTCTCCTGCAATGGCAAGGTGAGAATTAACAAATTTAAACCACTTGTACAAAATGGGGGGGAGAAACTTATGTGGTAGTATACTATATTTTGTTTGCTTATGTTGAACCTGTAGTGGTCAATATGTGATAAGGAAGAGAGGGTTCTAGGTATCTCCCAAGGTGTGTCATCCCAACACACTACAGGCACTGCTTACAGTGTTATGTAATAAATGTCAAAAAATATAACTTCTCATGGTAAGTCTATAACCTAGATATCTGGAAATGTTCCCAAGTAATCTCTGAGCTAATCAATGCATTGTACAGTTTGTACGGTAACTTGCCCAAGTTGACTGTTGCACACTGAAAAGTGGAAATTTGGAAGACCACAGCAGGCGGCTCCATATTCTCCATCATTTTTTAGCACCACAATTGCTCCTACAAAGTTAGGGTAGTAAGAAACAATGCGCTTCATTGCCACCTCACCAGCATATGAAGGAGAAGAACCTCGCCTCATTTCCTCGACAGCCAAATAACTGAAATAATTAAGTATGTTGTTATTAATACAATGTGATAGAAAGGCACTATAAATATATTATGTGAATAAATGATTATGATGCTATGTGGAAAGGAGTAGTCCAGTGGAAAGCGTATGTTAACCCTCTGATGCCTAACGACCACTATAGTGGTCGTACCACACCGCTAACCTCTAAACGTTGCAATTTATATATTTATTCAACAAATATAGGTACTGAATATTTTAAACATGGTACAGTAAAACCTGTCTAACTTGACCACCGACGGTTCCTGAAAAAGTGGTCAACATAAGCAAGTGGTCAACTTACACAAATGTGTCCCAAAATAACTTTTATACTCGTATTTTATTT
>Ga0123355_10020391_pt1 | contig 10584 bp, 4 predicted proteins | sample TergutEmb28metaG_3_FD_89872 | JGI IMG/M metagenome (GOLD analysis project Ga0123355, IMG submission 89872) | Embiratermes neotenicus P1 segment gut microbial communities from Petit-Saut dam, French Guiana - Emb289 P1 | ecosystem: Host-associated > Arthropoda: Insects > Digestive system > Gut ... | reverse complement strand
TTAACTTTACCTATATCTCTACTACCCTATGGACCGTACGGCCTGCACAGAGCCTCAGTGCCTGTATAACGGTGCACTTTAACTTTACCTATACCTCTACTACCCCTATGGACCGTACGGCCTGTACAGAGCATCAGTGCCTGTACAACGGTGCACTTTACCTTTACCTATACCTCTACTCCCCCTATGGGCCGTACGGCCTGTACAGACCATCAGTGCCTGTACAACGGTGCACTTTATCTTTACCTATACCTCTACTTCCCGTATGAGCCGTACGGCCTGTACAGAACCTCAGTGCCTGTAAAACGGTGCACTTTACCTTTACCTACACCTCTATTCCCCCTATGTGCCATACGGCCTCTACAGAGCCTCAGTGCCTTTACAACGGTGCACTTTACCTTTACCTATACCTCTATTCCCCCTATGTGCCATACGGCCTGTACATGAGTCTCAGTGTCTGTACAACGGTGCACTTTACCTTTTTTTTACAATTGGTCTTATCCTCAAGGATCAGACCAATAATTTGAAACAATTACGCTGAATCGAAACTTCGGTAATCGCATACCCTGTAACTTAATGTTTTACTTCAGAAGAACTGACGCCTGGTGGTAATTGAACTTTGAGAATTCATTCAAGAATAGAGCTGCACTTAAACTCTCCACCTGGACTTTTCCATTCACCAACTTGACATATTTCATAAAAATAAGTGAATGGAAGTATCCTCGTTTCCTTGCATGTATGTCAGCTGTACCTACTTTATGCCTAAGAATTTTGCCTAGAATAGATAATGTTTTTAGCGATATTTAATTTAATATAATGTAAATTAAACGGATATCCTTTGTTTTTGGCGCGACAGCCCCCACTGGGCCAGGTCCTCCTCATTCACCAGGTTTCTAAATCACACATGACGACGCACCACAATCGGTAAGACTCCTCTGTACGAGTGATAAGTTCGTCGCAGAGAATTCTACCTGACAACACATAACACTCACAAGAGAGAGACATCCATGCCCCCAGTGGGATTCGAAACCCACAATCCCAGCAGACGAGCGGCCGTAGACCCACTCCTTAGACCGCGCGGCCACTGGGACCGGCAATTGGATGTCCTAGTACTGCTGAATCTTGAAATAAATAGAGAAGGAAATTTATCCCCTTAAGTGCAGTAGTTATTGCCGATATCACCATATTTAGCATTCATAAAGTCTACTTTTCGCCAGCTTAGTATGACTAGGTTTCCTATTCGCAGAACAAACATTTATTTTCACGTATTCACCAATCTCTTTTTGTACCGGATACGCAATGTGATTATTCTTCTTCTTCTTCCATTGGCACTACAGCCCACTGTGGGCTTTGGCCTGTCGAACAATGTCCGTCCATTTTTTTCTATCCATTACCAACTCTCTCCATCTTCTCACTCCCAGCACTTGGAGATCTCATTTTACTTCCTCTTTCCATCCTTTCCTGGGTCTTCCCTTTCTTCTCGTCCCTTCCAGTTCTTGAGTGAAGATCTTTTTGGGCATCCTATCCTCCTCCATTCTCTCTAGGTGACCTAACCAGCTTATCCTTTACCCTTTTACCCATTTCACTATATTTTCTCCTTTGCTCATCTCTTCCAGTTCCCGATTCGTCCTACTTTTCCATTCCCCGTTTTCATATTTAGTACCATATATTCTTCTAAATATTTTCGGAATTGATAATAAGAGGAACGAACTTAACTTATTTTCAAAATTAAAATTAGTTTATTTTTCAAAGAATTAACAACCTGGCCTAAGAATAATATAGGACAACTTTAGATTCCAAAGACTACAAAATCCATGACTATTTTAACGAAAGACATATATTGTAATTTTTTCTCTGTTTACATAAAATAGCTTGTATGTCTAGCGCCATTTGAAGCCACTGTAAACAATATTGATTTTTTATTAGGCATTTCTTTATGAAGTTCTTCTTAATTTCTTTTGCCCCTGCCATTTGGTATGATATTTTACGTTTAAAACACGGCCACCTCACTTTGACTGCTTCATTTCTCCTGATTGTGGTGTGGGTTTAGAACCTGGTAGAAAGGACCGGTTCACTGCGTCTTCAACCTATCAAATTAGCGACAGTAAAATGAAGATATACGATGGTATGGTTGAACGTCACAAAACGAAAGATACGAGCTCCCTAATCGACATAACTAGAGAAAATAAGAAAAAGACAGCACAGTCGTAAGAACACAGAATATATCGTTAAGAACATAGCGTGTTTCATAGTCATGAAGAGACGTATGAACATTTGATATTTGTGTGACCGTACTTCACAGACACAATAATATTAACAGCTGACTGGATGCAAAATTAAAAAAAAAAAATATTGATAATTACAATCAGCTCAACATGTTTCGAGCGATAAGGTGGATGAGGTGGACTGTCTGGTATGTAGGAGCATATGCTCCTGCATACCAGACAGTCCACCACATCCTTGTCATCAGTAGGCAGCATTGCCGGTGCATTATACCACAAGCTGTAAACACAGTCTAGTGCTCCTGAGGATGGGCGAAATTATCGCCCGAAACATGTTGAGCTGATGTAATTATCAATAATATTTGTTATTGTTGCATATAGCCGGCTGTTCATATTAATGTATGAATAAACTGTCAGGATTAGGAACCTGTTACACTTATCTTTTGGTTAACCATTTGATTCTATCTCATTAATTAATTAATTTCTAACAACAGAGATTTTGTCATTAAAATTTAAACTCCAAACTACAACACGATTTAAAGGCGCAGAGGAATAGAAGTATAGCTCTACTCATTCTTTAATATCAGTGCTACATTGGGGTAGTGGTAAACAGCACGTTCCGGCCGCTTTACCCCCGGGAAAGAGACCCGTTACCCATTGTATATAAGGCTGGTAGGCTGTCGAGCCCGGTCTGGACTGGTATAGAAAGTTTCGCCTTTGCGGTGTTTCGAACGCACGACCATCCGCCCCGTAGCGAGTAACTATTCCGTCTGCGTTATCGTGTTCACTCTAAATTTTTACCGTTAATGGGTTAATTAATTGATAACTGCCATTATTTATGGCGAGCTACGGTATGTAATTAATTGGTTGCTTAATAATTCAGACAGTTCTACGGTAAGTGATCATAAAGTGTGCCTACGTAGGGAATTTCAAAAGTTCTGCACACTGCGCTTGCGCGGCCAGTAGGATGAAGCAATCGTTCTGATTTTTGCGACAGATGTGAGCCAGATTTCAGTAACGAACACTGTGTGCGTATTGGCAGGCTACGTGGTCCCTGTTCTGCAAAACAGAGCCTTGACTTCGAAGAAGAAACTGACTGGATCTCCGCGCAGTGACCAGCGATCATACATTAACGCGCGGCCTCATGCCTCAGGTGCAATATCGGAAATTTTGGAAAAGTATCTATGGCTAATGCTTACCCAACCGCCGTACAGTCCTGACATGAGCCCACCAACATTTGACTTGTTCCTAAATCTGAAGAAACCACTCCGTGGGAAACGCTCCATAAGCATTGACGAGATGGATGATGAGGTGAACCGAGTAATCAGACGCATCATAAACGAAGGCGTCCTGACAGGAATACAAGCCTTGCCCAAACGTTGGACCGCTGTGATAAAACACAATGAAGATTACGTTGAAGGCCTGTAAATGTATTTTGTGAAATAAATTCATTTTTAAAAGAAAAAAAGTACAGTGTGCAGAACTTTTGAAATGACTCGATCTTTATTAGGAATGATTTGAGTAGTCCTTTAAAAAGTGAAATGTGTAGTGCTGATGGTGCTAACCTAGGTAACGGTAACAGTATGTTGTCAGTATACTGTCAGTATGCTGTCAGCATATTGTCAGTGTAATGTCAGTATGCTGACTGTGCTAGAGTCTAAACGCACCTCGATTCCCGACGAGAGTATAAATCCAGAGAAGCTGTGTGACACATCAAGTTTCCTTTGACATGGTTATAGGGGTGTTTTCCCTCGGGGGTAACTTGCGAGAGACGTGAAGTTAACCTTTCGCCTTCACTTAAGGTCAAAGGTTAAGAAAGAATAGAAAGATGATTCCGCTAGAAGACGATGTTTGATAGTTGGCTGTATGAATGTAACGGTATATTGCAGTTGGCTGTATGAATGTAATGTTATATTGCAGTGTAGAACGGGGCCACGAAGTCCCAAAGCGGGAGAAAAGTACAGCTGTACTTCTTATAATGAAACCAACTGGATGCACTAATTTGTACAATTTATTTTTGGAATAAAATTCTACATGTTTCGGACAGTTCCTCTGTCCATCATCAGGAGTTTTTCACTGTACATGCAGCAATGGTATATGTCATAGAGCTTGCGAGTAGGATCAGGACGGAACGTCCTGGTCCTGCAGACCTGTATGACATATACCATTGCTGTGTGTACAGTGAAAAACTCCTGATGATGGACGGAGGAACTGTCCGAAATATGTAGAGTTTTATTCCAAAAATAAATTTGAGAAATTAGTGATATATATATGTCTATATACACATCGGTTTACATGACATAGCCCAGAATATGTTTGCCTTTTTGGTAATTAGCCTTTAGTTTCCATAATATTTATATATATATATATATATATATGTGTGTGTGTGTGTGTGTATTATGCTGGTCATGATAATAGGCCTAGAAATAAAATCTATCAATGGATTTGTTGACCAGCTCTAGAAGTATTAGAATCCCAAAAAATGTCACCACTGGACTTGGTTACATTCCCTATTAAATGACACTACCTTAATAAGAGTTGGCAAATCAAGCAGAAGTTTTCACTAAAACAAGTGTATATATATATATATATATATATATATGTGTGTGTGTGTTTGTGTGCGTGTGCAGTTCCTTCCTGATCCTACTCGCATAACATTGACATAAACCATCTCTGTGTGTGCAATGAAAAACTCCTGATGATGGACAGAGTAACTGTCCGAAATATGTAGAGTTTTATTCCAAAATTAAATTTGAGAAATTAGTACATGTAGTTGGTTTTATTATAAGAATTTATCACGATGCACGGTCACCTGAACGTAAAATAGAGCTGTTACTCTTTCTTTAAACTCGGTGCTAGTTAGGTGGGTGGGTTTTTAAGGTCACGTCAGGCTTCAGCCTGCAACACGGATACCACTCCAACCCAACCACACCGAAACTCCAACACACATCGAACCAAGTACAATACGACCAATGTGGTAATTCAACAGAATAGTCGCAAACCTCTGATGATGGATATATTAATTTCCGAAACATGTTGAACACATAAGAAGTGAAATAAAAATGCAAGTGACATCCAGTTGGTCTTTTATTCTTCAAATATCGAACTCCAGTGCGTATGCCAGTCGGTTTGCACGCTTTCACAAACGTGGGAAAGCGTGTATCGTCCGTTACCGGTAAACGATTTGTTCGTTGACATCCGTTAAAAAGTAAAGCAATCCCATTACAAGCCTGGACAGGCCCAGAGGCGTCTAGGAGATTGAGGCTCCCAGATTTCAAGACTATCGACATATAAAGGTGATAAGTTTGTCAGCCCTACGTACCTGCCGCCTTTACCTCCAGGAAATATTCCTGGTATTCATTTCTGTTACAGGCTGAGTCAACCCCACGGTCATATTGCGATCGCAAGGATTATATCAATAAAAAAATTTCAATAACACAATCGGGAATAGAACTCGCGACCTTCCGTTTTGTAGCGCAGTGCCTCAACCAACTGCGCCACCGCGTACCCCTCCCCTCCGCTGACGTCTGTTACCGACAATAATTACGTTTAAATTGTCCGTACTTCATTCTGCTCTGTTTTCTTCATTCTCTTGTGATCATAAGAATTACGTCACGCAGATTACTTCCAAATCTCATCTCCGCCCTCCGAATCATTCCTGCATTCCATCTTAACCAGATCCCATCCTCACATCAATCCAGGAGCTTTGGCGAGGCATTTGTCAAGTTTAATTTCACCACTGTATTTATTTCTGTCAGCAAAACCTATTATATAAATTTTAAAAAATATATTATAATTATCCATTTTTGCTTCTGCACCCACTTGGCGGAATTTCGAATTAGTAGATTTTAGTTTTTTTCTCCCTCGAAAAAGATTTACTGTTCGCCGCTTCAAATTCCAAACTCAAATTATTGTAAATGTCTGAAAAACACTGACATGTAGAAATTGGCACAAGAGGTAGCAGTGCTCATAGTATGACAATATGGCTACAAGTCACTAACTCTGAACCTAATGTAAGGCCATGAGATAAATGGTTGGTATCTCAACGAAGAGAGAATAACTTTAAATTATAAGATTCGTCATCCCCGTTGAACCCACCATAACTTTAGAAAATACATTTATATAACAATTGGCACACTGTATTTATAAGCTAACTGTACATGTACATACAATCTCTACAAACATAAGATGATACCGTAGACCCAACTATATTAACCTACAATAGCATATAACAGCAGAACCCATGTACCCACATGACCCATCCTACATAACACATGCGAGATTTCGTACCCACTTCAACTCTTACCTCCCCAATATATACAGCCCACACAAGTCCAGTATAGCTGCTTACTAAGTTTTTTCATTTCTCAACCTGAAGATGGCCAATGTAAAGTGCCGAAACATGTAGTTGTTCTTTAAGTAATAAATTCTTTACATATCTCTACCATCATATAGTTGTGTTAGACAAATACATAAATTCTATACTTATCTCTACCATCATATATTTGTGTTAGACAAATACATAAATTCTATATATATATATCTCTAACATCATATATTTGTGTTAGACAAATACATAAATTCTATACATATCTCTACCATCATATAGTTGTGTTAGACAAATACATAAATTCTATACATATCTCTACCATCATATAGTTGTGTTAGACAAATACATAAACTCCAATCTTGTTTAACCTTAAATTGTCTCCCCAGTCCCTGTAGGCAAGTTCCTTGGTTTTAGGCATGTCTGACCAAAAAAGCATTTTGTCTTACCTTTCCCCAGTTTATTGTTCATAGTCCTCTGCCCTTAAGATGTTAGACAGTCTGAGCTGGTGACAACTTTATTAAAATGTGAAAAGGTAAAGCAGTCCCATTACAGGCCTGGAATGGCCCAGAGGGTTCCAGGAAGTTAAGGTTCCCAGATTTCGTGACAAGGGGACAGGATGGTGGTAGGTTGTAAGCCTTAAGCACCGGCCGCCTTTACCTCCAGGAAATACTCCTGGTACTCATTTCTGTTAGAGGCTGAGTCGACCCCAGGGCCATAGTGTGATCGGAAGGATTTTATGTCAATGAAAAACCCACTGACACCAGCTAGGAACGAACCAGCGACCTTCCGATTTGTAGCACACCAACTTAAACACTGTGCTACCGCGGTCCCCAAACGCTATATATTTAGATATATTTTAAGTTACCCTAAATAGAATTCATCATCGTCATCATCATTATCATCATCATATATTTGTTATGGAGTTGGGCCACCAGTTGACTCGTTCCGGTCTCACGTATCCAGAAGTCTCTTCAAAGGCCAACCAGGATTCTTTCTTCCAGTTGGGAAGCAGTGTTTCGTTACCCTGGGTAATCTATTTCAAGGCATTCCATTTACATGTTGTATCCAGTTTCTCTTGTGTTCCAGTAATTTGTCCAAAATTGGTGTTATTTTTAACTCTTTTGCAAATTGTGCATTTGTTTTGTAATCTGTCCAAGTGTATATTTTCGTAAATACCGCCAGACTAGTTGACTAAAGACACGAGTTTATTTCAAAATTATATACACTCGGTTGTCAGTCAGTTGCTGAGCTTGACACTGGATCATACCATAGTTGTAATCTTTAAGGTGAATTAATATAGACCGCCAACTGCCTTTCACTTTTAAAATAAAATGGATATTGCATTATTAAACAGAATTTGTGAGCTAGTGGGACTCATTTTTAGTAGCAGCAGAACAAGTGTCCGTAACTACCGTAGCTGTGCTGCCCACTACGGGCAAATTTCACGTTATATCACACTACGTAATCCTTAGGTTCTATCGCCACCAAAAATTTTATTCAGTCAAGTGTCACTAGTGGGGGAACGAAATATCTACATTCTCTTTCAAACCTTTTACAGTCGAAGCACAGACCGCTTTATTTAAAGACCCAGTCCGTACCGCGCTGTAAACACTTTTAATCTCGGTTATAAAAACCAATCAGTTTAGGCTGTAAGTGGCACAAGTCGCTGTTTGTTCTCAGATAAATACAAAACACATAAATACAGTGTGGGCAGAGAGTACAGTTGTTGAATGTTAAACTGTTGGTGCATCACGTAACCATTAGGCTTTATAAGGTTATATATTTGCGTATGTGCAAGCTGTCTGATAATTTGCGTCATTTTTTATAGGAGAAACGTGTACACATCAATGGTGTCTCACTATTAACGATACTAACAAGCACAGAGAAGAATTACATTTATGAGAGTGAATAACATACACAACTATTCAGTCAGTAATAGCCGTCTGTCTTCTATATGGGCTAATGTGCTTTCTAAAGCACATTAATCTTTCGTCATACTTGAATCTTTGGCAATAAAGAAAAGAGAAGTGAGTGGAGACATAACGGCAATATTGCATGAAGGAAGTAAAGGAAAATAAAGGGGAGACTAAAAGAATGAAGAGGTATATCTGAAGAATAAAAGACCAACTTGATGCCACTTGCTATTTTATTTCACTTCTTATATGCTCAACATGTTTCGGTCATAAATATATCCATCATCAGGAACTTGCGACTATTCTGTTGAATTACCGCATTGGTCGTATTGTTCTTGGTTCGATGTGTGTTGGAGTTTCGGTGTGGCTGGGTTGGAGTGGTATCCGTGTTACAGGCTGAAGCCTGCAACACGGATATACCGCCTGCTCTCACACTGAGATACATCCCATTTTGTTACATTTTGTCTGTTACGTATATTTCCCACTCTTTACATAAACCGCATTAACTAACTGGTCTTCAAAGTGGGGAGGAATCTGTTGGCAGTGAGCCCTAAATTAATCTATGTGTAAGGTTTACTTGAATTCCTATCTTCAAAGATTTCAGCAAAATAGTTTTTCAAAAATATTGTAAAATTATATTAGTAGAAATGTAAGTTATAAATCAACCCAATAAAAAGTTAGGCTTGACCATTTCTGCTGGAATTTCTTTTAATATCAATATTAACCTCAACTTTTCATATAATACTCCTATTTTCAAGTGATTTTTCGACATGACACTTATTCAAGCTGCAAAATATCCAAATGAGGCCATTTGGGTTTTTGCTACCTATGGGGAAAACGCAAAATTATCAGAAACGTGTAATACAGATTTAAAGTTGCATCGTAATACATTTCTATAGTAAAATCAACCAGATGCCCCAGTGTATCAAATTTATTTTATTTCGGAATGACACACTACATGTTTCGGGCGGTCTTTCCGTCTATCACCAGGAGTTCAAGACTGTACATACAACAACATGCATTTGTCATATACTGCTGTCTGCTTGCTAGCTTGCTAGCCAGCAGACAGCAGTATCTGTTTCCATATAGAAGTTTAATACAGAATTGAGCAGGCCCATTCATCCTTGATTTACTCGTCAAATATAGGCATAACACTAATTTTAAATTTGTGTTTCGGTATTTTTATTTGAACTAATATAATGAAAATTATATTACAAAACCAAACATCAATACAGACGATGAAGTGTATTAACAGTTTATTTGTTTATGCAAAATTCACTATCAATTCTGTTTAGATCACACAGATAGGCCTAACGGACACAACACGCTCATAAAAATTCTGTGTTATTGTGCAGAGTTCCACTTATCTAGCCTTGTATTTCGTTTGTCATCACAATCTGAAACCCGCTAAGCAACAGACAAGCTGTGAAGCCGGTTACAACAACGCCCCCCTCCGCTCTACCCCCCTTCCCCACTGATTACTCCTCACATATTTCTTCCGCTAGTCACCTGTCCTTCCTCTGATTGAGACGTCACAACTAACTACATTTCTGCCCTCAGGCGCCTTAAATAGAAACTTGAAAACAAAAGCCCCACGAAGGAGGGAACCTACAATTTTCTGTTTTCCGCCCCTACTCACTTGCTATACTCTGCGGGTGCCTGACTTAGGCCAAACATCATGGCCGATCCTCTACAACTAGAAGGGTGGAGGTGGAAAATTACACACACGACACTGGGATTAAGTGGGTTGGTAGGGGTGATGAGACTGGTAGAGAGGGATCTGTGGTAATAAAAGAAATAATATATAGCATGAAACTCAATTATGGGAAGGGTCTACATAAAAAATAAGGAGTCAGGGAGTCGTGACGTTCAAAGTTCAATTATTAGTCCTAATGGAATTTTTGTTCTTTTCCGTGCCACTTAAAATGGACGACGAATGGATGTTTTCTGAATTTTAGTAATGCCTAATCTTTAATGGGGAAATTTATGGCTCTTTATAGTTGAGTAAAGAGAAAACCAACTTGATGCCACTTATTTTATTATTTTATTCAATGTTCATTCAATGCTCAACATGTTTCGGCCGTTAATACGACCATCTTCAGGAACCTGCGACTAATTG
>Ga0123355_10020390_pt1 | contig 10584 bp, 6 predicted proteins | sample TergutEmb28metaG_3_FD_89872 | JGI IMG/M metagenome (GOLD analysis project Ga0123355, IMG submission 89872) | Embiratermes neotenicus P1 segment gut microbial communities from Petit-Saut dam, French Guiana - Emb289 P1 | ecosystem: Host-associated > Arthropoda: Insects > Digestive system > Gut ... | reverse complement strand
TCCTAAATATTTTGTTTCAAGTTTCATCGAAATCCAACCACTATTAACAAAACTACATTATTTTGAATAGACTCCTGCACAATTTAGCTCAAAATTTAAATGCCCCATAGAAAAACCTTCCCACATCACAGTACTGACTGGGTTTTAAATACCCCCATGCTGAAGGGTTAAATGACCTCTAATGCCATGTCTGCCTCAGATGGCCAGACAGTTCAGCAGTAACAGAGCATAGTGTCAGCTGAGAGCATTGTATTGGGCTTCAGGGCACTAAGGTTCTCTCGGCCTCTGTGATGCATGGCCGGGATCATCAGGCAGGTGATCAAGATAGGTGCCATGAGCAGGGAGGATGGCCTGATTGTCATCAGGCCATGCATTTGCCTCATTCACTCCCTGAAAGAATAGAGAAAATACACAACAATAGCACTGCAGCCCTTTTCATAGCTAACAAATCAGGATTGTCCTTTCGCCATACCATTTTCAGTTTGCTGGCCCTCTTGCATTTCTTTATTTGATCCTTTCTCACCTTCCTCCCTCCATTACCTTACTGTGACTGTCACTTAACCTCTTCTTTCCCTGTGTGATGCTGCCAGTTCTTCCATCAACTACTCTTCTTTGACTATATTGAAGATGGAGAACAAGCTTTTCCAAAATGTGAATGAATTGCCATTCAACACAGCATCATATCCCAGGAGACTGTATTTGTATTATTAATATTTTTGTGTAGCATATTGTTAGGTGTGGGCCGGGTAGCTCAGTCAGTATAGCGACTGACTACGGGCTGGACGGTCTGGGATCGAATCCCGGTGGGGACGAGATTTTTTGCCCATCTAGACTGGCCCTGGGGCCCACCCAGCCTCCTGTAAAATGGGTACCGGGTTTTTCCCAGGGGTAAAGTGCGGCCAGGGCGCGCTGCTGACCACTCAACCCCTTCTAGTGCCGCGGTCATGGAAGAGTACAGCTATACTTCTAACCACCCTCTGAGCCACGCCGGGCCTGTAACGGGAACACTTTACCTTTTATATTGTTAGGTAAACGGTAGACACAAGTGAAAGAATGGTATTAACTATTCTTTTGTGTTCTCCATTACAGTTCTCCTTTCCATTGCCATGTATAACCTATCTGTTGCAGTAATTTTTCTCTCTTCATATCATAATATGTAACATGCAGCACAGTGCAGTTTAGGTATGTAAACATGTGGAGGTACAAGTTGTTAGGCTGAATGTGTAGACTGTAGGTGCTGCTGTATACAGCATGTGTTTATGTAGTAAGTTTCCATGTGTGTAACAACAACTACTACTGCTACTATAATAATAATAATTTGTTCTAGTGCTGGGGCACTACACGCATACATGAAGGATGTCGTCAGCGTTTCCAGGTACCATCAACTGCTGAGCAACTTACCTGTTGACAGTAAGTAACATTGGTTTGAAGCAGTATATTTTAAGTATTAATCACATACCTAGAAAAACAGGGCCACAACATAAAAGCACTGAATTTTTATGTTAAACACATCTTTGCCTTGTAGGTGGTGCCATTTCTTAAAATTACACTTTTCTGGTGTGCTGCCATGTGTATTTTGTTGGATTTATTCCTCTGAAACATGGGTACCAGACTACACAGTGTGATTTCTCAGAAGACAATAATTTTGATAATTGTTGCAGTTAGAATCTCAAATGTCACAGTGCCACAGAACATTCTACCTAATTTTTTGTGAATAGTATTTTGAGCATAAGAGGAAAGAAATTGAGAGTCTACAAAATTCAGTTTTGTGAACATCCTAGATCATCAGTTTTGAAATTGAATTCTATGCAGTTGTTAACTAACATTTTTTAACATAGTAAAGAAGAGGCAGTTATGTGGTACTAAATATAATTCTTGTGTTTCCTAATAAATTTGGAGGGGCATTTACACAAGTTAATGTGATATTTCATAGGCATTAATCCTGAAATTTTGTTCTCCCTTTGTAGCCTCAAAGATGCGCCAGCAGACACCTTCATTTACACGGCTTTTTGATTCACCCTATGTAGCAGGAAATATGACACAGGTGAGCTGTGGGAGTGCACGTGAGATTTACTTTGATATATAATGATCTAATTATTGATGTAGTTTTGTGTTTTCATGCAATGTACTATTTCTATATAAGCTTTATCATGTACATTTAATCTAATAAGTGAGGTAAATAAAAGATGTAAAAATTGATGGTGTGTTGGAGTGTGAGGCATAGTAAAGGACGAGTCTGGTACAGGGTTGTTATTAACCGGGGTTTAAAGATAAGTGTTCAAAGAAAACAGTGCATAGGAATTAGCACACTTTGTTATCTACATGTTAGATGCTAAACTAAGGGTTCCAAGTTCAGTCACAATGAAGATCTTCGAGCAGATTGGTTTGCCCACTAAATAAACCTTTATGTTTACGAAAGCTGGAACTCTGAAATGTAGAAAATAACAAGCCTGTCTGTTGCCCCTCCTGCCATACTAAATTTTAAAAATATATGTAAAACATGTATCCAAAAGACAAGAAGTGTGTTTAGAGTAGAAGGAAGATTGTCATTTTTTTTTCAAAAATAAAACAGGACTGAAGCAGGGTGACCCTTTATCACCAATATTATTTAATTTGGCTGTACAAAAAGTGATAACTGTATAAAATGGTTCCTAGTGGTATAAAGTTTGGTAAAGAACAGTGGAATATATTAGCATATGCAGATGACATTGTATTAATTGGAAAAAATGAAATAGATATAAGACAACTTTTCGTAGAAATGTAAAACATTTCCAGAAAGTTAGGGCTACAGATAAACCAAGAAAAGACAAAATATATGATAGTGGAAAGGAAAAACAGTTTAAAAGAAAATAAAATAGGACATTTGAAAATAAAAAATTACAAGTTTGAAAGAGTTGAAAATTTCAAATATTTAGGAGTTATACTTAATGAAGATAATAATTGCCAAATAGACTTGCAAGAAAGAATGAAAAGTGCTAACAAAACATACTTTATGCTACGAAAAATTTTTTAGAAATAAAAACATATCAGAGAAGCCAAAATTAAGAATAATAGACAAAACATTAACATATGCATCAGACACCTGGATACCAACAGAGAGAGATAGAAAGCAAATGAACATTTTTGAAAGGAAAGTGTACAGAGGAATTTTAGGCCCAGTATATGACATGAAAAAGAAAATTGGAAGATATTAACCAATAAAGAAATTTGTGCAATTGTTAAAAAACCTACTGTAACAGAGACAGCATGTGCAGAGAATGGAAGGAAATAGAATTCCCAAAAGAGTATTATATAGGAATGTGGGAACAACAAGATTGACAGGTAGACCAAGAAATAGATGGCAAGATGAAGTGAGGGAAGATGGAAGAGTGGTTGGTGGAGAAGGGTGGCAGGAAAAAGTACGTAACAGAGGGGAATGGAAGAAGCTCCTGAGAACAGCATGGAATCATCGCATTCAGCACATGCCAATGGAATGAATGAATGAATGAATGAATGTTTGTGTGATTTCTGATTTGTGCAACTTCTCCCGGCATGAAACGAGACTTGCATGTGCTAATGTAGGCTAGGACAGTATGATCTAAATTCTTACATCATAGCTACAGTGGATCATCGACCAGATGTTACTTACTGTTGTCCTTTTGCAGATGTTTGGGACACTTCCAATGCACTTACGAGCAGTTGGGAGCTTGTTGCGGTTGTTGGAGCGTTGGTTAGTTGCCCAGGCTGTAAACACTCCTCATAAGGCTTTGTGGCATGTCCCAGACAGCTGGCATCTTGGCAATAAGCTCATGGCTAACCAGTTTGAAACTTTTCTGAAGAGAACTTGGGACACGCAGCTGTTTTCTCTCCTTGATGTTGGTTCTAGAGGCATCAGTTGGTGGAATACTCTTCCTGAGGTATGCATTGCCCTTTTGGCAGTGGCAAATGCTGAGACTTATCATTGTAACATGTTTTGTGTGAGTGTGATCTGTGTTGTGTATCAGCTGATTTTGAGTTTTTTTATAGCGTCTTGCAGTATGACTGCATGTATTCAAAGATGCATGTGGAATGACTGCAAAAATAACACCATTCCACACTGTTTATGACCCAAAAAAATCCCGATATAATTTGAACCACTTACGTTTGACAGCAGAACAACCCCAAGGTACAAGGTTTGCAGTGGGAATCTGGTAGTTTCTCAGCTGTTCTGGAGATTCTGTTATGTGGTGATTCATTTTGTTATTGTAATTATGTAATTCCATATGTGGTGTTTACCGTATGCTTGTTACATTTGTCATGTACTGGCCTGTATAATCACTCGATGTTATATATATTTCCATTTCTCTGTTTTTCACCTCTATGACACTGAAACATTTTTCTGAGCAGTTGGTTCCTGTGGCTTCATTTCCAGTGCTTCTTAATTATTTCCATTGCTTCTTAACCTTGCATAGTAGTAGTGACAATCCTTGTGAGAAGCACATTGTTTTCAGAAATCAGAGTATTTAAAAGCAAGTGTAGAAATTTATATGATAGTGAAAGATTGGAAAGCTGCCGCAATTATACCATTTCCATGGACATCCAGATATTGACAGCTTGATGGCAAAAAAACAGTGGCATGCTTCTCAATGATCTTTGTCCATCCTTCAGAATAAGAGTAAATCCTTAAAAGAATATTAATGCCTGTACAGTGACAAGGCTACAGGCTGAATGGTCTGGGCAAAAGACTTATGTCATCTCTTAAGACATCCTGGCTGGTGCCAACCCAGCTTTCTATTCAGTAGCTGTTGGGGCAGCAGTGTAATGTGCTTGAGGTTTGATATTGACTACTTGCCTCCTAGTGCTGAGATTAAGAAAGAAAAGCTATGCATCTGCTCCCACTGTATGCCTTTATGGTGTGTGCAGGGATAACTTTACCTTTTTTAATATTAAAAATTTTTGTCACTTAAAAATCTCCATATAAAATTTTATTGAAACAAAAGACAGGCAGCTTATGTACAGTGTAGTCTTGATTCTTTGAGTCCCAATTGTTCGAGGTTTTGTTTTGTCTGAGCCAATTGGCTGTAGGCCAAGTTGTTTCTGTGTTGGCTATAGAAATTAGTTGAAGTGCGTATGTGTGTGCACACATTGTTTAGGCATTACTATACTTCCTTGTAGATGTTTTCTTTAGGTATTCTTGCATTTTAAATGAGAGGAATGGTTTTGACTTTTTTACAGTGCATCTTACTAGTGTCGGCTTCGTTGGTCTAGGGGTAGTGTGCTGGCCTTTAGTACCCAAGTTTGCGGGTTCAAACTGGGCCGAAGCCGTCTGATTTTTAGGATGAAAAAATCCTCAGCATGCCTTCCTTCAGAGGGGAAGTAAAGCCGTTGGTCCCATGTCATAGATTTGCGGCTTGTAAAAGATCCCTAAATTTATGTGGAAGTCAGAATTTAGGCAAAATTACTATTGGACATCTTTCTCGCCCACAGTTCCACCTTTTGCTGCTAGGATCTCTCGCGTCGTTGCGGACGGAGGCACCTGGTGGCTAAAGTGGGAATGTCTAAAGGTGGGGGAAAGCAATGGCAAACTACCCCCAAGAACTTGCCCAGGATGTAGTGTGCCAGAACCATACCAGTCACATGACTGGGCTCTGGTTCCTGCCAAGCCCTGCCTTCAAGGCTGAATACTAATGAATGAATCTTACTAGTGTCTATTTTATTATCATTTTGCTGTTGTACTTTTGTATACGTTGATATTCTTATACGGTATTGTATGCACAGTACATATTAACATGATGTGCAAATCATACTACAATTGTGTACATGTGTAACTGTGTGTTCTAAATTGTCGTAGTTCAAGCGTTTTGGTAATTGAAGCAACCTCAGTCCCATTCATCTTGAACTATCAAGATTTTGCTGTATACTGTAACATTGTGGCACATTTGTTTAACCATTGTTGCTGCAAAAACTCATCATGTTTGTTTCCTTTGTGTTGTTTATGTAACAGTGCATTATCTTTAGTATTACTGATGAGCCAAATATTTTTTGTAATGTTTATATGTTGTTGCCTGTCCTAACAGTGTAGTACTTTTCACTACAGAGAGGGATATTATGGCAAATTTGTGTTGCTGGCAACAATGAAACGTTCTTAGGTCTGCATGTAAAGTGCCAGATATTTTTGTCCCAATTTGAACCAACTGTGGATTTTCTCAATAGCATTCAGTCATTGCCTCCAGTATCAAGTTTTATGAAAATACATCCATTGGGAGCAGAGCTGATATATGTGGTCAGACAGACATAAATGATGAAGCTAATAGGCACGTTTCACTTGATTTGTGGCCCATGCAGGGTTTTAGAAGTTTATAAATTGTCTGTTATGAGAACAGGATGCTTATCAACGAAGTACAGGGTGCTGCAGTGGAGTGGACATTTTTTATTTTCTGTTGTAGACAAGAGGTGATTAAATTGGAACATTCATTAAAAAGTAATTAATGCTGTGCATTTTTCGTGCATTGCTACTTGAGAAATTTTTTTATAATTGCTTACCACCATGGAGTAAACATTCCTGTAACCTTTGCTGAAGTTCTGCGTCGCTCGTTGCAATAAATTATTTTCACTTTTGATAATTCTGTAATGCCCCCATTAAAGGTTACATAAACTTGTAGTCATGTAAGTGAAGAAATGATTTGCTGCATGGTTAATAGGGAAATACAGGATGCATAGATAGAACTTAAAAGTTTACCAACTTTAATGCCTACATAGTTTTATGGACAAAAGTTTCACTTTCTGCATATGTCGAGTAGCTGATATTTTTTGGATCATCATCATAAGTTTCCCTTCCACATTTGTAGTATAAATTTTCTGGGGGAGTGCTGGTAAATATGATGGGTTATGGCATTATTCTTAGCACTTTGCCTTTCGTGTATTACTCAGCCATAGCAAGACAGGGCATTTAAGAGCCATGTTAAAGAAGTGGTAAAATCATTATCACACCTCAACAAAATAAAGTATCAACACAGGTACAGATGATATCAGTGGATTTAGTACCACCAACATGAAATGAAAAATGAAGCATATAGTGTAGAATACTTAATGATATCAATTACCATGTTTCTGAATCTAATGAAAATAATAATTGTTTTTCATGTTGTAGGACAGCAGGGTTGCCAGAGTACAAGAGTATCACGGTGAACTTCGTCGCATTATTGGTGGATTATCTAAACTGATTGATCTTCCACTTTCTAACTGCATTGGAATTTTGAAAGATGAATTATTCTGTCACCACATTGTGACTTCGTGCCCACGTGGCAAATTCCGAATCCTTAACACAGACTCAGTAACGCTGCTGTTTATAAGTGCACTATTTCGTGGCCTGTACTTGGTCGAGAACGTGACAACCTTCCACCCATTTTCACAGGTAATCAGCAGTATTTAGATGGATGGATGAAAAAATGTATGAATGGATAGATAAAGATGCACAGCGAATGCAGTTGGATATAAACAGATTCACACAAAGAGAGAGATAGATTGATGGATGGGTAGACAGATGGATACAGGTAAAGAGAGAGGCAGCCAGACAGACAGCCATGAAGGTGTATCCGAAAGTTCCGCCAGTAGTCACTTGGACTGAACAGGAGGTAGTACAAATTTCTGCCACTTATGCCAGATATTGCTGCTATCTTCTAAGCCAGTTTGGTAGTGAGTTTTTGAACCACAACCCTATCTGACTTCTTAGCAGATAGTTTGTTGTACATGTTAGGTGTTTCCCACTTTTCATAATGGTTGCTTTGATTTGCTTCAGAGTCAGTAAATCTGCATCAAAACTGCACATGGTGCTCAAAACACCTTTTGGTAGCAGTGCCATTGTGAGTGCACAGACTTTTGATTGGTTTTCTTGGTGCAAGTGTGGTGTGGAGTAACTTCAGTTGAAGAGTGTGAACTTTCAGGTTATCCCTCCTCAGGTCACACAGGCAAAAATGTGAAAGTTTGCAAAATCATCAATAAGAATCACTGATGTACCATATCAGACATCACTGGCAGATTAGGCCTCTTGTGTGGAACATGCTAGGGACTTCTGAGAGAGTGCTTGAACTTGTAGGAGGTGTTCGCAAAACAGGAGCAGCAATTGCTTACTTAAAAAAATAAATAAATAAAAAAAAAAAAAAGCTGTGGCATGTGTTTGTATTCTAGGAAATATTGAATGAAGTCAGAAATTACATAAATTTCTGTCAAGGGTCATAACAGGAGATGAAATAAGGGTTTATAGTAAATACCCAGAAACCAAAAACAGACCTGTCGGAGAAAAAGCCCACCACTACATCTTTGAAGGCCAAGTTGGGTCAAATACAAAGAGCATGTTGATCTTTGTGACTGAGAGAACATTTTTCACCTGGAATTTTTTTCCTCTATGGTTAACCAGTTTTATAGTCAAGAGGTTCTGCGACATCCAAGGGAGCAAGTCCAATGAGAACATGCAGAACGGTGGCGGGACCAGTTTGGTCGTTTCACAACACACTGCAGCGCACACTGTTTATTAGAGCAGCAATTTTTGGCAGCTAAATGTATGGCTGTGGTCCCCCACCCTCCATACTAATTGTAATTTCTTCATGTTTTTTCCAAGAATGAAATGCGGCAGTGAGGGTGTTATTTGCAGGTTGTTACCCTAGTTCAGGAAAAATCTCTTGACTATTCGACAAGCAATTCTAAAAGTCCTTTGAAACATTGATTCCAGCAGTGGCAAAAACACAGAACCTGTTGCCTAACATCAGGAGGAATCTCTTTTGAAGGGATAACAGTAACCTGTAACAAATGTAAGCATTTACAGGGTGGGCCAAAGATAGGTATACAGTATTATATATACTGTATACCTACTTTTGGCCTACCCTGTATTTAATAACTGGCTTGGTCCAGGAAGTATTGGATACTCCCTTGTAAATGGCATCACACTGAGACCAAGAGAAGAAGTCCCTTGGATGTTGGGCTAGCAGTGCTCAAGGTCCTGTTGTTCTGCTTACTGTGGTATTCTGAATTTTAAGCTCATGGTTCCGTGCATCGTAATTCAGTGTGAATAAAAATCCAACAGATGCAACAATATGCAGATATTTATTCACTGCAAAACTAGTTTTGCAGTGAATAAATATCTGCATACTGTTGCATCTGTTGGATTTTTATTCACATTGTGGTATTCTAGTCTAGTTTATGTCGGTAATCCAAAATTTGTCCCTGTTGAAGATTATGGCATTGTTTATGCCACCAGAATTGAATGAACGGAATAACTGGATGACTAAAGGCACATACAGGAGAGAAACTTGTGGAGGGGGACAATCCATGTTGCTTATTTGCATCGTCTCAGAAATGCACAAAAATGGATCAGTAAATAAAGTACTTAGTATGTTTTAAGTTTTTCCACCTTCACTGTTGACATTGAAGCAGTTGTAGGGAAGTTGCAGTTGTACATTGTACCTAGAATTTACACATTCAAATGAAGTTTGTTGTATGTGGACATTGTTGTTCTTATTATTAGGTAATTATCAGCTTCAGCAATGCCGCATTTAGCCATCTATTCTGGTATGGGGGAAAAGGATTGCAGACACAGTTGTATAATCTGGCAGGAAAAGAGATTAGTAAGTATATTTTGAGATAATTATGTGTAACAGACATAATAAACTTGTAGATTTTTGTATTGGTGATCATTTAAGTGATATTCCTTGGGTTTATGCTGTGTAGTTTTGAAGACTGATACCAACATTCCAGAGGGAACACACTGCAAATAGTTACTGTGGAGTTTGCAGTAGGTAGAAGGCATGCTCTTTATTTATTGTCATGGAACAGCAAGAGAACATTTTTATAGGGAAAACTTCCAGAAGGATAGTAAATGCTTCAGTAAATGAGCTGTATATATTTAGTACATGCATTTTAAGTGTATTAAAAGATTAAAAGATGAGTTCGTTGAAGTTGATCCAAGTAATGAGTGGCGGTCAACAGCGTGAGGTGTGTAAACACTTGCAAAACTTAATGAAATGAAACAACCATGCAATTTGATGGTGGGAGAGAGGATGATCTGCATAAAATTTGTTCCACACACACACACACACACACACTTGTGCAGCTGAGCAAAAGGACCACTGAGCTAGCAAAGGCTTCATCCAGATTTGTTGTATGGGTCCATGCTTTCTCAGTCACATCATTACTGCAGATGAGTGTTCACAGTTGCAGTCACATCATGAAACAGAACATCAGAACATGGAACAGAGAACAAAATCATCACCCAAGCCAAAGAAGTTTTGCTGTCAGAAGTTGTGGATCAAAAGAGTATTGATAATTCTTTAGTAAACAGGGTGTGAGCCACAGAGTTTGTGCATAAAGGTTAAAATAGCAAATGATGCATTTTGCATGCAGGTGCTGGAAAGGTTATTGAATTGGATTTTGAGAGTAAGGTCACAATTTCAAGGGTAGTGCAGTTGGTTTGTTTTGCATGAAAATGCTGCTCTTCATCCCACTATGGTAATAAATCTATGGCTATTGAGGACTGTTGTTATGGTAAAGGGCCCACTTGTGGTGCCACAGCTCTGGTATTTTGTGACTTCTCCTCCTCCTCCTCCTCCTCCTCCTCCTCCTCCTCCTCCTCCT
>Ga0123355_10020389_pt1 | contig 10584 bp, 4 predicted proteins | sample TergutEmb28metaG_3_FD_89872 | JGI IMG/M metagenome (GOLD analysis project Ga0123355, IMG submission 89872) | Embiratermes neotenicus P1 segment gut microbial communities from Petit-Saut dam, French Guiana - Emb289 P1 | ecosystem: Host-associated > Arthropoda: Insects > Digestive system > Gut ... | reverse complement strand
CTGTACTTAACATGCAATGAAAGTATGAGTGACATAAAGCCATTACATTGAACTACATAAACACTCGCATTGACGCCGTAGTCGTCCTTAGGGTTCCAAGCACTTTACATGGGCACGCAGGCACGATGTTGACTGCATTCCAGTCTCAAGGACATGCGCAGTGTACACGTAACGCGTCAGCTGAAAGGTGCAGTACGTGGAACCGCAAGAAGACTGCACTTTTCTCTGGCCATTATCTCCGTAACCGTTGAACTTTGGATATAGGTGTTTTGGGTTATATCGGTATACTTTAACATAAGGAACACTCTCCCGAAGTCTGGCACATTCCTCCTGAGACACCCTGTATGTATGTACGTCGCTCGTGTGTTTGTGTGCTTATTCATGTACGTTTATACATGTGTGTAATTGTAAGTAAGCCCACTCTGTGCATACGAGTTCCATTCATGACACTGATCACATCAGATTCTGATGAATGACACACATTACCAAAAACTGAGTTCTATCCGTACAACGCGGGTAATCGGCCTAGCAAACTGGTTCGTAAATTTGGCGGAAGGGAGGTTTGGTGACCAGTATCAAAGGACAGTGTCGGAATTCCACGCTCAGTACCGACGAGTGTTATGAAGACCCACAGTACAACCGAGACATTCCTCACAACGCTACACTCAGTTATGACTTTTACCGTCTGAACTAATATGTTCAGTAATTCATCGGGACAGAAAGGGTGAAAGGGAAGAAGGGAGAAAAAGTCTTACTCTGAATTGACTGCTTGTAACTTCATCTCTCTGTCTGATATCCTTTGGTGGAGAGGAATGTGAAGAAAGAGGACAAGTAGGTCATGGAAGGAAGAGGAGACGCTGTGGTTGGTGGGAGATAAACTTGGCATGGATTGATTGATGAGACGTTCACCAGAGGTCTCCCAGTGTGTCTTCATCACCATAAAGGCAGTTTGAACCATTAAGTCTCCTATCATGCTTTTTTATTCTATTCGTAGATTTTTTGGTCGCTTGATGTGACACGATAAAAAGATACCTGATATGTTCTGGCACGTCACGTTGGCATCCTACCAATCACATGTTTGTCCCTGAAGCAGCACTCAGGGACAAACATGTCAACGATATATACCTGGGTATAAAACGTCCAATTTTTTCAACAAATGGAAATTGCATCGCGCATTACAACGTGGCCCATGACGTCAGATTACAGTTTTAGAGGAATTATGACCGAATAGCCCCGTATTTACATCATGAAACAGAGCACCAACATCGAGCGACGTCATGTCTAAAATCGTTTTAGTGGAAATATTTAAATCACTATTAAATATCGCATTCATTAGTATGCGACAGCACTTAAGAATTTCATAAACTTGGAGTCACATACTTTTATTTCAAAAAGACTCTTGGATGTGTAATTTCAGATTCTGACAGAACTACGGATATTATTGCTAAGTAACCCACATTATAGATATCTAATCGAATAAGTAGCTAACCTCTGGATTAGAATCCTTCTTGTGAAGTGAGTAGGCCCGCATCTAGTCGAAGAAATCTACCGACGTACATGGAATACACGTTATTTTCCTATCTTCAAAACTCAGAAGAATCTAATCTGTACTTCGCATCCTATTTCACTAAGATTCATCTTGCTATTACATTCCTATCTAGGCCTTTCAAGTGGTAGGTCTCTTTACGTCGTTTTAACCAACTCCTGTATCCACTTTCCAAGAGTTCCGACTTGTTCATCTCCCCCGTCCCTAATTTTATCAAATTAACTGAATTATTTAAGGGTAAATAAGTTACTAAATATTAATTAATTTCTTATGTATATGACCTATCTAAACCAATAAACTATTGTTCAGGGAAGTTAACATACCTAACGTCCAACCGACCGTGCAACAGCGAAATTACGTTTGTATCTATCTCGCAATTGACTCCGAAGTTTCACCTTCACTTGTATGATTGACCCGCTCAGTATTATGCAGGAAATGTGTTTTTTTGTAATTTTACTTCAATAAATGCAATTTTTAAGATCTCGACTGGTAAGACTATATAGGAATAAGGTATAGAAAAGTATGTGGAAGGAATAGGCCATGGCCTAATTTGAGTTTCTACTCAAATTAGCCTGGAGAAACTGGATAAAGCTGCGATAAACCTCAGTCAGAATAGTCTGTCGGGACTCATGTCGATAATTCAGTGTCTGTCACTATCTAGAAGTTCTTCTCTCTGGCTTTGATGTTCTGTATAGCTAAATATTGGCAGTTTTGCAGTTTAGTTACTAAACCGACGTTAAAGATGACAGCCCGATATTTCGACGTATTACCTCAATCCGCTGAACGAATCCGTAAAGAATGTTTTCCTTTTCCGAGGCAGTCAGTACTTATGCATAGAAAGTAATCTACAACCGAGTACTGCTTCGGGTATTTTCTTGTTTTCTGCATTTATGTATCATTAATAATGGAAGAACTTGAGATGTTTATTCGTCCTCATAATTTTTGTATTTAACAGTCAGTGGCTTGAAATGTGAAGGGTTTACAACACTATTTAACCATCTCTGATCACTCTGTATTTCGCATGTCTTCGAATAACTGTGTTTACGAATGATGAACAGGGAAAATCTTGGGAGAGATTTGTTCTACACCAGTATAAGGAAATATCATGTTATTTCCGTCAGTCCTTCTGCCAGTCTTGTAGGCTGTCCTATCCATTTATTTACTGCGCAATCCACTTATTCCATCCATCCACTCGTCTCGTAGACTGACAATCTATGCATTCATCTAAAGTTTTTCCATTTCTTTCTCCTATCCATCCGTCCCTCAAGCCATCCATCCCCCTTATCGACCACCCGTTTACCTATTCGTACAAAGGTCCTTCCTTTAATTTATCCATCATTCTTATCGACTACTGATCTCTTCATTAATTTGGCGATTTATCCATCCACCCGTCCACTCACACAAACATCCACACACATGCACTCACCCATCCTTCGATCGCTTCACCATTCTCACCGAAAGCCCAGTTCAACCATCCGTCCGTCTTGCCATCCATGCATTACAATAAAGCAATCCATTCTTTCACACAGACAAACATGTTTTCTCTACGTCAGTCGTGTCATTGTGCGTCCCAGTTACTTGATGCGTCAGCGTCTTCGCCCCGTAAGAAAACACCGTGAGGTGACGGTTTTTTTTTTTGTCAAGCTGAGATATGACGTGTGTGGTTTGATAGAGAGTTCTTTAAGTGACTGCACGAGAAATCCAGATCTCACATTATCAAGCTGTCTTTTTCAGGTTTTCTTACTGAAAATTTTTCGAAATTTACCTGCATTACTTATGTTCCCAGTCAGTTGTCGCTAGGTGTAGTGCATTTTTTACATATGCCAGAAATTATCATTAATTTTCGTCAGAATATAAGGCGACTCCTTTAAGTTTTCTGCTAAACAGAGGGCGGATTAGAAACTAACTGCACACGCCTGCTTGTGTGTATATCTATCAGCCTGTCTATAACCATCCGTCTCCCTGTAATATGATCAGTTATATTGGATGCGCAGTACCTTGTATGCATATCCGCCTCTCTGTTACCTACTCAGTTTGTTGCATGCGCAGCTCCTTGTGTGTATATCCGTCTCTCTGTTGCCTACTCAGTTTGTTGCACGCGCAGCTCCTTGTGCATATATCCGTCTCTCTGTTACCTACTCAATTTGTTGCATGCGCAGCTCTTTGTATGTATATCCGCCTCTCTGTTACCTTCTCAATTCGTTGCATGCGCAGCTCCTTATATGTATATCTCTCCGTGCATCTGTTACCTACTCATTTGGAACCACTGCTAGTTCTATCCAGTAGAAGGAAGAGAGAAGGGTAGACGATTTGTGTATTTTACTAGATGGTGGCAACGTTGTGGATTGTAACAAGAAAGAGAAGGCTGAATAACTGAAATATATTATGTATGAATTTTCCCATTATACGTATTTATATAGTCTTTTGTTTCTTCCTGTCCTTGCTTCAAGTATGCTTCTAATTACTCCTTTCTCAGACTCTCGGACGTTATTTTCTCCCGTATATTAAAGAACGATGTATTAGGCCTACACAGAACAACATTTAAAACTGTAGTACATTTTACACGACACGAACTGTTACATAAGAGATTTCCACGTCCGATGGGCTGTAGGCCTCTAACATTTGGTAATATGCCAGTTTAATTTAGTACCAACACTCTAGCTGGAGGGCGATTCCTTACAGTCGCTTAATATTCAGACAGAAAACCGGCATAGCTGGAGAGCACCGCGTTTTGGGCTGCATATCTGAATATGTTGTTGTTTAACCAAGAAACATGAGACGGTTGAGATGTGTATCACTTACGTGAGATATAAGAAGTACATCAGAATTTAAATTTGAAAATCTCAGGGGAAGAAACTGCCTTGCAGACGGAAACCTTAATAGGCGTGTAAACTTCCCTTGCAATATACCATACAGTTATTTTTTACTTGGCTGCTGAGTAAGAGATCCCGTTACAGAACAAACTTTTAACGAAGGTCCTGAAGAAGACTATACACAATCTTATAACAACTTGACATTTTAAGCTTTTTCAAGAGAGAATACCGAACTTAGTTTATAGATTATACCTTGTTAACCGTTGTACGTACTATGGAAACAACATCAGTGATACAAAAAAATGTTAGTAGATACTGGGCAGAGGAGAAGGACTCTGTTTCAACGAGAACACACGTGTCACTGAAATTGTGCTTCACTGACTTGACAAGTGGGAGACGTTTTTTCAGTACACATTATATCATACTGTACATAAAAAGAATGGCCGGCTGTACCTAATTGTATATAGGCCTACATGCTGACGTGGTTACGTGCATTATTTCCGCATTTATGTTTGTCTCGTGAGTATCTTGATTCTCACACAGTTCCGATACAAAGGGGTGTTCTTTTCTTTATTTTATCTTGCCAACTTGTTGCAGACATGAGATATGAAGACAGAAATTAGAACATTAAACAAGTCAGGTTCTAACAAAGATTTATGAATAGTTCAAAGTTTCAAGTTATTCGGTAAATGTTTACCAGAAAGAGAACAAATTTACAATGAAAAGTCGAATCGTAATGACATATGCATTTAAGTAATTCCTTGTAGGTACGGTGTACCATAACCTACTATTTCATAAAATTTTAAAATTTCGATTTGAACTTCCAGTATAATGCAATTTATATTCTACTGATGGCACAAAGAATTAACTTCGCCGCACTTCGTAAACGAAGTATTAGTACTTTCAAAGTTTGACCAGAACTTACCTTCGCATTCTTCTTCCGTTTTATGCCTTTCGTGAAAATAACACATAAAAATAGTGTAAGACGAAAACCCATTGCCTTGCTAACTCAGTTATTACAAGGTGTCTCAGCTAAAAACACCTATTTTTATTATAAAGGCCGTATCTGTTTAGACAGTAGCGCGGTAAATGTTTCAGCCTAGAAGATAATCAGGAGTATGTGGTGCAAAATGACAAACGCGGCTGGGCTTAATTTTGAGAGATATTTTGTAAAAAAGACATCTATTTTAAAATAAACAGTGCCGTATATATTTTGCACCACCTTTGCCTGCTGACGAACCTCTAGGCCAGAACACATAGCAATTTGTTTTCAAACATTGTTTTTAAAATAAACATATTTGTGTTTGCCCGAGTAGTGTTGTGACAACTGAAAAATGAGCCATTTGAAACTGTGTTATATTTATGGCAAATGAAGAACCGATAACTTTAAGTACTACTGAGTGTTCAAGGTCCTTCACGGGGTATCCCAGGGCACTTCGTAGACAAAATGACACTGTGGCAGATGTGCCTAGCAAAAGACTCCGTCCTCAATTGCGGCCTCGCCTCTGTTCTTTTAAAGACCCAAATCATTATAGGTAATTCAGATGAAGGTCTTGAGTGATTTTTTTAAAATAAAGGACGACTTAACATTGGCGTAGATTCTGTGTCGTCGAATCATCAACTGTTATAATGTATTACTTATGAAATACGTGAAAAGAAGCAACATTGTTACTGACACACAATTCGTTTGGGCAAAATTCACCTAAAACTTGTCAAGATGCGATCTTTAGAAACTGGAGCTTCCTAGCTAACTCTGTGGGTGTCATAATGAAAGGCAACCTTATGCCCTCATTCCAATTAGCCCACGCATTTCATTAACCCACGCTTATTTCATACTTTCTTATCCAAAGGGTTTACACATTTTGATTGGCCCGGACCAAATAGAACACCTTCATAAACTTGAGCGTGTCAGTATTAGGCATATCTATAGCCTGCAGAGGTTTCCTAATGTAGTAGTGGCGACGTAGACGATAACGGTTGTGGATAGTTCAATTTTAGGTGCCGTGTGTAGATATGTCATATAGACATGGGTTTGGAGCTGTCAGTACTTTTTGTTACAGTAAAATGTAGAGAAAGAGCGTCAATGACAAGATATCAGGAAATGGACTCACAAAGAAAATATGTGTTTCGTTGCACAAGTATGGGAATGGTACTGGTTATGTTTTAGCAACTTAAGACACGCAAGCACAAAGGAGGAACTCTGACACTGTCGCTGTCTTCTCTTTGTTTCGAGAGAAAGAGTTTAATATTGTAATAAAGTAACGCCTGTGTTACAGACTTTGGTAACATTCCCGTACAGACAGCAGGTTATTTATCTTTGTTGATTATGCAGTTCCTGAGATGTATGTAGCATAACAACAATGACATTTCTCTAACGATGGTTTAAATATCTTTGAAACGTGCTGGAAATTCTGTTAAAATTAAATCGGGTTTATTTCTTTATACAATTGTCGTGTGACAAATTCAAGTATCAGTGGAACTTTACGAGCATCAAATGTAATGGAAATTCGCTTAGCAGTTTACGAGTTATTACAACCACTGGAAAAAAGGGATATTGCAAGCTTTAGTTGCAAATATGCCAAAAATGGATGCTATGTTTGTCTTAAAGCTTACCAGTTCCAAGAACTGTGTCGATACACAGGATTTATGATTCTTCTGACTCCTTACCTGAAATAAGTTATATCAATGTTAACCTAGCTGAAACAATATAATATAACAATCAAATTCTACTTAAAGGGAAGCAGGAGATATAAAAGAAAGGAGGGAAGCACAAAACAAGGGAAAAAAACACATGAAAGAGATAGAAAGATAAGCAATAAAAGTAGTGTACAGAAGAAAGAAAAACAAGGAAATGAATTAGGCGGAAAGAATATCAGTTCTATATATGCCCCTTCTTGGTGTAAATAATCATATTATTATTATTAATACTAGAAGTTCTGCTGTGAAAGAACTTTTAATGATGTTTAAAAACTCATATTAGAGGATATAATGAAACAGGTTGCACGGCTTTGAATATGAGGGTTCCAGTAGTAGAGATTGAGAAGTGATGAGCAATCACTGGAGGCAGAAGAACTGCTGTATTTCCCGGCTTTTTATGACCTGAAACATGTCAGTGAAGTTCAGCGATGAAAGTTGCCTAGATTTGGTCAGCTCATCTTGTTGCACCATTCCCACTACATTATACTCTTTCACTTTATATGTATTTTACTTAATTTGTAATTTACACCTTACACAGTATAACTACCGTCCTAAATTTTTCTCACATCCGTCGACGAAGTTTGCACTTGGGTTAAAACATTGAACTTGTACTCTTATACGTCAGAGTAGGGACGAAGAAACGCAGAAAGGATTTTGTACGGAAGAAGAATGACAACACGTATTTTTCCACGTCATATATCTATAAATATATATATATGTGTGTGTGTGCGCGTATATATATATAATGTACATCAACAATATTATTACAACTTCAAACTTTTCTCATTCCTTCCTACATATTTAAATTTCATTAAAATTTCATAGAGCAGCCTATATAGTCATATCGTATTTCTTACACCTCTATTTCAAGGGAATGTCTGTGTCACACTGACACAGAGTATAGCTATATTTAAATAGATGCAAACAAAGATGTTTATCCTTCCACAGCCTGATGGTATTAACGTTAGACTACATTCTGTGGAGCAGGGTGCTTGATTGAGTTATACACAAAGAGACGCTAGACTCCTACTACAGCTTTTAGCACCCTTAATCGTCGAGTGAAATATGTTTGTTATAATACGTGCGAAGTCGAAATAATTCCACATGAAACTTACTAGTGATATTCATCTCCTTGTCATAAATTCGAACGCAAATCCAACTCTCTCTCCCTCACTTACAGCGTGATATCTTACGAAACCTAAACAGAATAATAATTGAATCCTGTCTATATGGGCATTAAACATGATTTCTCGTTTTAAGGTAATGATACAGGTTGAGGGTGTAGGAGTTATTCTGCGCGGAGAGAATATTCGGATCTGAGGGAGTTGAAGTAAAGGAAAGTTTGACAGAGCTTCATAGGAACGACCCTCACAATTCGTGCAAGAGAAGAAAGGGCGATAAGAATAAACCACGAAGTTCTTTTTTGTTCACTACTATTACGCTGATCAAATGGGGGAGGATGAGTTGAAAGAAAAACAAAAATTATGGAGAAAATGGGAAATAGGCATATATAAAGAGTTTTGTTTTGGAAAAGCACAAAGAAGTAACTTCTTAGACCCAGACTGAGATGTGCGGGTAGAAGATATGTATTGCAGGGTGAGATTATTTGAACGCGGAGTCAAAATTCAACTTCCTTACAATAAGGTCCACACTTAAGGTTTGGTAAGTACCGTGTGGAGATTTTGGGTCTTATTAAAGCAGAAAATTAGGCTATTTTGTCACCTGATTAACTGCAGTGTTACCAAGGAAGATTCTGTTTTGTGCACTCCTCTGATTACGTATATATAGAGTCAGTACGTAACGTTTCAGTACTACTTTTGAGTCTGTAATTAACCTGGCTACCAGTAGGAACAAGAGAGCTGACATCAGTGCCACCGTTCGTTAAACTTCGTTAGTCATTGTCAAAAGTTCCTCTCACATTTTATTACGTCAAGCGAGAGTGGCGACCCTTAAAACGCCTGCTACTGTCAAAATGTAATGCTATACTCGTGTATCCCACTGAAATCAGAAAGTGAATTAAACCGTACAATAAAACTTATAGATTTATTATATTGTATAAATATATTTCAAAATTTAGCACATCGAACATATTTTTAAAGTGGCACTCTCGGAATGTTTGTCCAATGAGGTACAGAAAGTCGTAAAATCTGAAATTTAGAAGAAGTGTTGTAACCTGTATATGCAAAATTTTAAACTGGTCTAAATTCAGGCAGAACACTCCAAACCGACATTAGTTTCAACACTTTTACAGCATAAGGATTTATGTGATTTTTTGTTTCTTTTTGATGCGACAGCCCCCAGTGGGCCATGGCTTCCTCATTCACGAGGTTTCTAGATCACACACAAGGACGCACTACAGTCGGTAGGACTCCTCTGGACGAGTGATCAGCCCGTCACAGAGACCTTTACCTGACAACACACAACACTCACAAGAGACAAACGTCGATGCCCCCGGTGGGATTCGAACCCATCAGTCTCAGCAGGCGAGCGGCCGCAGACATACGCCTTAGACCGCGTGACCACTGCGACCGGCATTTATGTGATGCGTTATGATAAAAACTTTAAATTTTGAAGATTTTGCATGAAAATCGGCATGGATTTTAGATAGATTTTTAGGGGCGTGGGTTAAAAGTTTATTAGTGGACGCATATAAACGGGTGATAAGAACACTGTAAGATTAATCTTCGTGGCACATTACATTTATGTGTAAGCTGTATAGGATTTAAAAATCTCACCAAAACCTCAGTTATAATATCTGAGCGGAAATTCGTATGTTGGAAAATTATGAACAAGTTGGAGTGATTAGATTTTTTTTTTTTTTTCCCCCATCTTGGAATCGGAGTTTTGTGTTTCCATTTCCTCGGGAAAGCAGTCTTATTACTTTCAGACCTTAAAAACACAGTTGTGCAGAACGCTGCATTATTCATTTTTCTTTTAATTATGAACAAACTTTCTTCCTATAGAATGTACAAACTAGAAAAGCAGTGTACGCAACACTGAAGCGCGTTCGTATAACCACTGTTTCAGTGGAAAAGCAATACGTATTGCATATTCTGAGGGCGTAACTGTATCCAACATTCAAAGCGCATGTGCCGTATTACATTGTCGTCTGTGGCCTCTTTGGTTCTACCATATTTTTCCACATTACCTAATAAACGGTACGATTTTTTGAAAGCGTTACTGAAAATGAAATGCATGTCTTCTTGATTTGTCTACATCTTTTGCCTGAAACATTTCTCATTCTAAGAAAAAATAAGCGGAATGTAATCATGAATGTATCGGTCTTCATGTAAAGTATTGGTCTTCAAGTAAAGTATTGGTCTTTATGTAGAGTATTGATCTTCATATAAAGTATCGGTCTTCATGTAGAGTATTGATCTTCATGTAAAGTATCGGTCTTCATGCAGAGTATTGATCTTCATGTAAAGTATCGGTCTTCATGTAGAGTATTGATCTTCATGTAAAGTATCGGTCTTCATGTAGAGTATTGATCTTCATGTAAAGTATCGGTCTTCATGTAGAGTATTG
>Ga0123355_10020388_pt1 | contig 10584 bp, 7 predicted proteins | sample TergutEmb28metaG_3_FD_89872 | JGI IMG/M metagenome (GOLD analysis project Ga0123355, IMG submission 89872) | Embiratermes neotenicus P1 segment gut microbial communities from Petit-Saut dam, French Guiana - Emb289 P1 | ecosystem: Host-associated > Arthropoda: Insects > Digestive system > Gut ... | reverse complement strand
GTGGGTGGGAACTTTTTTCTCTTCCATCCCGTCGAATTAATTAGTGGGGCCCATCTCCCCGAAGAGAGCCTAAACCGGGATCTGGTGCTCATTGATATGCACTTAGCCTGGCAGCTCTTCGGAGCCGTAGATGTGGCGGGGATGGAACTGTTTTTCGACGGCGTGCCCCATCTCATCGTCGGTGTCTACCGCCCCGCAGATAACTTTGCCAGCCGCGCCGCCGGGGGCGATTTGCCCCACATGTTCCTCTACTACGATACCATGGCCTCCCTGACGGGCCGTGGTGCCCCCATCACCACGATCCATGCCGTGCTTCCAAACCCCCTGTTGGGCCTGGCCGAAGAGGTTTTCACAGACGCCCTAGAGGCCGGCAACATCCCGGAAGATGGGTTCTGGATGGTGAACAACACCAGCCGCTATACCTTAGGCGCACTCATAGGTGTGATCCGCGGATTCGGAACCCGGGCCATGTACCAGACAGGGATACGACTCCCATACTGGGAAAACGCCGCCAGGATGACGGAAGATATTGCGGCCCTCCTCCTAGTGTTCACTGTGCTCCTGCTCATCTATCCCCTGATTGTAGGGATACGCCTGCTGATTTGGGCCTGGCGTCGCCGCCGGTGGCGGCTGAGGGATGTGGCGAAGAGGATAGAGGCGGAGCGCGAGCGAAAACGCGAGGAAGAATGGTTGAAATCCGGGCAAGCTAGAGAGAGCCCGGTAAGAGACAAAATAGATCCCCAATTCGATGTGGACGAGATTATCCGATCCGTCCGCGAAAGTGAGGAAAAAGATGATGAAACAGAAATGTAAAGCTACCATAGCCCTAGTATTGATCCTTGCGATGCTCCTAGCCCTAGCGGCCTGCGGCGGTAGCGGGACACCCGGCACTGCCACCCCGCCCCCCGGCGGCATCACCGATGGCGACGGCGGTGCCCTCATAGATGAGGGCTATGTCTTCGTGCCGGAGTTTATCGACCTGACCCTGCCCGGTGCTCTGTGGATCCAAATCGCGGGCTTAGCGGGGGACACCCTATACCTCCAATATTCTGCGGTGGATGATAATTTCAACTCCATAGCGACCCTGGCCACTGTGCGGACAGACGGCTCGGGTCTCCGCGAATTCTGGAGTGGCCGGTCGGAGATGTGGGAGGAAGACGGCCGTTCTCATCAAGAATTTGCCGGGATTCAGGCGGCAATGCTGCGGCCGGATGGCGGCCTTTTGGCCGTGCGCAACGAACACAGCAGTTTCTGGTCAGAGACCGAGTGGGGCTTTGCGGAGAACCTCTACCTCATGGCCTTCGCGGCCGATGGGACAGAGGAGCGTGAGGTCAATCTCACAGAGCTCTTAGGCGGTGACCCAGAGATGGGCTTCGGCATTGGCCGTACACAAATGATGAGTGATGGGCGTGTACTCATTGGCACCTGGGATACCCTCTACGTGCTCACGCCGGACTGGACCGTACAGTCCACCATCCCTTGGGATAACATCCAAGACTTCATCGTCACAAAGGACGATCAAATACTGGTCTCCGACTGGGACACGGAGAACAACCGGGACAGAACCCGGCTATTCGATCTGGCCACCGGCGGCATCCCCGAGGAGAACGGGAGCCTCTTTGAGGCCGGTTTATCCAGTGCCGTAGTCGGTACGGATTATGACCTATACGTGGGCGTTATGCAGTCTGTCTATGGCTTTGACTTAGGGACGGGCCGTGCCACCCGGCTATTCGACTGGCTGGATATGGACATGGTATCGCCGCCCCAGCGCTTCACCGTAGCCGAGACGGGGGAGATCTACTTCTTTGAAGAGCGATTTGATGAGATGACGGGCGGCCGCGGCGGCAACGCCTCCTTAATCCGCCTCGTAAAGCGCGATGCCTCAGAGATCCCGGCGCGGACAGAGCTGGTCTACGGTGCCCTCAGAGTGGATCATACCATCAGACGTGAGATCGTGGAGTTCAACAGGAGAAATTCCGACTTCCGCATTCGTGTCAGAGAGTATATGGACTGGCGGGATTGGGATACAACGGCGGCCATCAACAGATTAAACACGGATATCATGACGGGTAACGCGCCTGACATCTTAGATTTCGGCGTAGGCTTCGGTAGTAACCTGCCCTTTGAGCACTATGCCCGCCGGGGCTTCCTGGTGGATTTAGGGGCGCTCTTAGAGCAGGACGCGGGGCTAAACCGCTCGGATATCTTGGGCAGCTTTTTAGACCTGCTCACTCTGGATGGAAGCCTCTATACGATTACGTCCTCTTTCACAGTCCAGACCTTAGCCGCCAGAACAGACCGGGTCGGCCCGGATATGGGCTGGACCATGGAGGAATTTGAGACCATGGTACACGCCCTGCCCCCTGGGGCGGTGCCCTTCGATCAGTGGATGACCCGCCAGCGCTTCATGACCCAGATCCTCAGCGCCAACCTAGGCCTGTTCCTCGATCGGGATACAGGGCGCGCCCACTTTGACAGCCCCCTCTTTGAGGCCTATCTGGAATTTGCAGCCACCCTCCAGACCGATGAGGACGTCTGGGGCGGCGATGGCGGCCTCGGCAGTCCGGGCGGCTGGGCGCGGCCACTGCTCCCCGTCGGTACGGCAGTGCGGCCCCTATCAGCGCGGACGGCGGCGGTGAGTGAGGCTCGCGTCGCAATGCCAGCCCCGCCCATCGGCTCTCTTCCCGGCGATGGATGGGATAACCCCTTTGCCACAGGGCAAGTGGCCCTCATGGAGGCCAACCTCTGGGGCTTTGAGTCCATCGTAAATGTCAGAGAGCAGTTCGGCGGTCCCGTCACCCTCATCGGATACCCCAGTGAGGTGGGCATCGGCAGCGTGATGGCACCCTGGAACCTCCTTGGTATCTCCGCCACCTCTAGCCACCCGGAAGCGGCCTGGAGCTTTATACGCACCCTTCTCACAGAGGACTTCCAGCGCGCCAACCAGTCCGGCTTTGCAACCAACCTCACTGTCCTCGCCGAACAGCAGACCAGAGCCTTAGAGATGGGCGATCAGAACCAGGGCGGCTGGCCGGAAATGCCAGTAATGCCGGAAGTGGATCCCATCGATGTCGAGGACGAAGGCGAAGAGATGCCTCCGGTAGACGACTTCTTCCCGCCGGCCGCAGACTGGGCCCCCACTCAGGCAGAGGTGGATCAGGTCATGGCGCTTTTAGAGCGGCTCGATCTCCTCTTCATGTGGGACACCACGGTGGTGGAGATGGTGGAAGAGGAGACCCTGGCCTTCTTCGCCGGTGACAGAAGCCTGGCAGATACGGTCCGGATGATCCAGAACCGGGTACAGACCCACCTCAACGAACGCGGATAGTGCGCTGATAAGAAAATCTGCAATCCCCTATCCAGATCTAATGCGGATAGGGGATTGACATTTCATACGATCGATGGTACGATATTCCCCGTTGATCGTACCATCATGCGCGAGTGGTGGAATTGGTAGACTCGCTGGCTTCAGGTGCCAGTGTTCGCAAGGACGTGCCGGTTCGAGTCCGGCCTCGCGCACCAAGCAAGTCCCTTATTCGGGTTCGTAGGTGTACGAACCCGAATAAGGGACTTGCTTTTGCTTTGCCTAGCCCTTGCCTTGCGGGTAGCGCTTTGCTATAATTGACCTATCAGAATTTTTATTTAGATGCGTTGCTATTGCAAGATATGAGCAATGTAACAAGTTTATATAATGTGAGAATATTAGAAAGATTGACTTTATGGATGAAGCAAAAAAGATTCTTTTGAAAGCCAAAATATCTGTTGGGCTTATTGCTCTAACGCTCGTAATCATTGTTTTACGAACTTTAGGCGTTACGATTTATTTCCTCGGACTGATAGGGCTGGAATGGGCTTTAGTTCTTGTTGTCACGATGTTAATTGTCCAATTGAGCAACTTAAAACGCAAAGTTATACGGATTTTTTTGAGCGTGGTATTGGTTGCGGCTTTGCTTTTTTGCAGTTTGATATATTTGTTTGTGCGAAACGAGTTCCGCACGGTGCGTTGTCCTATTACAGGTCGCACATTCCTTGTAGAGATATATACTCCTTTTTTTCAGGCCAGTGAGGTAATTGGCCATTATGAACTGCGTGGCATTTTCCTACGTGCACCCCAACAAACATCAAGTCAAGGAGAGTATATCAATGTAAACATTAGTCCATTTCAAATGCCGTCTTTGATACAGATATATGCAAACGATGGATATATTTTAGGCAGAAGTGCTTTCCCCTTGCGGAGAGACCTCAACTGGGGGCAGCGGTCATTTGATGAAATTATTGTAACATATCAGGGTGACAGGAATCCGTATCAGCCAATTCGTGATATTATTATCACAAGAGATGGTGTACAAGATACCATACAGTATGCTTACTCTCGCGGCGGCCTCGCTGTTCCGGCTCGCGTTAGTGAGACATTCGCCATTACACGCTCGCAGTACCAAGAAATCCGAGAACTCCTATCTGCCGCTCCGCTTTCAGACCACATGAGCTCATATCAGATACATATACGGAGTGGTTCTTTTGGGGATGGTGTGTCTATTACGATTTTCATAGATGGCACGGTCTTTTATGAACTTCTCTCCCTCAGAGAGAACTCTAGGGATGATATGGTGATAATCGAGGAACCGGAACCACCTCTTGCATCTAACGAATTTGAAATTATCACGGATTTAGTGCGCGTTGACCTGCTTGCTTGTGAACAAGAAGAGGAACCATCTAGTATGTTAACGCGCTATGCCCTAAACAGTCTCTACGACCGAGACACAAGCTATTATATTTGGGGCGCAAGCGATACCGACGCTTATTATCATAAATGTAACGACATTATACTTTGAAACGAGAGAAACAACTTAATCATGCGAAGAAAATTTATAGCTTTACTCTTAATGCTTAGCCTATTTCTAGGGTTCAATACACCCGCCCTTGCGTTGCCGGAAGAACAAGGGTACGCAATCCAATCTTTTGTAGACGAAGCACGGCGCCTCTCCAGAACACCGGGTATCTCTGTTTCCGTGGTCGTTGATGGGGAAGCATACTTTTTCTCCTCCGGTCTTGCAAACCGTGAGACAGAAACGCCTGCCGACGAAGAAACTTTGTGGGAGCTCGCTTCTGTCTCTAAGGCATTTACCGCTTTGGGTGTTCTATACTTAGAAGAGCAAGGTTTGTTGTCTTTAGACGATTCCATTGCTGACCATTTGCCGTGGTTGACGTTTCGATACAGAGGACAGCCTGTAGATATGCAGGATGTAAGGCTGTATCATTTCATGCATCATACCAGCGGATTATTATTAAACAGCGAACCGGGATTGACCTTGCAAGGCGGGGTTGAGGCCTTGGTCAATGCAGAGCTTGCGTTCTTCCCCGGAGAGAGCTTTGCATATGGAAACGGAAACTACAATATCCTCGGTCTTGTTATCGAAACGGTATCTGGGCAAAGTTATGAATCATTTATGGAAGAGCGCATCTTCCGTCCCCTTGGAATGATGCAAACATTTGCAAATCGAGATCGTGCCGTAGCAACAGGTCAGTTTGCGCAGGGGTATGCCACACAATTTATTTTCCTCACTGTGCCACGCGATGCAGGGGCGACGGAATCGAGGGTCCCCACAGGCTTTCTCATCTCTTCCGCCCAAGATATGGCGCGTTGGATGGGAATACAACTGGGGCTGGTAACAGATATTCCAGAGATATTCCATACCATTATCCCGAGAACACACGAATCAGGGCACTGGGTAGCCCAGTGGGATGGTTATTACACCGCTGGCTGGCTTGTTAGCGAGGAGGGGCGCAGAATAGAGCACAGCGGAATGAATCATAGCTTTTCTACTTTCGCTCTGCTCCTCCCTGAAGAACAGATTGGCATCACTGTTTTAGCGAATAGCTGCCAAACAATAAACACTACGTCCATTGCCGACTCTATTGCTGACATATTAGGTGGAAACATGGAAACCTCATATCCCATGGGCGAGACGCAGATAATGGATATAGCTTTTACGCTCGGTACCATTTTGGCTAGTGCGTTTGCTGTCATGTTTTTTATCTTTGGTCTACGTAGAAGAAAGCAGAACGAGAAGCAATCACGCACGAAAAAAAGAATTGTGCTAATTGCACTTTGGTCAGTCATCACGCTTGCCTTGATTGTTTTCTCATATGCGTTCCCACGGACGATAATTCCATTTGGTAGTTGGTCGTTTGCCCTAACACTTGTATCACTCAGCTTTTTGACAGTGTTCGTTGCGCTTGTGTTGCTTAGTGCGAGTATTACTTGGTGCGTAGCTTTCCCACGCCGTAGAAAATAAGCAGATAGCGTAGAAAAACTGGAATTTTCGCTGTTTCGTGAATATGGATATTCTATTGTACACGATCATATTTTTTCAATGGGCGATCTATATGTAAATCCACATAAATACAAGGAGTCTCCATGCCCCTTATTAGGTTTCCCGCCAAGCAAGTTCTTATTCGGGTTCGTAGGTGTACGAACCCTGATAAGGGACTTGCTTTTGCTTTGCCTAGCCCTTGCCTTGTGGATAGTGCTTTGCTATAATTGACCTATCAGAATTTTTATTAGATGCGTTACTACTGTGCGTTGGCAAGTAATGTAACGACTTTATACTAGGACTGAGGCTGAGCAATGATATATAAATTTGACAGCAACACCCCGCCAAAAGAAATCATCAAGTCTGCTATGCTTTGGATTGCTAAATTGATGAAGAATGATGGCTTTCTATTTTTGAAAAGTAAATTAGAAATCTTTAAGAAAACCGATAACTTCGTATTTGTAATTCGACCACAAAGCAATCGACACAACATGAGAGGTGAGATTGTTGAAATGTGGCTTCATTGTGCTGTTTATAGCAAAGCTGACGATACAACCTTTTGGTACAAAACTCTTGCTTCATCTAATGCAAAACAAGACCAATTTTATCACTATGAATTATTTCCACAAGAGAAATATGAACAATCGTTGCAATGTATATGCAAAATTATAAGTCTACATCTTCTCCCATTTTTCAGACGGTTTGAAACAGATTTAGCTAATTTCGTTGATGATGTCGCAGAGAATGGATTTTGTGCGTTTGCAAGGGAACAAGTTTATGACGCAAACTATTATATTCCTATTAATTTTTTGCTGAAGTATGGAACAAAAGAGCATTTGAATACTGCTTTTCAGAATTATATTGACAGACACCTGCTGGATTATGTTAAGCCTAATATGAAAATGGCAATGGAGTTACTGGCAAGCGGAAAAGAAGTAAAAAAGAATGGAGAAAAAGAATATGCTGAAATCGCAGTTCAGCAAGGTTTGAATTTAATTTTTTAGGCTGAATAGTATAAGCAAACTACCGCACACAAGAATAAAATCCTCCATTATGCGTGAGTATAGACATTCTGTGACAAAAAAATGCACTTTTTCAATAGGCGGCCTATCTACAAACCCGCATGAATACAAGGAGTTTCCATGCCCCTTATTCGGGTTCCTGCCAGTACGGGAGTTCTTACAGTATTTGTAAGAACTCCCGTTTTTTTATAAAATACTGCATCACCACCTTGTGTTGCCGATAGCGTTTTGCTATAATTAACCGATCAGAATATTTATTAGGCGCGTTTCTAATGCACGATGCAGGCAATGTAAGCAAGTATATATTTGTGACAGGAGTACAACATACAATGTGGAATGATAAAACAAAAAAACCTATTTGGAGCTTTCTGGCTCTTACATTTATAATCGCTTGGGTTTGTGAGGGGATTCTAATAGTTGTTGAGCAGTTTGGTATCATTTACGGTGTGACAGGGTTTATTGCTGTAACCATGTACCGCGGCATTACGGTCGCGTTTGCTCCTGCATGGGCGATGCTTATTTTGCTTAAAAAGCATGGACAGATAAGAGGGGTTAGGGAGTTTCTGCTTCGTATATTCAAAACTGAAAATACCTTCAAAACCATCATTGTTGCCGCGGTGTTTTTTATAGGCTATTTTTTCATTGTCATGCTAACAGGTCAATTTTTGGGAAACACTTGGCTGTTTGCCCTGACGGCCATACCGTGGCTTATAGCCGGTATCATTGGCGGCGGTATGGAAGAACCCGGCTGGAGAGGTTTTTTACAACCCGCCTTAGATGAAAAATTTCCCTTTGCTTTATCGGCACTAATTGTTGGTATTATTTGGGCAGTGTGGCATATTCCGGGGTGGTTTGTACAATCGATCGGCCAATCATACGTAAATTTTTTCTCGTTTACAATTTATTGCATCGGCCTGTCATTTGTGATGGCGGCATTATATAAACTTACAAAAAATGTGTTTGCCATTGTTTTATTCCATTCTTGGACCAATGCAATTGGCAGTGTTTTTTCGATGGATATTATCTTAAACCCGCCGGGCTTTGCACTTATTGCCGTCTGTGCGATACAAATCGTTGTTTCTATTGCTATATACATGTTTGTTGACAAGAAGCGGAATGATCAAATCCCTTAGGGTGTGTTTTTCCGCGTCAAGGCCAAGCGCAAGTGCCAACGACAACCCGCCGGGACGCCTGTATTTGTGCGTCGATCCGGCGCGGCGAATACTGCCGTGACGCGTTCGACAGGCTCCGAGCCATTTTGATCACACTGTCTGATGGACGATGCGTACCGCAGACAAATTTTATGTCAAACAGACAAGAAATCATTGACATTTTTGCATCGGTTTGCTATACTTTCAGAAACAATTTATTTCGATCGTAATAATGAACAATTATATCCCGAAGAAACAACACCTATGGCATGGCAGAATATCCGTCAAGTCCCTGGTGTTTTTTTACTGCAAATTTATAATCACATAAACTAAATAACTAGATAACTAGTGTTGTAACGTTGTAGTGTCGTAAAGTCATTCAAAAGCCAGTTTTGCAACCTTTTTTGGGGAGGACGTGTGTGGAAAACGATCCCTTGACCGAAGGGGTGTGCTATAACCGGAATGGTGAAAAAGATCAGACGTAAAGGCATCAAAAATTTGGACGGAGGTGAATTTTATACGAAATAGTCGCGAAAAACGGCAATCACAGAGACAGTCTATTCAGTTCATGTCCAGAAAACAAAACCATACGAATTTAGAGAGGAGAAACGATTTATGAAGAAGATTATTGCCCTTGCATTGGTACTTATCATGGTACTCGGCCTATTGGCAGCCTGTGGTGACGGAGGGACTACCACCACACCTACGCCCGAAACGCCGACTCCCGGCACAGACGCTACTCCGGCACCGGTGGATCCCGGCACAGATGATGAGCCAACACTGGTAATCGGTTTGTTCCAGCCCGCCACCGGCATGAACGGCGCTGGCGGCAGACAGGAATCCCTCGGTACTTACTTCGCCCACTACCGGCAGCCCTACGTTTACATTGCCGGTATCAGACACAACGTTGTGATCGAGTCCGTTGACAACGAGTCTGACAACGCGCGTGGCCCGGTAGCCGCGGCAGAGCTGGTCGCCCGTGGTATACACTTCGTCCTGGGCTCCTACGGCTCCGCTGTTTCCATGGCTTCTTCCTCCGTGTTTTATGAAGCCGGCCTCACCGCCATGGGCGTTTCCTGCACAAACCCGGGCGTAACCCGTGACAACGACTTCTACTTCCGCGTCTGCTTCCTCGATCCCTTCCAAGGCCAAGCCCTCGCGGCCCTCGCGGCCAACACCTTGAACGCGGAGAGAGCCTACGTACTCTCCTTGCTCGGTGATGACTATTCCCAGGGTCTCTCCAACTTCTTCATCGAAGCTTTTGAGGCCAATGGCGGCGAAGTATTCCAAGAGGACTTCCCGGCAGGCACCGCCGACTTTAGCGCCTTTATGACCAACGCGGCGGCCTTCGGCGCAGGCGTTATCTTCGCGCCCACCGCAGTTTCCGATGCTGTTCTGATCATTGACTCGGCCGCCATCACAGGCGTAGGCATTCCGCTGCTCGCCGGCGACACCTGGGACTCCCCCCAAGTTGTTGACGCGGTAAGAGGCAACAACGTCGAAGTCATGGTTACCACCTTCTATCAAGAGGGCGGCGCACCCCAGTGGGACGCGGACTTCAAAGCATGGCTCAACGCTAACCCGGATCGCCTGATGGCCAACGGCGGCAGCGACGTCATTGCCGGATTTACCGCAATGGGCTATGACGCCTACATGCTCGCCCTCGACATTTTCGCGAGAGCCGGCGTTCCCTATCCCTTCGATCAAGCAGCCATCAGACAAGCAACCTGGGATACTTCCTTCATGGGCCCTGTAGCCGGTCTGATTGAGTTTAACGAAACCGGTGACGCCAAGCGTAGCATCGCCTTTGTAAAGACGGTTGACTACAGAGGCGTATGGGAATTCTACACGGCGCAAAGCGTGTAGGCTGTTTTGTCTGGCTAAGAATTAAAGTTATTCGTTGAGCTATAGAAGGCTTCGCGCAATGTGTGCTGTGTGAAGCCAGGGGCGTATCAACAGAAGGGGTATGGCGATTTTCAGTGGATTCTTCGCCGCTCCGTACATAGAAAGAAACGCCATAAGCGTTTCTTTCTATGTAGGCCCTGCATTTATAGAAGCAGACAGAGAGGGGGCTAATATGAGCCTAGGTCAGTTTTT
>Ga0123355_10020387_pt1 | contig 10585 bp, 6 predicted proteins | sample TergutEmb28metaG_3_FD_89872 | JGI IMG/M metagenome (GOLD analysis project Ga0123355, IMG submission 89872) | Embiratermes neotenicus P1 segment gut microbial communities from Petit-Saut dam, French Guiana - Emb289 P1 | ecosystem: Host-associated > Arthropoda: Insects > Digestive system > Gut ... | reverse complement strand
GTGTGATGATACAAGAGACTGTGTAATGCAATATTGACCTCCTGATGATGAGCACATGGTGCTCGAAACATGTAGAGGCATGAAATAAACTTATTGTAAAACAAAATTTTGTGCATCAAGTTGGTTAATTACTAAGATAAATAAACTGAGATGCACTGTCAGCAAAACATTAAAAAAAACTGTTTTTACGTTACCTCAGTAGTTGACATAACGATATATATATATATATAATATAATATAAGTGTTTGTATATAGGATATATATTTAAAGGGAGCGGTTAATAGATACACTGAGTAACGGTAAACATGACTACGACACTAAAATCATAGGAAATAATTTTATTTTTTTTTTCTATAGCAAATACAACAAGATGCACAAATGTATCAAGTTTATTTTATTTTGGAATGACCCTCTGCATGTTTCGGACGGTCTCTCCGTCCATCATCAGGAGTTCAAGACTGTACATACAGCAACAGACATTTGTCAAACAGATACTGCTGTCTGCGTGCTCAAAGAGGACAGCAATATCTGTTTGACATACGCCTGTTGCTGTATGTATAGTCTTGAACTCCTGATGATGGACGGAAACACCTTCCGAAACATGTAGAATGTCATTCCAAAATAAAATAAATTTGATACATTGGTGCATCTAGTTTGTTTTACTATAGAGATAATATTACGATGTACGGCCCTATGAACGTCAAACTCATAGGAAATAAAACCAGTCGAATTGGTTAATTTGACCTCTCAGGAATGGAAACCTTCAGAATACACCCAGGCATTGTTTGACACCTTTTTGCCATAACACCCATTGCCAATTTTGCATCATAATTTGCTGTCTCTCATTTTCGGTATAAAGCATTTTAGCCGCTGGCGGCCTTTATTTCTGATGGGAATATCATTTTTGATTTTAGCTTTCTTGATTTACGCCTCCTTTATCAGGAATGCAATTAGTGGGTACAGCAGACTCTGGTTTGTAAGCCGGATGCTTTGTGGATGACGTATAACGCACTACCTGCCAGCTGTACATCCAGACATTGCGCTTGCTGCAGGCGTGGGATCACAGGCTGATATTCTTGTAAAGAAGCGAGGTGTGCACAAATATATGTCTATATACACCATACCTGTAATCATTATACTGCTTCACAGACCTGTTTATACCGCATTACACTAGGTGACAGGTGAAGCCCGTGCTTGGGCGAAGTCTTCTCTGACAGGAGTGTGTAGCGTGTAACCTAGGTATTAGATTGCAGGCACACACAATTACTGCTGCATGAGGAAAGACAAAAATCGCGGCAAAAAATTTAGACCGAGAACAATTATTCCGTAACGTATTCTTCGAAAATGTTGGATATGAGTTTTCTCTTTTTCCGCACAGTAAGAGGTCTCTGTTGTAGGGATTTTACGTGATCATAACGCGCGCGAAACGTTGACACGTGTCCAAAAATTTCCCGGTTGTAATCCGGACAGATAACCAGTTACTCCGGTTTCCTGTAGACATAACTAACTCCACCTGCAACTCATGACTTGTAACTCTAACTAGAACGCCGCTTCCTTTCTTATTCCGGTCACTTTATTAACAAATAGCCGTTTAATGCCAGGTTAAAGAGGCCGGAGCGTGAAACTGCTTGATTTCAGCTATTTTAAGGCCAATTCTTGTGTTAAGTGAATATTGATTTAACGACATTGTTGTGTAGAAATGCAAATTACCAAATTTGTTTGAAGGCCACGAGATAATTTAGTATTTACATTTACTAGCTCCCGAGCTAAGCTACTACAGAATCGGGATGGATTCCCGTCATTGATATTAGAGTTGTCTCTTCTCAGTATCTTTTAACTCGGTTCTGGGTCCGGTGCATTGAATACCGGGCTATCTTTTCCTGTGGATAAAGCTTTGCAGCATGAATCTGGCCACTTATTTTACCTAGTTCTGAGGATGCGAATCCCTGGAACTACACCTACACCCCTCCTTACGTCTTCAAGGAGTGGCAGCTTAATTAAGCACATCGAAGCTGTGATAACATACCTACTGCAGTAGTATTTATCCGCTGTTTGTTTTATCGGTTGAGAAATCTCGGTAATTGTTCCGTCTGTAAGGACTAGCATAGGAATTAGCCAACTAAAAATTTGGTATTACTGTAGAAAAAAAAGTATCGGTGTTTAGCCACGCTCTGGCTATTTTATTACGAACACCTCACGAGGACAGTGTGACTGGATCTTATCTGCAAATTAATGATCCTTTTCGCCTTGCAAATGCACGACACCCTTTGTTGTCAGTTCGCAAAGGACATCTGATGTCTGCGCCAGGTCTTCGAGTATGTTACCGATGAACGAATATTATCTTCCCACAACGTATATCGAATTTACTACGGACACGAGCATAATAATGTTATTTATGAAGAGGAAAAGAGTAATTATTAATGAGGGTAAAAGGTTTGTGGTCTTGTGTTTTCCATTTTACCTGCAGTATTCTGTATTCAGAACGGTTTTAATCAAGGAGATTCTGTAGTGCCACTTCGTATGGCTTTTCAGATTGCGAAACGAATTGGAAGGCCCAAAACACGAAGGAGAATTAAAGTTTAATGTAAGACATCCTTTCGTGATTAATGTTGGCCTTTATCGGAAAAAAATATTAAACAACGCAGAATTTCGTTAGACCCAAGCAAGTAAACTGTTTTAGAAATAAATGACAGAAACCCCATCGCATGTCTTTGATCACAAGAATGCTGAGCGTAATCATGATGTATCAGGTTATTAACCTGTTGGCGCCGGAATTATTTTTTTTTTAATTTTAGCACACCTGTATATGAAATGTGAATAAAACAGGAACCAAATATGTTAGAACTATGAAACAAACTGCATTTTGAAGAGAAAAACATGGAGAGTGTATACCATGTTTAAAATATTCAGTACGTATATTTGTTGAATAAATATATAAAATGCAACTTTAGAGGTTAGCGGTGTGGTACGACCACTATAGCGGTCGTTAGGCGTCAAAGGGTTAAACACGAAAATGTGACGCAGTAAAGTATTGGAGATCGATAGTCACAAATAAAAAATGTATTCACAAATAAATTAAGTTTACATTGACGTGGGGGAATGCTAGCTACATTTCGGTTCCGATTTATGTTTCTTCTCGTGTCTGATGTAAGAATATTAAACTGAATGAAACTGCATTCATAATTTTATCTCTTTTTTTATAGTTGTGTAACTTTATCACCCAAAGAGAACAATACGGATTTATGTATTCGAGAACGGGTGCTGAGAATATTGTAATTACCGAAAATAGAGGAAATTAATGGAGGATAAATAAGTTTTCATAATGAGTAGCTACATAATTTTTACTGCTTACAACATACGAGATACAAGAAAAAGTAAATAAATCTGTAGAAAGAAAACTTTCAATAGGAGACCAAGACGGGAATTTGATACGAACGTGGATAGGGATGCTTGACACTGAAATGTGGCGTTGAGGGGTGTATAGAACTGCTTCTAGGTAGCGTCAATTTATGGTCTTATGTGAACACGGTAATGAACCATATGCTCCCTACATTGCAGAAAGCCCCTTAAAACATAACGGTTAATCTATGTACCGTCTTACGTTTAAACATTTGCGTTCTGATGGCGTAGTGTGTCGTATAAGGATCTCACAATAAACCACCATTACTATTTCTACAGAGCGTTGAAGGTGGCTTATTTGTAATGGTAAAGAAATGCAAGATTTGATGTTTTTACGGCTGTGCCTATAAAGATTGCCGTTTGTCAGGAAAGTTGCGCTTCGTCTCCAGTGTGAACATTTACTGACGTTTCTGAAGGTAGTGCTGCTGTAATATTCGGCGCAGTTTCGCTGAAGCTGCAAACAGTACGTTCCGCCGAGACATTGAAATATTTCTACCAGATTAAACTGCGACGCGTCCCAGAGTATGATAATCTACGGGAAGCGCTATATATTTTGCACTTTAGAACTGAAGCAGATTGAGGTCAGGAAATGCTTGCTATCATTCGGTGCAGAATCTTTTGTCTTCCAGGTTGCGATCCAAAAATTATAGAACTATAATTTTACCTGTTGTTTTGTATGGGAGTGAAACTTGGTCGTTGACATTGCGGGAGGAAAGGAAGCTGAGGGTGTTTGAGAACATGGTGTTGAGGAGAATATTTGGACCTAGGAGGGACGAGGTAACGGGGAAATGGAGGAGATTGCATGCCGAGGAGCTAAATGATTTGTACTCCTCACCCAATATTGTGCGGGTGATAAAATCGAGAAGAATGAGATGGGCTGGGCATGTGGCGCGTATGAGTGAGGAAAGGAGGTTTATAAGGTCTTGGTGGGAAAACCGGAGAGAAGAAACCACTGGGGAGACCTAGACGTAGATGGGTGGATAATATTAGGATGGATCTCCAGGAGGTGGGATGTGTGTATATGGACTGGATTGGGCTGGCCCAGGATTGGGCCAGATGGCGGACGCTTGTGAGTGCGGTAATGAACCTTCGGGTCCTGTGAAATGCGGGGAATTTCTTGACTAACTGCAAAGCAGTTAGCTACTCAAGAAGGACTCTGCACCATGGAGTAAGTAAGTAAGTAAGTAAGTAGGTAAGTAAGTATTACCTAACATTGATTCGAAGGATTTCATGCTTTATGCTGTCAGCATATTGAGCATGTGATAGTTATCTGCCCTAGAACTAGGAATTGGTTGAGGGGCTTTTTAATTAGTTGTTTAGTTTCAATAATGATAACTGTTGGATTTGTAATTTTCTATACCCTGATATTCGGTTATACTCGTGATGTCGCTAGTTTCCCCCCCCATACTTCACTACGTAACATTTTATCCTCTTTCATTTACCCACATATACCCTTGACTTGTTTCAGTCGTGGGCTGAACCGTTGTATAAATACTCTTAGAGTCGTTAGAAACTCATCATAAAGATAATTTCACTCTGGTGTGTTCAGCACAAGTCCCATTTTCAACGTCCGATAAGCAAACATCAACTCACCCCGAACGATGGGAAAGTCACATAGTTATTTCTGCTGACCATTATGTAAGCTTCCTGAAGGGACCTAGTTTAGTCTCAAAATACCGAAGGTTTGTTCTGTGGAGTGATTTATTTTCCTTTATTTGTCTCCATCTTGATCAATATTTATTGAACGAAACTTTTAGTTTAATAAAGTCAGTTAGAACAAGACATCCAGTGAAAAGGGCGTGGGAGGAAAGAAATGTAGACATAGGTGTGCATGTAGAAACTGTAGATTTGAAACCTCTAGGAAGAAATCATTTGGGAGGCCATTCTGTGATGGGGGAAGATAACAATAAAAAAATATCATGTAAAAAATTGTTGAGATTATATCGATGCTCCTAGGTAAAGTGATCCCGTTACAGGCCCGGTGTGGCCCAGAGGATGGGTAGAGGTATAGCCCTACTCTTCCATGATCGCGGCACTAGAATGGGGTGAGTGGTCATCAGCACGCCCTGACCACATTTTACCCCGGGAAAGACCCGGTAACCATTTTAGGGAGGCTGGGTAGGCCCCCAGGGCCGGTCTGGACGGGCGGAAAATCTCGTCCCCACCGGGATTCTATCCCGGACGGGTCCAGCCCGTAGTCAGTCGCTATATCGACTGAGCTACCCGGCCCACATATCGATGCTCCTATGTTATTTAATGACGATGATTTAGTTTCAATGTCAAATTCGCTGGCTTCATCAGTGAGTCACTTCATATTTAGCTTGTTACTGCTCTGACGTATTAATTGAACGATGTTGTATATTTTCTGTAGATGAAGTATTTTTGCTTAATATGTTACTTATTTGATCAGCTTATCTATAATTATAGTCTTGTTATTGGTCGACTTTTTATGTAGTTATCCGGCTATTTCGACAGATGTACTGATATATGAACACAAAGTTAGTGAGATGATTATTGGTCTGTACTGATGCATGGGCTCAGTGACAAGAGTTCTTCCACGCGTCACATGATGGAGTGTAGTGCTGTGACATCGATGTATCACGAACTCAAGCGAATCTGGCGACGCATGAAGTACTAAGTTACCGGTCAAGCGACGGCTGAATTTTTCAAACAGCGGAATAGCTTCGTTGCAACTCAACGTACAGCGCCCTTCAAAAATTTATACATTTACCACAGGAACATTAGCTCAGTGGTAATAATTACCTCGAGACATCTAGTGTTATGACTTTTTTTGTGATTTTTGTTAGTCTGATTATAAATCTGCCAGAGTAGCGTGCCGTATTTGTCATAGACTACAAGCTGATCCTTCCAAATCACTTCTAGCTCGTCTGTCACAGAGTAAATGTCTTTCGTTACCATGTTGTTCGTAGGAACTTCGGCAGACAAAACGTCCGTAAATGATCCAACAAGCAATGCAATATTTCTTCATCTCTAGTTGACTCAGTTGTCACAATTTCTAGATGACTTAACCACTGTCAAATAGGTCCTGGCGCTGCCCAATTCTTCTCATATTAAAAATTTTAATTGGTACAGTGACATTCAATTTTTTGGGAAACAATACCTCAGAGAAGCAATAAGGTAGGAACAGATTTATATGTAGGATCTAGCATTTGAGTAGTTTAAGGTTATGTGTAGTGAGAAAATTTGTGAGTCGTAAGGTCGTTCATTATTGCTGGAATGGCGAAAACTTTGACCAGTAAGAATTTTTATTTGTACACCTGTATTGGAAAACATAAGACTCTAAATATTTACTTTATTACAATACGTTTCCGCCAACACAACTAACATTTAAAGTATAACATTAATGCAACATGTTTCGACTTGTGGCAGTCATCATCAGGCTGATCTAAGAACCGTTTAATATTTCACGGGTTTTATTTTGTGCATTTGGGATCCCATATGCCTTACACCGTATAATATTGTGAGGTAACTTATCTACGAATACTATTGTATGTAATGTTAAGCACGTGGTGTGTGCGATGCTATTTGCTCTAAGTTTCCGCGCCTGAAAATAGTGATAAAATCTTCTCGGGCGACTTTCCTCGTAATATTCCCGTCGACTACGAATTTACCTGACTAGTCTGCCTGAAGATTTTGTCATATCTTGGGGAGGCTCTTTTTGCAGACCATTAAATATAAGGGAGGTTAGTCTAAATGTAGTGTATGTCTTCGAAAATTGGGGACCGCGGTAGCACAGTGGTTAAGGTGCTGTGCTACACATCGGAAGGCCACTGGTTCGATCCCAGCTAGTGTCAGTGGATTTTTCATTGACATAATCCTTCCGATCGCAATGTGGCCCTGGGGTCGACTCAGCCTCTAACTGAAATGAGTACCAGGAGTATTTCCTGGGGATAAAGGCGGCCGGTGCGTGAGGCTGACAACCTACCATCATCCTGTGCCGTTGTCACGAAATCTGGAAAACGTAACTTCCTGGAATCCTCTGGGCCCCTCCGGGCCTGTGTTGGGACTGCTTAGTCGTCGATGAGTTGAGTAGATTTGCCGTGACGGAATTTAATGTTTTCGCCTTTGAATCTTCGTATTCTAAAATATACAGAAGGGGTATAAATTGTGAATTGTTTCCAAGAATTACGAATTTTTTGTTTTAATATCTCATGGCAAGTATTCACGTCCGTAAAAATATACATGGAAGCAAAAGTACTTATAACGGGCCTGTCTTGGAAGGTTTAATCGATAAATTAACGTTGCATGTTTTACTGTTCCTCGTTAAACGTGAAGTCGATTTATTTTTCGTGAAACAATTTACAATTCCTTCATGTAAATACAATACATAAATAGAAACTTCAACACGAATTATTTATAAGTTCCCCTTTGGCAGACGGCTACACGCTAAACTACGTTAGACTGATCTCCTATGCCAGTATACAAGTATTTACCAAAGAGTTAATCATGAATATGAAAAATCTGTCAGAGAAAAGTAAAGATATTCTTAACAAAATAGTCTGTGGGGAGTTAAAGGAATAAAATATCTCTGTAACATACAAGCACATGCAAGGAAATCCCCCTTTTTGTCTATAGTAGGAAATACAATCTTCCTGTCAAATGGTTAATATTATTTTGCCTCAACTTATATAGCAACCAACCTTGTCGTGAAGGTACTATTTACTGATCCTGAAATCCGTAATAAATACGAGATTATGTATGCTTGGTAAAGATATTTGATTTAGAAAACGGGGCTGTGCAAATTAGAACGATTACACGTGGTAGCTATGTTACCAGCCTGGCTTTCTTACTGTCATAGTCACAACATATTCTTGGTTTTCCACCCGGTGTACAATGTGTTACAATGCATCGCCATCACCACGTATTGACTAATTTATGAGTTTATTAGGAAAGGCTTTTCGTCCTTTAAGCCAAAATTAGTTCCCTCTGTATGAAGTAGCGTTGCTTAAATCACTCTCCAACGTAATCTTTTACTTTCATATTTCCATAATATACAAAAGGAAAATAGTTAACGTTTTAAAATTTAGAGCTTTACGTAAGAATTAAGTGGGCCAGGTAGCTCAGTCGGTATAACGACTGACTACGGCCTGGACGGCCCGGGAGCGAATCCCGGTGGGGACGAGATTTTCCGCCCGTCCAGACCGGCCCTGGGGCCCACCCAGCCTCCTGTACAATGGGTACCGGGTCCTTCCCGGGGGTAAAATGTGGCCGGGGCGTGCTGCTGACCACTCACCCCTTTCTAGTGCCACGGTCATGGAAGAGTAGAGCTATACCTTTACCCACCCTCTGGGCCACACCAGGCCTGTAACGGGATCACTTTACCTTTTACATAACAATTAAATGGAATGCTGTTTCTTGAAAATTGTGAGAAAAATTGTGTAACAATTGTTACGCCTTACGTTATACCATTATGTGAGCTTTGTTTGAGTGCAGGAGTCCGCACGGTGCTGTTGCCTCCTTCAACCATACAACTTACTTCCGAATATTGTAGGTAAGCTTTAGTAACTTAATGAGTGTATCTCTAAAGATGTGAGCTGTAATACCTGTCTTGGTTCTGAGTGTGGCCACGTATATGAGAAAACAACATATGGCCTACTGATGAAGACGCCTAAATAGCCTTTAGGTTCATGGCGCGTAATGTCACAGACGATAGTAATATTTATAAACAGAGCTTTGCAAACCTTAGACCACATTTTTTCTATGGCGCGACGACCCTTAGTGTGCCAGAGCCTCCTCATTGTCGAGGCTTGACGATCACACCCACGTAGGTACACCACATTGATCAAAACATCACAGAGATCTCTGACAACACACAACACTCAAAAGGGAAAAACATCCATGCTCCCGGCGGGATTCGAACCCCCTATCCCAGCAAGCGATCCGCCGCAGACCCACATCTTAGAAAGCGGGGCAACTGGGACCGGCAACCGCACATATACGGAAGGCATTTAAACTCAGTGTCGAAAACGAGCAGGCCTGGACACGTTTTAAATTAAATAACAAGGTACTTCTATTGTCTCTTTGATTAATTCTAGGTCATATCTACTGCAAGTGTTACAAATATTTTGAGGGCAGCAACAAAGGGTTTTGCTGACGTCTTGTTCTTATGAAAGATTGACAGTGAGCTTAAATGTCCCAGGTCTCGTGATCTCTTCGCTGTAGTGCGACGTCTGTCTGTCCTTAATTTAAGAGTGTGCGAACATATACATTCCTTCAGTATTTTACAGCTGGTCAGAAAGTAAACTTCGACAATTATTCGGGACTGAAGTTCGTCTATCTCCGTGTAAAAATAAACTATACTCTACTCCCTGAGACCTCTAGTTTTCTTCTAGATTGATGCTGGGGTAGTGTGTTGACATCAGTCATGACTTCGTCTTACAAAACCTTTCCCACTTTTACCTAAAAGCTTCTTTCTGCTTCATTGTTTTCAGATTCCGGTATTGACCCACATACTGACCCTCCTGAATGAGCTATTTTGGTGTCCCCTCAGGTAGACCACAGAAAGATCGGTACAAGCCCTCATTACACGTGTCTACCTCTTTCTTTCATGTACTTTTCAGAAAACTGTTCCCACGAAAATTGTCCACATTTCCACTCTACATAACGCAGAAACCAACGGAAGCGTCATTCAATAATTATAAGGTTAAATGAAGTTAGCCTTTATATTCCAGTACAGATATGTGTCGCTAACGACAGGGACGCGTTCTGAGAAATGCGTCGTTGGGTGATTTCGTCGTTGTGCGAATATCGTACAGTGTACTTACACAAACCTAGATAGTACAGTATAGCCTACTACACACCTAGTCTATATATAGCTTATTGCTCCTAGGCTACAAACCTGTACAGCGTGTTACTGTACTGAATACTGTAGGCAATTGTAACACAATGGTAAGTATTATAATATTATAATATTATAGTGTAATATCATAATGTTTTGGTCCGTCGTTATGCGGCGCATACCTGTATCGTCAGTTTTGACCGTGCGGTAGCTGTCTTTTTGATGCACTAACTAAACTAAACTAAACTAAACTAAACTCCGTGGCTTTAGTCCGCGAGCAAACCATATCGACAGAGCGGCCGCCGCCGGTAGGCGAAGTTAGTGCCAACTTTTGCGGATAGAGGGGTGTCACGTGGTTAGCGCAACGGGTCCCCACGGCCGTTAATC
>Ga0123355_10020386_pt1 | contig 10585 bp, 8 predicted proteins | sample TergutEmb28metaG_3_FD_89872 | JGI IMG/M metagenome (GOLD analysis project Ga0123355, IMG submission 89872) | Embiratermes neotenicus P1 segment gut microbial communities from Petit-Saut dam, French Guiana - Emb289 P1 | ecosystem: Host-associated > Arthropoda: Insects > Digestive system > Gut ... | reverse complement strand
TGAAGCATGACGGTTTTCCTTCATTTCCGCTCTTTATGTGCGGTTCTCCTGAAACCACTATTACAGAAATAAAAGTGGCAGTTGAAACAAAAACGTTTTTCTTTTTTATAGAAAAAACCCTTTAGATATGTCATGTCTTGTGCCATTCAGTACAAAATGTATCTGCTTGTATACAGAATGTCTGAGAAAGAAATCCAGGGATTTGTACTGAAATATCTGGTGAGAGAGAGCAGTGCAGATGGGTGAGGGGGGTGGGGGTGGGGTGGGGGGTGGGGGGAATTGCACACAATATGTTTGGCTTGTGAATCAGCTGACACAACACTCAATAGTAGCTTTTAGTGTGAAGGAAAGAAACTTAAACTGGCAACATGACCCAGTTGTAAGATGATGATCATGAAGCAACAGTATTCAACTTGAGCTGGATTCAAGAACATCTAAACATCCAGACTCATATTTCAGGACCGTTCACACCCTGGCCAGCAGTGCAAATGTCACTGTTGCTACTTAGTCTGTGATTTTATTTTGAACATATCGCAAATCATAGGGATACAAAGTGCCCTTTACATGCTCTTTGTACCTGAATAGATGATGATATGATCCTAATTTATCATCTAAATATGGGGGTTGCCTTACTATCATACATGAAGCGTACAGCCCTGTGGTTACACTATGTACCACCAGGTTTAACATTAACAACACCCTATATTATATCCACAGAGTGCATTATTGTGTTGTGTATGGATCTTCTTCTTCTTCGGTGGCACTACAGCCCTGGGTGGGCCTTGGCCTCCTTTACAATATGCCTCCAAGCCTCTCAATCCCTTGCTCTATCTCTCCATTCGTTTATTCCCATCTTTCTCAGGTCCGTGGACACATCATCCAACCATCTCATTTTTGGTCTTCCTCTTCGTCTTGTTGCATACAGCTTTCCGTACAACATCTTTTTTGGAATTGTGGTGTCTTGCATTCTTTCTGTATGACCAAGCCATCGTACTGTTTGGCATTTAATGAACCTGACAATGTTCTTCCTCTGGATTATAACTTCTAATTCATCGTTTCGTCGAATTCTCCACAATCCGTTTTCCTTCACTGGTCCATATATTTTCCGCAGTATTTTCCTTTCAAATACTGCTAATGCTCTTTCCTCTTCCATAGTGGGTGTCCACGATTCTGAACCATAGGTAACCACTGGGCGTACCAACGTGCAGTATATCTGCAACTTGCTGCTTCTTGATGTTGTGTATGGATCTCAGAACAAAAAAACGCTCCCTGCACAGCACTGATTTGTTTTCATAACCCAGATGCAGTTTGTTTACTGCATGTTATGAAGTGAATCTTTATAAATAATTCAAGGTAATCTTAGTGTTTGAAGGGTCAGACATGTTCTGTATACAGATTTTCCTAAGAACTGGGTATTGTGCAGGCAGATCTTATATATAGGTAAATATGGTAACTTCATAGAAAGATAGAAGCCATAAAATGTGCCCACTTCTAACTGTGCTCTGACCCTGAAGGTGGATGTGCAGAACATTACGAACTATAGGAAGGGGCACTGCTATGCTGCTCAACTTGTGTGTCATGTTGTACTGCTCAGTACCACAAAACCTGCCATATTTCACCATTCATTAGTGACATGTGACAGTCTGTCTTGTCCAATCACTAAATATACATCCTTAAAATCCCAGAATTCTTTCTTGGACACTGTATACTGTTTTATGGGAAAGAATGTGTCGTATGGAATAATGTGTGATGAATCGCTCGTGCACAGGTCACCATGGGATGAATACTGGAGTAAAGGCAGCACAACCACACCTATTCCCCCACCACTTCCTAATAAATATATAAATGATTATTACAATAACAACAGTGAAGATAATTCATATCCTGGCAGCACGTCTAGCAGCACAACAAAAAGTCCGTTTGACTTCAACCAGTATTTCACACAGTCAACAACAAGCAGTCCTTATTCATTCAACACCCAACACACAACAAAAAGAACTCCACTAAGCTTCAAAATATTTGCCTCGTATTCGACAACAAGAAACCCTTATGATTTTCGTAACCTGAACCACTTCACCAGCACACGGAATACGAACAATCAGACTTCTGACTCAATCATATTTCCCCAGAATGATTACAATCAATATTATTCAAGTACCACTACAAAATATCCATATGTAGGATCCAATTATTATTCAACAACTGCCAAACCTGAACACACATCTAACTCTGTATATAAACAATCATATAATAATTACGATGCATTTACAACCTCCTCAACAACCACCACCAGGAAATTCCATACATTTTACTTTCCCTCAGCTTCGCATAATTCACCGTCTATTATCAGCAACACGAATATAGAAGCATCAGTTTTTAACGGTAAGTAATGTTTCTTAAAGAAGCTGCTGCTGGAACTGACACCCATAAAAGGCTTCATAAAACTCTACATAAAATTGGCTCATTGTTTCTTAAAATATCTGTTGCTTTAAATATAATTGTGGTGTTTTAAATTCTGTCCTTCTGCATAAATGTCATATTCTAAACTGAAAAAAAAATGTTTAACTCCTTTACTTACTTAAAGAAATAAATGAAGTGATAAATAACAATTCTTCGTGCATCTTTTGATTGTTAAAACCAAACTTAACAACTTCATATTAAAACCTCTGTTTATCAAATAAACCTATGTTGTTGCTTTCATCTTTACTTAAAAACATGAACTGTTAATTCTGTTATCATGAGGTTGTAAGCAAATCTTAAATGAGACTTTCTTTTATAACCAGGCATATGGATGTATTAATTCTGCTTTATTTCATCACATGCAAGACTCTTAAAACTGCCCTCACACAAGAAGACAGCGTACAAGCATCCTGTACTTCCTCTTATTGTCAGCCTCTGTCCCCTTCACTGCATGCATGCATGTGGGTAGATTTTAAATTGCATTAAGTTCTAGAATGGGATAGCTCAATCAGTATAGCGACTTGCTACGGGCTGGACGGTTCGGGGATCGAATCCCGGTGGCGGCAAGATATTACGCACCTGTCCAAACCGGTTCTGAGGCCTACCCAGCCTCCTATACAATGGGTACCGCCTCTTTCCTGGCGGTAAAGTGACTGGGGTGTGGCGTTGACCACCCACCCCCATATAGCACCGAGGTTAAAGAAAGAGTAGAGCTAAACCTCTACTCCACCTCTAAGCCTTTGTGGCCTGTTCTTAGGGTGAAATTTACTTTTTAAGTTCTATAACAAATATGTAAGATATACTATCACAGACTGCAGTATCCTCCTTTACATGCTTATAACCGCTAGTATGAAAAATAAGAACCAGCCAGTGGCCACCACATGCAGCAGCATGTGGAAACCACATACTGCTGCACAATCTAATTGGAGGATATACATTTTCAGGCTCAATGTGAATAAAATCCATCAGATGCAACAGTATGCAGATATTTATTTACTGCAAAACTGCTCTACATGTTTCAGGTGTCACAGCACCCATCATCAGGAGTATTAGAAACTGTACCCGCAGCCTCCGGTACAGGTCGTACTACTTGTACCGCTACTCCCCTCCAACGTGGTCTGATCGGGACGCAGACTGCGTCCCGATCAGACCACGTTGGAGGGGAGTAGCGGTACAAGTAGTACGACCTGTACCGGAGGCTGTGGGTACAGTTTCTAATACTTCTGATGATGGGTGCTGTGACACCCGAAACATGTAGAGCAGTTTTGCAGTAAATAAATATCTGCATACTGTTGCATCTGTTGGATTTTATTCACATTGAATTACGATGCATGGAATCACGTGCTTAAAATTTTCAGGCTCTCACAGAGGTTGTTGATAAATTGAGGGTTTTATTTAGGATTTCTGTGCCGTGTAGTGGTTATCTGTTCTGAAGTTTCGGAAGAATGTGCTGCTTACATCTTCAGGGTGACTGAGGTGGTTCGGCTGGATGCTCAACCGAACCAGCCAAAAGAATTCAGTCACCCTGAAGATGGAGGCAGCACATTCCTCCGAAACATCAGGACATTTAACTACTACATGGCACAGAAACTCAAAAGATCCATAACCTAACTGGGGGTTATGCACACAGAACTATAATTTTACCTGTTATTATGAATGGGTGTGAAACTTGGTTTCCCACCCTGTAAGGACAAACATTACACATGTTTGAGAATCAGGTGTTGAGGACAGAACATTGCTACTTGGGTAACAAGGGCTGGGGAAAATTACATTATTATGAGTGTCATAATCTGTATTCTTTATCATGTGACCTGGGAGATAAAGTACCTTTTCATCATGTCACTCCATTGATGTCATGCTGAAAATAGAATTTCTCCACTACGGTGCATTTAAATTCAAAGCTTTTTGATAATGTACACAGCAACTTGAATAGATTCCGGTATTCAAATATTGAGTATAGGTTGAGGTACTACTGGGGAATTGGTATGTGAACAGAATACAGTATTATATGTCACTCCTTGTCTCTGGCCATGCTACATGCTCAGGTTCTAACAATTATATACAGAAATGCCAAAATTACATTTCTATAGTAAAACCAACCAGATGCACCATTGTCTCAAATTTATTTCATTTTATTTTGGAATAACTCTACATGTTTTGAACGGTCTTTCCATCCATCATCAGGAGTTCACGACTACATACAGAAACAGGCATATGTCAAAGAGATACTGCTGTCTGCTTGCTAGCAGGAACAAGATGTCCCATCTTGTTTCCGCTAGCAAGCAGACAGCTGTATCTGTTTAACAAATGCCTGTTGCTGTATGTACAGTCATGAACTCCTGATGATGGATGGAAAGACAGTTCAAAACATGTAGAGTTATTCCAAAATAAAATGATATAAATTTGAGACAATGGTGCATCTGGTTGGTTTTACTATAGAAATATACTACAATGCACAGTCCTATGAACGTCAGATTTACCAAAATTACAGTCCACATTGTCTAAGAACAAAAACAGAAATTATTAAATAAAAGCTCAGAACCATACTGGTTTCCTTTCTTGTGTGAAAGGAATTATCTGTTACAAGGTTGTTCCTCTTAAACAAAGTTAACCCAGCATTCTACTTTAAGGTTTTTGCATGTTTACAATAGTGAATTTTTTAAAACAACCAAATTTGTTTTTGCTGATATCCAAGGCTGTGCATCTCTGCTTGTGAGTATTTTATTTTCCTTGGGAGGGTTACCAGCCTGTCTGCAAAACCCCATTCTTGGAGGACCAGTTTGTCTCTCTTAGTCTGGCTTCTCTCTTACGGCCTGTCCGGCTTGGGAGGCCCTACCAGGAACATACAGTTCTTGCAAGCATAGCCTGTAACGTCATTGAGGCACACAAGCCTCCCCACCACAACAAGGTGGAGACATACCGATGCCGGAACAGGTCAAATGACCTAATCCATGGAGGAAGATGATGATGATGATGATGAACCAAATCTGTGACTGGAAAAGTGGGCTGCACATCATAATGCGTATTCCCATGCCTCACTTCTTGGTACAGCATTTATGGCCAAATACATATACAATGTGAATAAAGAGACCAACTAAATGTCACTTTTAGTATTAGTATTAGTATGTCACTTTTAGTATTAGTATAAAGGAGAAATAAACATAATACTAAAAGTGACATCTAGTTGGTCTCTTTATCCACATTGAACTACGATGCATGGTCAACCATACATCAAAACATATACAATGTTGGAACACCACTGTCCTGATTTGGCCCAATTTTTGACTTTTTACTCTCCTTGAAAGGGGGTCTCACTTTGAATACCTTTACACTCAGTGCAATGTGGGAACATTACTGGAAGTCTTTACACTGTTTTCCAGCATTATTCTCAAGCAAGGCAGAAATGAGTGTCTGAAGTCTGTAGGTATTTTTGAAGGTCATTCTCACAAATGTTTGTAACATGTATTTGTATTACAGAATGTCTGTCGAGAGCACACACACAATGTGTGCATCAATTAACATGCATGTATATAAATGCCAACATTACTCTTACTGGTCATGGGTCACTGCTGTAAATAAACGCTTGCTTTTGGTATTGGTGGTTAGCATGGGTATACTCAAATATTAATGTATTTTAATTACAGTGACATGTAAGTATACAAACGCTTTGATAATTATACGTCAGAATCAAGTTCATTACAATATCAATCCTTTTATTAGTTTATTAAAACTATGACTGCTAAAGAAATCAGTTTGTATGAAATTAAAAATCTACAAGAAAAAAAAGGGGTAATCATTTATTTTAAAAATTACATAAATGCCACAAAATTCTCAGCAGAGCAGAGTGAGGTTTGGTTCATTTTAAGGTAAAGGTAAAGGTAAAGGTAAAGCAGTCCCGTTACAGGCCTGGAGTGGCCCAGAGGGCTCCAGGAAGTTAAGGTTCCCAGATTTCATGACAATGGCACAAGATAGTGGTAGGTTGTCAGCCTTACGCACCGGCCGCCTTTACCCCCAAGAAATGCTCCTGGTACTCATTTCTGTTAGAGGCTGTCGACCCCAGGGCCATAGTATGATCAGAAGGATTTTATGTCAATGAGAAATTCCAATGACACCAGCTGGGATCGAACCAGCGACCTTACGATTTGTAGCACAGCACCTTAACCACTGTGCCATCATTTTAAGGTACTCAAATAATAATTATAATAGCACATTAATACTAGTATTTATTATGAATTAAAATCATGCTCATACAACTGGATGGGAAATGGAACATTTTATTAACGTAACGTGACTCATACCGCTCTGCTAAATGTAAAGAACAAATATCTGTCGAACACAACATATATTTCATACGCAGAATATAATAATAGCTACATGTTTCAGCTTTTATTAAGCCATCTTCAGTCTGTAACACGTGGATTCCTAGACTGACATCGCACAATATACATCAGAGCAAAAACACCCCTGTATATCACATCCATGGCTTAAATTTCTGACCACTGACTACGATTCTAATGACTTTAGAGTTATACTTCTATACAGCGTGCAACTACCTTCCGAAGAGCACACATCAGAATAAGTCACTTCATCTCATTGTCTTAATAATATATTTTATGATAATTGGTTTACGATATTTAGGAATAATAAATGCAACAATTTTGAAATACAAATTTTGAATATCATCATTTGCACTATTGTACATTATGCCTTTTTTTGTGAAATCTTTTACAGCTTGATGATGGCTTAATTAAAAGCTGAAAACACATAGGTGTTTTTAGGCTCGCTATATGAATACGTACTTTCAGAGGATGGTGATCGGTTCTTGAAGCATTTTATATTGAGCAGCTTGAGGTAATAGCAATATTTGGAAGATGACCAGTTAAAATCTTTGTCAAGACACCTGCTAGTATAACTCCCTTTTTTTATGACTTCCCTCAGTCATCATAGAAAAATGTAAGGACAGTACCTCAGTCAGGACATGACTGCTTCCTTCCAAAATATTTCTTATACACTGTTCACCTGTTACCTTATAACAAACATTACACAATTCAGTGGTGAATCCTAATACAGCGATCAGGTCAGCGAATTGGTGTAGTGCCACATTGTGTACCCTTCTGGTACACCTGACCTCTGGATCAAGACTCATCACTGACACAATTTACTTTCCTGGCAGCATGCCAACTCCATGGACCAGAGTTCTGCTTGACAAGCTAATATTTCCTCAGCTGGTCTGGCAATTCATGGCATTTTATGAAGCAGTTCATCTTGTGTTCACATGAGCCTGACACCTGTCAATATCCTGAGCCAGATCAATCCAATCCACCCCTCCCCAACCGAATTCTTAATTATCCATTTTGAAATTGTCCTCCGATTTATGCCTAGGTCTTCCAAGTGATCTCCTTCCCTTGTGTTTCCCCACCAAAATCCTGTATGCACCTCTCCTCTCCCCATATGCAATACATGCCCAGTCCATGTAATTCTTCTAGATCATAAAGTAAACAACAATAATAATAATAATAAACATTTATCAGATTTTTCTGTACTGTATGATAAGTATTCAGGGTTTGCCTAGGGCAACAGTTTCTAGCAGCGTGTCTAGGGTCATCCCTGTATACTGCACTGAATGAAAATGAATTTGAAGAGTGTAAACAGAAGCAGTCATGGGCTACTGTAGGCTACTTATGCAGCATTTGATAGTGAGGACTAAGAGAAAACTTCAAACACAGGACCTCTGAGTACATAACAGGAGAGGTAGCAATTCCATTGTAGTGTTCCATGGAAAGATAATTTGCCATGGTGAGAATACATTGTACAAGATTACAGTAGCTAATAATTGCGGACTTTCAGTTCAGAATGGGATTCTATCAAAATACGTACCATTTGACCAATGGTGTATGACTGACATAAGTAGTGTACCTAACTTCAAGTGCTTCATCAGAAATAATGAGACATTGCAAGCACTCTTTCCTTCATGTTGTTATATGGTGCTGTTTTTCAGTGGGAGACACTGAGGAGTGTATGGACAGAGTTGCCAACATCAGTGGAAGCATGACGTGTCAGCAGTTCCTTACTCGCTACGGCTTCCAGTACTGTTCGTACAAGTACATGCAACGCAACTGCTGTGCATCACAGAGAGCCATCTGTGCCCCTACTCTCATGCAGAATTGAACATCCTTTCTTATGCATGAACTCCTAAGTTTGTCACCATTATCAGCAACATAGCCTAAGTTGAAGGATCTTCAAGCATCTCGATCCTTATCTCTGGGTGACAACCACACTGTGAAGTGACTCAGTAAGATACAAACCGGTCACGAGAGATTTCACATATGTGCCTGAAATTTTGCTGTAATTCTTAATTTCAAATCATGTGATTTCAGGGATTTACCTGACGAGGGAATAATTATAATAATCTTCATTCAGCAGATTACAAATCGTTCACGTCAAGAGTTAAATGTTAACATGAGTACAAGATGTGACACCCCAGTCATGAATTTTATGTAAGACGGACATGTTTACAGTGATCTCAAAATTATCATTTAAAGTGAACTTGACACATGATTTCCTGTTAAAAATACAAATCTAAATTTCATGATTAAATTATCATATTTAATGACAGACACTGACAATGAGAACGTTAAAAAAAATGTTCAAAAGAGCCAAACAAATCCTCATATGAACATGGGTTCATGCATTTAAGTAGTAATTTATATATGAATTGTCTAGTAGCTTGTCAGACACTACCAGTGAAGGGGAGGGTAGGGGGAGAAAGATATATTAATAATGGCAGACATTGGGACCGAAAGAAATAAATTTTAAGACGACAGTGTGTGAAACTGGTAAGAGAGGCATGATCTCAATGAATGAGACAACCACCTGTTAGCTTCCCTAAAAGTGATCATGTCATTGAATTAATTCAAGTAACTTTCACCTACTGCACTTAATTTACTGTAATATTCAGTATGCAACTGTGATAGTAGACATACTAACTCATCACATGCCCGTTGATACCCGATTAATTTCATAGACAAGAAACAACTGTTACAGAGTTTAAACTAAACACATTTATGTGATATTCACATTATCCTTTTAACACCATGAGGAACTTTTCAGAAATGAGGTAATTGTTACTGCTGTGTCACTACATTTTTTCTGCACAATAGAATGATGTCATATAATGCCATTGCATCAGTAGTTATCTATTCATATTACATGACATAGCAGTGCTGCTTCTGATAAGCAACTTGATGTGGCCTTGTGCTGGTGCATGCAGATAAAAATGTGTGGAATAGTACTATCATAACAGCAGTTACAAAAAGTGATGAATCTTCAAAAGATGTGATACCAACATTATAATGCAAAGTCATAGTTTTCTGAACTTGGTTTTCTTAGGAGTAAGAGAATGAAATATGAAGTGTGTAGTGTCAAACTGCAAATCTATGAACAGAAATAAGTGTGACAGTACATTTAACATCAAATTATCTTAAACATAAAGATAATAAAATAAATGCAGGCAATAAAAACATCTCTTTGAAATGATTTGTCACTGTTCTTACCTATAGCAAGTCAAGATTTTAATACCTTCGAAAAGAAATAACAGTTAAGAAAAACATTTATTGTAATAACATAGTGTGTTTTTAAGCAACAAACTTTAATAAAATCACTACTGTTTTCTTAACACCAAAATGTGACAATGATAAATCAAGACTGGCAACAATCGCTCAACACAGAAACTCATTTTTGTATGGTGTGTAAATCACTTCTTGTAAAATTATGGATATGAAAGGGAGACGTAATGGCAAGTAATACTGAAGGGTTTTACATGGCTTGTGGTGTGTGAGTCAACCACAACAAATTAGTGATAAACTGTATGCACTTTGATTGCATCACCCTGCAAATCACTGACTGTTCAAACAATCAGTCATTTTGTAAAATCAAAGAGAGTGATAAAAAATGTTTATTCAGCAAAATCTAAAAGTTGAATTCTTATAATAAAACCAACTAGATGCACTAATTTCTCAAATTTATTTTTGGAATAAAACTCTACATGTTTCGGACAGTTCCTCTGTCCATCATCAGTTTTTCACTGTACATACAGCAATGGTATATGTCATACAGGTTTGCTGAC
>Ga0123355_10020385_pt1 | contig 10585 bp, 12 predicted proteins | sample TergutEmb28metaG_3_FD_89872 | JGI IMG/M metagenome (GOLD analysis project Ga0123355, IMG submission 89872) | Embiratermes neotenicus P1 segment gut microbial communities from Petit-Saut dam, French Guiana - Emb289 P1 | ecosystem: Host-associated > Arthropoda: Insects > Digestive system > Gut ... | reverse complement strand
ATACACACATATACACACACACACCACACACACACACCACACACATACACACACATACACACATACACACACATATACACACACATACACACACATATACACACACACACCACACACACACCACACACACACCACACACACACCACACACACACACCACACACACACCACACACACACACATACACACACACCACACACACACACACCACACACACATATACACACACACACACCACACACATACACACACATACACACACATACAAAATAAACACCAGGAGACGTAAATAATTAATTGGCATACCGTATAATATTAAACTAATAACCCAAACAGGCACAGTGTGATAATTTGCCTCTTCAAGATAGCTAAGTCCCTACAGACTGACACAAACAGCTTAAACTAAAACTCGTGTTAGCTAAATAATTAAAGCCATAATTCATGTGGCAGGTGCTTCTGCCTTAAAATATGGTTGAAAATATAATTCGGTGACTAATACAGCTATACCTGTGCGTGGCTACAGATACAGCTGACAGTCGGTAATGATGGTAATGCAATTTCGAACTGGCACAAAATATACAACATAACAGAATGTAATATATATATATATATATATATATATATATATATAAAACATTGCAGATTAGATTTACTACCAGGTCAAATAACGAAATAAAGAGAAGAGGAATCAGGGATAAAAGAGGAAACATCATAAATGGAGGATGGAAAGCGAAAGACATGCACGTCGAGGGAAATGTAAGCACAGCCAATAATGGTGTCGCAGATCGCTCCAAAGCTTGCTCAAGCGTCATGTCAAGAGCATAAATTTCGGCTGAGCGTCGTCGCAAATGAAAAAGCGCCTTCTAATTTTCTCCACAGCCCTTTCCGAAACATCTGAGTTCCTCAGAAGAGTGTTGCTGAAGATTCAAATCATACGGGATATGATGCTGTGTCAACGAGCCAGTACTGACAGAACCTACGAAGGATCGTTACTTCCTTCATCTTCTGGATGACGCAGTTCAAGAAGAACCACTGCTTGACCATGAACGCGAAAGAATAAGGATCGTTCGAAACGCCGGGAAGAACTAACCGTAAAGACTCGAAACTTCGTTTACGGTTGTGACGAGTACCGACTAAGTTACTCAAGAGAAGTGACGACAAAGTGGTTTGGGTGTTTCTGTGAGTGCTGGCACTTCTGTGGAACTCGTCGATGGATAATTAGGTTTGGCTGAACTTCTGAACGCCAAGTTTCGTGTAAATCCGTTCTGCGATTCTCCGTCTCTTCCATGCATACGGACGGACGGACGGACGGACAGGCGCACATGTGTGGCAAGACACTCACCTTGAAGATGTTGTAGTAGAGGAAAACCATGATGATGCAGGGGATATAGAAGGAGGACAGGGAGGAATATATGATGAAGTCGCTGTTGTAGAAGAGGCATTGGTTGTGGCGGCGGTTGGGGGTGTTGTTCAGGCCGAGTACGATGGGGCTGCCTATAGCAGCGGAGATGACCCACACGAGGACGATGGTCAGCCACACGCGGCGGTTATTCTTGTGTTTGGCGTACTTTATGGGCTGCGTCACTGCGATGTACCTGTAAGTACACAGACAAACTGGTAGTTGCTCAGCGCCTGCAAAACAGCCCTCCACTACTATAAAACAATCGTGAGCCACATGACTCCAATCCACAGTACCATTGAGACCCATTTTAATACTTTTCTCCCGCCTACACACATGTTCCCAAAACGACTATTTCCTTCAGAGTTTTCCGTTACAAATTATCCGTTCGTACGTGCTACGTGCCGCGCCCCTCTCAGTTTATTTTATTTGATAATTCAAATAACATTTAGCAAACAGGTATAAAGTTCTAGTTACGCTTAATTAACTCCCACGCGATGAAGATGCATGATGGAGCGGGAGTATCGTTCCACGCATTCTTAATCTCGGCACCAGACGCAGGCGTGTGCTGAGCATCACAACCCGGTACCCAGTCCGGTCCCAGAACCCATGTGACCCTCTGTAGAAGAGAATTCCTTTGGTCCCTCCGCACGACCGAACACAGACTGCCAGTCCCCAACTGGTCGCCCAGTCACTACGGCGACATCGAACTCTCGTGACTCTGACGAACAGCACCAATCACGAAGCTCTTCCCCCTCATTCTGTGTTCTTTCCCGAACGCTAAGAAGGATTAATAGTGTCATTAGCAACTGAATGTCCGTAAATATTGGTTTCTCCGTCTGGCCTCTTCTGCCTGCCTGTTACAGGCGTAGAGGGTTACTGTTGCGCCCTAGCACTCTCTCAATGTTGCACACACACACACACACACCCGGTGGAACTCCTCTGCACGAGAGATGAGCCCGTTACAGATACCTCTACCTGACAACACACAGCACCCACAACAGACAGACATCAATGCCCCCAGCGGGATCCGAACCCACGATCTCAGCAGGCAAGTGGTCACAGACCTACGCCTTGGACCGTGCGACCACTGGGTTTGACATCTCTACAATTAACCATTTCAATAATATTTCGTACGAATCTAAATTAGTGCCACGTTCTATGGACTGAAACATGGTTGTTGAATCTACAGCAAGAAAATTCGAAATAAGAGTTATTCGAGGGTTACTGAATAAAATCAAGTTTTGCTAAACAGTTCGTACATGTTAGAGCATCTGCTGGCTAAATTAACAAACATGACGTGTTTGTCGCCGATGTAAATGTTGAATGTCTGCAGTTAAGTGCACGACATTGCAACGTTCAATGTCTGTACGGCCATCCGGCTACAACAGCACCAACAAGAGGCTACGCTGTGCCGACAGAACTGACGAAGAACTCAACGAGTTTGTTTGTTTGTTTGTTTGCTCACACAACCTGTTATTCTCACAGTGCACATCAGAACAAGCTGCCGTCCGTCCGTCCGTCCGTCCGTCTGTCTGTCTCACAAATTCATACATGCACTAGCCGCTTTCTATGAAAACACTTTTCTTTTGCGCTGGACCGACTAACCATTCTCTATTTCATAATCCGTCCGATATAACAAGACTATGAGTGGCAGAACATGCAGCGCGAACCCGGAACTTGACCTCAGAGTTCCTTGGACACTGTAGGTACTGTGCGGCACTGTAAGGTACTGTACAGTACTGTACGGTACTGTACAGTACTGTGCGGCACTGTACGGTACTGTGCGGCACTGTAAGGTACTGTACAGTACTGTAGGGTACTGTGCGGCACTGTGCGGCACTGTGCGGCACTGTGCCGTACTGTGCGGCACTGTGCGGCACTGTGCGGTACTGTGCGGCACTGTACGGTACTGTGCGGCACTGTACGGTACTGTGCGGTACTGTGCGGCACTGTACGGTACTGTAGGTACTGTACGGTACTGTGCGGCACTGCGCGGCACTGTACGGTACTGCGCGGCACTGTACGGTACTGTAGGTACTGTGCGGCACTGTAAGGTACTGTACGGTACTGTGCGGTACTGTAAGATATTGTACGGTAATGTACGGTACTGTGCGGCACTGTACGGCACTGTACGGTACTGTACGGTACTGTGCGGCAATGTGCGGCACTGTACGGTACTGTGCGGCACTGCGCGGCACTGTACGGTACTGTAGGTACTGTGCGGCACTGTAAGGTACTGTACGGTACTGTACGGTACTGTAAGGTATTGTACGGTACTGTACGGCACTGTACGGTACTGTGCGGTACTGTGCGGCACTGTACGGTACTGTACGGTACTGTGCGGAACTGTACGGTACTGTGCGGCACTGTACGGTACTGTGCGGTACTGTACGGTACTGTACGGCACTGTGCGGCACTGTGCGGCACGGTACGGTATTGTGCGGCACTGTACGGTACTGTGCGGCACTCTACGGTACTGTGCGGCACTGTACGGTACTGTACGGCACTGTACGGTACTGTGCGGCACTGTAAGGTACTGTACGGCACTGTGCGGTACTGTAAGGTATTGTACGGTACTGTACGGTACTGTGCGGTACTGTGCGGCACTGTACGGTACTTACGGTACTGTACGGTAGTGTACGGCACTGTACGGCACTGTACGACACTGTGCGGGACTGTGCGGTACTGTACGGTACTGTGCGGTACTGTGCAGCACTGTACGGACTGTGCGGCACTGTAAGGTACTATGCGGTACTGTGCGGCACTGTACGGTACTGTGCGGTACCGTGCGGCACTGTACGGTACTGTGCGGTACTATGCGGTAGTGTGCGGCAATGTACGGTACTGTGCGGTACTGTACGGCACTGTACGGTACTGTGCGGTACTGTGCGGCACTGTACGGTACTGTACGGTACTGTACGGCACTGTACGGCACTGTTCGGTACTGTAAGGTACTGTACGGTACTGTACGGCACTGTGCGGCACTGTAAGGTACTGTACGGCACTGTAAGGTACTGTACGGTACTGTACGGCACTGTGCGGTACTGTACGGTACTTTGCGGTACTGTACGGTACTGTGCGGTACTGTAAGGTATTGTACGGTACTGTACGGCACTGTACGGTACTGTGCGGTACTGTGCGGCACTGTACGGTACTGTACGGTACTGTACGGTACTGTGCGGTACTGTGCGGCACTGTACGGTACTGTACGGCACTGTAAGGTACTGTGCGGTACTGTACGGTACTGTACGGTACTGGGCGGTACTGTAAGGTATTGTACGGTACTGCAAGGTATTGTGCGGTACTGTACGGCACTGTACGGTACTGTGCGGTACTGTGCGGCACTGTACGGCACTGTACGGTACTGTACGGTACTGTGCGGTACTGTACGGTACTGTGCGGTACTGTAAGGTATTGTACGGTACTGTACGGTACTGTGCGGTACTGTGCGGCACCGTACGGTACTGTACGGTACTGTGCGGTGCTGTAAGGTAATGTACGGTACTGTACGGCACTGTACGGTACTGTGCGGTACTGTACGGTACTGTACGGTACTGTGCGGCACTGTACGGTACTGTACGGCACTGTACGGTACTGTGCGGTACTGTGCGGCACTGTACGTTACTGTACGGTACTGTACGGCACTGTGCGGTACTGTACGGTACTATGCGGTACTCTACGGTACTGTGCGGTACTATAAGGTACTGTACGACACTGTACGGTACTGTTCGGTACTGTACGGTACTGTACGGCACTGTATGGTACTGTGCGGCACTGTACGGTACTGTGCGGTACTGTGCAGCACTGTGCGGTATTGTGCGGAACTGTGCGGTACTGTGCGGTACTGTACGGCACTGTACGGCACTGTGCGGTACTGCGCGGCACTGTACGGCACTGTACGACACTGTGCGGCACTGTACGACACTGTGTGGTACTGTGCGGTACTCTGCGGCACAGTACGGCACTGTGCGGCACAGTACGGCACTGTGCGGTACTGTACAGCACTGTACGGCACTCTAGGGTACTGTACCATACTGTACAGCACTGTACGGTATTGTACGGTACTGCACGTTACTGTACGGCACTGTGCGGTACTGTAGGTACTGTACGGCACTGTACGGTACTGTACTGCACTGTACGGTATACGGTACTGTACGGCACTGTACGGTACTGTACGGTACTGTACGGTACTGTACGGTACTGTACGGTACTGTACTGCACTGTACGGTATACGGTACTGTACGGCACTGTACGGTACTGTAGGTACTGTACGGCACTGTACGTCGTACGACGCACACCTAGCCACTGCTCCACAACACAACATGATATGCTGCCACAACACCTCGTTTGCAAATAAGAATTGAATTGTGAATACTGTAATATAACTCTAGCAAGGAACAAAGCTCCCTGATGATGACCTGGCAAGATTGAAACATGTCGGAGTGTTTTAAAGTGTTTTAAAGTTTTTTGAAAATTTTTTATGTGAAATTATATGTGCATTCGTTGGTTGATAATTTGAAGTGTTTCAGACAAACGTTGCAAAGGAAATCAAGACCCACATTTTGTGTTCAGTTCGAAAAGCGTGCCGTTTATGAGATAATGTTGAAAAATACTGCAGAGCGAAGCAGGCCACAGATGACAATATGGCGCATGTGCGCATTGCATGCTGGATACCTACTGTTACAAACACACACTCACATTATGTAATTCTTATTTTTTTTCCACTGCAACAATGGTTCCACGAACGCACCACGGTGTTACTTTACACGCCCTGTACAGTGCCTATCTGTATGTCTGTCTGTCTGTCTGTCTGTCTTTTTGACTTGAAGACAATTCCTTACATTACTTTCTCTTCTTGTATTGTTGATCTTCAGCTTCCTATGCAGATTGCTAAGCCCAAACGGTACGACGGTAATGGCATGTACCAGCGGCACGATCGTTACAAAATCCTGTGTTCTGCCTACACACTGTATTTGTGTGTTTTGTGTGGATCTGAGAACAAACAGCAATTATTTCCCTACATATCGTAACCGAGACCAATTTTCCGCCGTCCATTCCATGAAGGTATTGGGCACAGTGGAGGTACAGTTCCACCCATTCTTAACCTCTGCACTATACGGAGATAAGTAGTCAATTTCACGCGCCGGCCGCCTTACCCCCGCGAAAGAATGCAGGTACCCACTTAATAGAGGGCCAAGTGGTCCGAGAGTCTGTCCGGACGTCACGCAGCCGCCAGAAGACACTTTGCACTGGCTGAAGCGAAGGCCGACTCGTCCGACCCGCTGACTCTGCCCTACCGACAGAGCTATCTCGGTTTCAAGAACTGAGTTTCAATATTATTTGGATGAACTTGTTGGACCGCTGGCTAGCAGTCACTATGCATTCGCAAGGCCGTCTGTCAAGTGTTTCCGTGGGTTTCTTCAGTTCTAGAACGACCGCTCAGTCTGCACCCGATCTCAACGTTGCATGCTACATACGCTGCCCACCGAATGCCAGTAATCCTCCCACACACACCAACCGCTAATCCTGTCTTCTGCTGAACACCCACAACAGCCCAGTTACCCTCACATAACCCTCTTTATTTTCCAATGTTCTACCCTGCTTCCAAATAACCTTCACAAGAAGGACGAGCGGACACTGTCTGGGAAAATACAGTGACGTGCAAATTGCTTTCACTTTCCATGTACCTCACAATCCCAGTACAGTACCTCACAATCCCTCTCTCTCTCCGCTTTCTTCCTTCTCTCACACAATCTGGTTTTACGGCATTAACACAGTTCGTACACACAAACACCGCTTTAACACAGCTTGCATACAAAAGCAGCTTTAACACAGTTCGTACACAAACGCAGCTTTAACACAGTTCGTACACACACACATGCGCACGCACGCACACACAGTGCTTTAACACTTTTCGTACACACAAACATAGTTTTAACACAGTTCGTACACACAAACACTGCTTTAACACAGTTCATACACACAAACACCGCTTCAACACAATTTGCATACAAAAGTAGCTTTAACACAGTTCGTACACACACACACACACACACACACTCCTTTAACGCTTTTCGTACACACAAACACTGCTTTAACACAGTTCGTACACAAAACACTGCTGTAACACAGTTTGTACACACAAACACTGCTTTAACACAGTTTGTACACACAAACACTGCTTTAACACAGTTCGTACACACAAACATAGCTTTAACACAGTTCGTACACACAAACACCACTTTAACACAGCTTGCATACAAAAGCAGCTTTAACACAGTTCGTACACACACATACACACACACAGTGCTTTAACACCTTTCGTACACACAACCATAGCCGTAACACAGTTCGCACACACAAACACCGCTTTAACACAATTCGTACACAAACATAACATTAACACAGTTCGTACAAACAAACACTTTTAACACAGTTCGTACACACAAACACTGTTTTAACACAGTTCACACAAACTCACACATGGCTTTAACACAGTTTGCACACACAAACATCATTTTAACACAGTTCGTACACCCAAACATAGCTTTAACACGGTTCGTACACACATTACACTGCTTTAACACAGTTCGTACACACAAACACTGCTTTAACACAGTTCGTACACACAAACACTGCTTTAACACAGTTAATACACACAAACACTGCTTTAATACAGTTCGTACACACAAACACTGCTTTAACACAGTTCGTATACACACATACACTGCTTTAACACAGTTCATACACACATACTGTTTTCACATAAAATCACCGCTTTCCCCTTCCGCAGAATGATCAATTACCATAATTTAACGGATCCAACTCAGTATAAATCCATACGAACTTTCGATGAGATCTGAAAATGACCTGGCAATGTGGATTTGCTATTTGAAAGGAAAAGTTTTGTCTCATTTTAGGGTGTGGAGCTATACCTCCACTCCCCTATACGTCTTAATGTCGTACTTTACCGATCCATTGCATTAAATCCGCCCTTCCCCCTGCTGCCTGCCACTCAAGCTCCCTGCGACCGTCTGCCGTGATTGAGCAGTGAGCATTTGTGAAAATGTCGATCGCATCTACACTTGGCCCAACCACTTACGTGTGCTTACTGCATGAGCGATCTATGTGTCCAGCTTGCAACACTTCTCCAGAGATTCCTTCTGAGAAAGAAAATTCACTGGGTTCGACGGTTCCTACTGGGCTAAACATTTCCAAGCATGGAGGTTTGCTAAATGTTCATAACACTTAACAAACTGAGTACATAGTACACAGGAAACACACAGAGTCTCTATTACAAAGACGACTCGGTGAGCGTTGCTTCAGGAAAAAAAGGCTGTTTCAAGTCTTCTGGAACGTGACGCCGTGTCGAATGAGTGTGGACGTTTCAGGAACGTCTTTGGGGTCATCTTCTTGGACGCCTTTTCTTGGAATCGACCCTGAAGATGAAGGCACTTCGTCCTTCGAAACGTCCGCAGCAGTCACCCGACGTCACATTCCGCATCAGACAGCCTCCAATATGGCGGTCATCACCATGTCAGTCCATACACACATCTGCAGCCCACACTATAATGCAACTCCTCCGCACCGCACCCTCCCCAAACTGAGCGCCCTCTCCTCTTGCCTACTGGCACTGACTGCACAGAGTTCAAACCTCCGGCCGGCAACAGACCGCCTAACTGAGGTCTGTCCAAGTTCTTTTTACGAACGTAGCTAATACTTCAAATTACGTCACGAGATCTTCCTTCCACATCTTTCTGTATCGAATTCATCATTCACTAATAAACCGAGCATTCCATGCTGCATGGCGGAGCTGATGACAAGGTCGTTACATAAGGTGAGGCTAGTCAGTAAACATCTCGAGTGTCTGACATCTTGTCCAGGCGTGACTGATCGATTTATTACGTAGCCAACTAACTGACTGACTGCATGAGGCAAAGTACTGCCTCAGAAGCTGATACGCAACCAGTCAAAAATTCCCCTTTTTGCAAACATACATTTCTGCCAGGGACTGTTTAGGTTTTGCAAACATTCCTAGCAGCCATTTTGTGAAAACCTTTTCAGCTCTTCCGTCGCATTTTAATGATGTCAGTAGCATCAGAGAAGCACCGTAACTTCAATGCTCATTTCAGTCGAGTGAACAGGTAAAACCCAGTTGCAGCCAGGTCAGAAGAGTATGGGGGATGCTGCAGTGTTGTCATATTATTCTTTGCTAGGAAATCCTTGACCAAAACCGACCGGTGTGCTGGAGCATTGTCATGAAGGACAAAACAACTTTTGATTATCCATTCTATGTGGCGTTTCCTTCTGACCGCATCCCTAAGTCGACGACGGATGTTAATTTAGATTTATTTATTCACAGCAGCCATTCCTTTAAATTATACCAGCGAATGCCGGGAATGTTTTGAAGCTACTAAGTAATTCATATTTATTCACTTCTCCAACATTCTCACTTAGCAGCTCAACGCTTACAATTGTATTTTCCACTCTCTCTCACACAGTTGTTCCTAATGTATCATCATCACGCAGTCTCCCTGACGACAGGTCCACAGCCTCTTCCAAAGCCAGTTCTCCACACAGTGCGATCTAATGCTAACTCTTTCAATTTCCAGTAGCCTTTCGTTTCCTGAAGGTCATTCAGTAGCTGCTTACGCCTTCTTCCTACCCATATAGGTGCATGCGTTCCTGTCCAGGCTACTAAAGCCTATAGGGGGAGTAAGGGTACTATTCCTCTCATTCTCAATCTCGCCAAAAGATGGGGTGAGTGGTCAGCCTGAAGTCCAAGTCGCTTTACTGCAGGGTAATATTACCGCGGTACGCACTGGCCAGAAGGACAGAACGCCCCAGCACAAGTGACAACGTTTTGAAGAGGAAGTATTTATCAGTGCTAGAAACAGAACAACATTACCTTGAACTGTCGGCCCGTAGTCTTGTAGCAATACCGAGTGAGATATCGTGGCTCATCCTAACATTCATAAAGAGGGTAAAATGTTTGTACTAGTATACGACGTTCTACTTTCGCCACTGCGGTGCCGTCTGAGTACTGCCTACTGGCCACTGTGGTGCCGTCTGAGTACTGCCTACTGGCCACTGTGGTGCCGTCTGAGTACTGCCTACTGGCCACTGCGGTGCCGTCTGAGTACTGCCTACTGGCCACTGTGGTGCCGTCTGAGTACTGCCTACT
>Ga0123355_10020384_pt1 | contig 10585 bp, 9 predicted proteins | sample TergutEmb28metaG_3_FD_89872 | JGI IMG/M metagenome (GOLD analysis project Ga0123355, IMG submission 89872) | Embiratermes neotenicus P1 segment gut microbial communities from Petit-Saut dam, French Guiana - Emb289 P1 | ecosystem: Host-associated > Arthropoda: Insects > Digestive system > Gut ... | reverse complement strand
TAATTACGCACCCTGCAATTTATAATAGTGTATTTGCGTTGGTGAGGGAGGTTGAGAGTGGTATTGTTGCGGTGGAAATTCCATTATTATTTGAAGCAGGTTTTGAAAAATTAGTAGATTATACTGTTTGTGTAGTTTGTAGTACAAGCGAACAAATTAAAAGGTTAATAGCAAGAGATGACATAAGCGAAATCGAAGCAACAAAAGCAGTAAATTCACAAATGCCGTTAGTGGAAAAAGTACAAAGAAGTAATGCAGTGGTAGATACTGATTTAGGACAAGAGGTTGTAATAAAGCAACTAAAGGCGATTTTGGAGAGGTTAGAAGATAGTTAAATCATCAAACAAATTTATGGGTAATTAAAAAACAATCAAATAGTAGGGGCGACAGAGTGTCGCCCCTACTATTTGATTATACTTATTATTTTTTTGCTTCTTCCGTATCAGTACAGCATTTGCAAGGGCTTGGATTGTCGCTTAAACCTAATAAGTAGTCAGTAGTTACATCAAAATAACAAGCAATTTTAATAAGGCTTTCAATTGATTTAGGAGAATTTTTCTCCCATTTTTTAATACTGTTTTGACTAAGTTCACATACTTCTTCAAGTTGTGTAATAGTTATACCTTTTTCAGTACATTTATCTTTTATTATTTTGTATAATCCCATAACTATTTCTCAAAAAATTTAAGGAAAAATTTCCTATATAATATATTATGGATGCAAACTTTGCATTTTTAATGTTTGCATAGCTATTGCCAAAGAGGCAAATAGCAACTTTTATTGTACAATAAAATATAATAAAAATCAACAATCAAAAAGCAAAAGAGAAAAATTTATTTGCTAGGTTTTTTGATTGTTTAAAAGAAGACTATGCAAAAAAATATATGTAAAAACTGCGCTTTTTATATTGCGTATTATAAAAAATTGGGCGTAACCTTTGCACAATTAAACAATGGTTTTTGCCTAAAGCATCAAAAGTCAGCAACTAAATTTGAAAGTTGCGAAGAATATAATATTAAACAAAAAGAAAAAGAGAAGCAAATAGAAAAAAGAGTGCTCTCTTACTTAGAACACTCTTTAATTTCTATCATTGAAATTGCTCAAATACTAAAACAAAGGGAAGATGAATGAAGAAGGAATAAGTAAGAATAAATTGTGGTGGCGGGTATCCAATCTCCCAAACTTTATAATAACGCTTTTTCTAAGGTTCGGACGATTAGTAATTGCCCCTACATTATAACAAAAATCTATACTTAGCTTACTGGATTGCTTCGCTTTCTGTAAATAACTATATTCATAGCTAAGAAAACGCTCGCAAAGACGAATCAGTTTGGTTTCGTTCTCGTCTTTGCGAGCATTTTCTTGGCTGTTATAACGACATTTTCAATAAGTGAAGCAATCCAGTAAACTGGGCTTGGTATTATTTATTATATTGTATGTGCGACATTCTGTTGCTCCTACAGTTGTTGCGGAGTTCTAATTGCTTATATATTGTTGCTATACCCTTCCCGATAAAATTGTTTGTCTGGCGATTTTTTGTGCCAGTTCTTTATTGAGGTGCGTGCTATCATGTTGATAGCTCCAGTTGTGATTGCCGACTATTCCTGGGGTGTTTACTCGGGCGGTAGAATCTAAATTCAAATAGTCCGGTAGGGGAATAATGGCGGTGTTAGCGGGGGATTTAAGTATAGAAACAGCGCCTAAAAACCCGATGTTTTCGCCGTTTTTTGTGCCGAAGTAATCATTCATATCAGCTTTAGTTTTAGCAGATGACTTATTATATAATCCGCAAATTGTGTCGGTATCGTGAGTTTGGCTATATGCTACTGTATGATTAGCAAAATTATGCGGTAGGTGTTCGGATTTGCCTAAAGGAGCATTAAAGCCGAAATTCAGAACACGCATAGTCGGGTAATTACTAACCTTTAATAGATGTCTAACACCGTCTGTGATGTGACCTAAATCCTCGGCGATAAGTGGCGGATTATTAAACCAGCTGTTTATTGTTTTTATAAAATGCTCGCCACCACCTAAGTGCCAAGAGCCATCAAGAGCAGTTTTCTCTTTTGGAATAGCGAAGAATTGCTCTAAACCTCTAAAGTGGTCTAGCCGTACGGCATCGTAAATCAATAGATTATGGGCAAGCCGCTCTATCCACCATTTATAGCCTGACTGTCTATGAGCCTCCCAGTTGTAGAGTGGATTGCCCCATTTTTGACCGTCTTTAGAAAAATCATCGGGCGGACAGCCTGCTACTAGTGTGGGGGAGTTATTTTTATCTAGTAAGAAAAGATGTGGATTAGAAATCTCGTCTACGCTTTTTTCGGCAACATATAGCGGAATATCTCCAATTATTGAAATGCCTTTTGAGTTTGCATATGCTTTTAACGCTTGCCATTGAGTATAGAAAATGTATTGTAAAAAGGCAAAGTAGTCAACTGATTCGCCTGTTAGATTTGATTGATATACAATATAAGCATTTAGCCAATGAGAGTTTTTTTGGATAAAGTTATTATAGTTATCGTTTTTAGTAAAGCGAAAAAATGCTTTTTTGTATAAGGGATAGTGAGTATTCTGGATTTTTTTGTAGTCAATGTAGGGGTTGTGGGTTAGGGACAGATGATTTATGGATAATGTAGGGGAGGTACACCGGGTGTCCTGAAAATCAAGATGAAGTTCTGATTTTTTTAACAATCCTTGCTTTATTAGTAATTCTAAATCAATAAATAATGAATTTCCCGCAAAAGCCGATGGGCTAGCATAGGGGCTATTATATGTATCGGTTGGATTAAGAGGCAAAACTTGCCAGTATTTTTGTTTAGCTAAGGCTAAAAAATCGATAAAATTATATGCGGGTTTACCAAAAGAACCTATCCCAAACGGGCTAGGCAACGAAAATATCGGCATAAGTATACCGGCAGTACGGTGCTGAAAATGGAGGTTATGATTCATAAATAAAGTTTGGACAACAATCTGCCGCCCTACTATTAGTGATTTTTTAATTGCTTATAATCAGTATATACTAAGTATTACCTATACCTGCGGGGTTTCGTTGTAAAGTTGGCGTCTAGATTTTTTGGCGATGATTTTTTTGGCTTTTTTGCCTGTAAAGTTTGGATTTTGCCTTTCATCTCTATTCTCAAAATTATCTAGCGGAACATGTAATTTTATCCAATCGGCTTGCCAAGCTAGAGCATCTTCTAAGCTATAATCACCCTCTTGCAAAACATCATCGCCAAGCGAAACAACATTTTCTATTATAGCTTTACCTAATCGGAATAACTCATCGGTATAATCCTTTTCTATATGCTTAAATAAAAAATCCTCGCACTCGGAATATTTTTCCTCTGCAATAAGCCCTAGCGCTATCGTAAAAATCTCGGTGGGTTCAAGCTCTTCAAATTCTGCGATAAGTTCGTTTTTAATTTCCTTACCTGTAAAAATTTTAGCCAAAACAGCGCCTCCTTTTTGTAATATTTTTTGTATATCGTCCATTTTTCAGTTTTCAATGTTCAATGTGCAATTCACAATTTTTGATTTATTGTTTATATATTAAGATCTTTATTGTGCGTTGAGCGTTAAATATTGTGCGTTGTTAAAAAACCTCATCCTCGTCCGAGCTTAATGGCACAGCCAAAAGCTCTTCGGTAGATTTTTGATTTGGTGTTACAAAGCTATCTTGGTAATTATTGTCATTTAATTCAAAATTATTATCAGTAGCTATGAAATCTTCGCTAACGGTAAAGTTGCCACCGCCAGAATCTTGAGGTGGAACATAGCTAGAAGTAAACTCCACATCTTCAAAAGTAACAGTTTCACCCTTCCATTTTACATCTACTAAGCCACGCTCACCATTTCGGTGCTTGGCTATAACTAATTGTACCCGATTTCTCTCTTCTTCAGACACAGATAAATCGGTACTAGCATACTTGCGGTGTATAAATAATATTATATCGGCATCTTGCTCAATAGCTCCACTTTCTCGAAGGTCGCTCATTTGGGGCATTTTATCGGCACCCTTTCGCTTTTCTATATCCCTACTCATTTGGCTAAGTAGAATTATAGGTACTCCTAATTCCTTAGCGGCGATTTTAAGAGTTCTGGTAATATCGCTAACTTCTTGCTGACGGTTTTCTACACGCTTACCGCTACTCATAAGCTGTAGATAGTCAATCATTATAAAATCTAAGCCTTTTTCCCGTTTTAATCTGCGACATTTACTAAGGATTTCGATAGGAGTAGTAAGCGAGCTATCGTCTATGTATAGATGAGCCTTATCTACAAGTGTTTTTGTGGCAAATAATTTTTTCCACTCTTTAGCATTTAAGTCTGCGGCATTTACACGCTCCATATTAACCTTAGCGTGTGAGCAAACAAGCCTTTTTAAGAGTTGGCTGGACGGCATTTCAAGCGAAAAAACGGCACATTTGTATGGGTCTGGTTTGCCGGCAGAGGTACGGCGATTACCGTCGAACATAGCTTTAGTTATAAAGTTCATACCTAAACTAGTTTTACCCTCACTTGGACGGGCAGCAATAATAACTAAATCGCCTTTTTGCCAACCGTTTAGCATCTTATCTAAGCGCTTAAAGCCTGTCGGAATACCTCTACCGCTATCGGGATTTTTACATTTAAATTCTATTTCGGCAATCGTTTCACTTAGCGGTTCGCTGGCGTGGACGAGTTTTGAGCGGTCAAATTTTTCAGCTAAAGAAAAAATTTCACCCTCGGCAAAATTGATAGCAGTATCGTCAGGATCGCCTGTGAATGCTTTATCGGCGATTCTTCCGCTAGCTTCAATAAGACGGCGTAGGGTAGAAGTCTTTTTAACAATTGTAGTGTAGTGTCTAAAGTTAGCGCTACTCGGCACAAGATTAGATAAATTATTTAAGTATGTAAGCCCGCCTGCTTCATCAAGAGAGCCAAGTGCCTCTAATTCTGTAACAAGTGTAACAATATCAATAGGTTTATCTTTTAATGCGATGCTTGCCATAGCACTAAAAATAGTGCGGTGGCTTGGCATATAAAAATCAGTAGCGCTAAGTTCACCCAAAATATAGATAGGAGCGTTTTCGTCTATTAAAATACAGCCCAAAACCGAGCTCTCTGCCTCTACTGAGTGTGGCAAAACTCTAGCCGACAAATTTGGGTGTGGCTTATTGTTTTGAGGATTATTTTTGAAGTTTTTATTGGGTAGGTTTGTCATTAGTTAGATTTTTTAGTATAAAATAAAAGAGATGGATTGTCAATTTGTTTTTATTAAGGAATATGGGTGGTTAAAATATTTGTCTTTTCATTTTCTAATTCTTCACAGAGTTCTAATTCTGTAGGTTCTATGGTTTTTTCTATTAGTTCTTCTATTATATCATCAGTACCCTTATTATCTATAACATTTATCACATTGTTCAATGTATTTTCGTCTATATTGCCGACTGATTCGTTGTTGATGTTTTTGCGTCTTAAAACTGTCCAAATAGTCATAAAGAAGATTTTAATGTCAAGGAAAATGGAAATATTATTAGCGTACCAGCAGTCGTGTTTGATTTTTTCTTTTGTAGTTATACTGTTGCGGTACTTAGCTTGCGAATAACCGCTAACACCAGGGCGAACCTTTAACAAATCTCGTTCCTCGTTTTCTAACTTTTCTACCTCGTCCGGTACATCAGGGCGTGGACCGAGAAAACTCATATTGCCAATAAATATATCAATTATTTGTGGAGTTTCGTCTAAAGAGGTTTTTCTTAAAAATTTTCCTAGTTTAGTTACTCGCACATCTTTTTCTCCGCTATAAGTTGAACCGTCCTCTAGGCGAATATCGGGTGAATTTTCTTTCATAGAGCGGAATTTTTTCATTTTGAAAATTTTGCCGTTTTTGCCAACTCGTTCTCCGCAGTAAAAAATTTTACCTTTATCCGAGATTTTTATAGCAATAGAAATGGGGATAAAAAGCAAAAAGAAAAAAGGCATACCGATAATAGAAAAAATTATATCGTATATACGCTTAAATAAACGGCGGTACAAAAAGATAGAGCCTAATATCCATAGTAACCCTAGAAATCCACATAGTAAAAATATCCAGTTGTTTTGTAAAAATTCTATTATACTTCTTTTACCGCCTTAATATAATTTTCGATAATATATGTAATATCGTCTGCGGATAGTTTAGTATGCAATGGAAGTGAAATTTGATTTTGATATTGGTTAAAAGCATTTGGAAAATCCTTAATATCAAAGCCTAAATTTTTGTAGGCTGTAAAAAGTGGGAGTGGTTTGTAATGGACATTTGTGGCGATACCGTCTTCTGCCATTTTTTGAATGAATTTATTGCGTTTTTCTTCTTTGATATTTGTTATTCTTGTTAAATAAAGATGTCCGCTAGAGCGGTAATTTTCGCCTACATGAGCTAAAAACTCTATATTTGTGCCAGCAAAAGCGTTGTTATATTGTTTTATTATTGTATGTCTTTCCGCTAAAAAATACGGATAGCGACTTAGTTGAGCGATACCAATACCTGCGGCAATATCGGTCATATTATATTTGTAGCCTAAGCATTTTATATCGTATTCCCAAGCGCCGGCTTGTGATTTTGTTAAAGCGTCTTTGTCTTGCCCGTGGAGTGCTAAAAGCATAAATTCTTTATAAAGTGCTTCTGTATCAAAGGGAAGTGCTTTGTTCCAAGTTATAGCTCCGCCCTCGGCGGTAGTTAGATTTTTTACAGCATGAAAGCTAAAAACGCTAAAATCAGCGATATTACCTGAGATTTTATCATCTTGAGTAGCACCAAATGAGTGTGCCGCGTCTGCTATAACACAAATTCTACCGATAGCTTCTTGATAAGGATTGTTTGCTACAAAACAGGATTTTTTAGAGTTTACTATATGAAAAAGTTTATCATAATCGCAAATTACTCCGGCGATGTCTACGGCAATGATAGCTTTAGTTTTAGGAGTTATCAAAGAGAAAAGTTTGTCGTAATCCATCTCGTAGCTATTATTTTTGGTATCGGCTAAAACAATTTTTGCACCTGTATGTGCTATAATACTGGCACTAGCCGTATATGTGTAAGCACTTGTTATAACTTCGTCGCCGTCGCTAATTCCTAAAACACGCAAAATAAGCTCTAATCCAGCAGTTGCCGAATTTAAGCATACAGTGTTTTGTGTGCCACAATACTTAGCAAGTCTACTTTCAAACCTCTTTACCGTAGGACCTGTGGTTATCCAACCACTATTTAGCACCTCGGATATACGGTTTTTTTCATTTGTAGTAATATCCGGTGGCGAAAAAGAAATATTTTTCATACTTTAATGATTGTTTGGCGATTTTATAAAAACCAAAATGGGAATACTAGTACTTGCCCAAATGCTATGCCTTGCACCAGAGAGACGGTTATTAGGGCAATGGCAACGGAAGTGTTTATAATTAGTCCGATAATTGTTGAAATGTAGTGGTTACGAAATAGTTGACCAACGGTGCAAAAAAGTCCTACGATTACAAGCACAACGCTAGGGTAGTATATAAAATACCAAACAACTTCGGCAAAGTCGATGCCGACAGGCGGGCGGGGGATAGCTAAATATAAAATTAAACAAATTAACACAAGTAGCCCTGCTAATGTGCCTGTTAAAATCCCGACGGTGCTTAAAATAGTGTCCGACGGAGTTTTTTTTGTATCAAGCTCTATTGACTGTTGCAAATGCTCAATTATATTTTTACGCTTTTTTGCCACCTGATTTAAGTGTATGACACAAGTAGCAAAAAGTCAATAGGAAAATTTTGCTAAAGTAAAAAGTATTGACTTATTAGTTTATCAGAAATTACTAATTGTAGAGGCTGACAGAATATCTGTATTTATAGTTATATAAATAAGTTATTCACTAAGTACTGTGAATTAAGCATTATGCATTAAAAACTACCAACTCATTACAATATATCTAAAGGCTTGCTCGTATTGTCGTTTTATGTCTTTAGAGGTATTAAATAGTGCTAAGCGTTTACCTTTTTTAGCTAGGGCTTTGGAGTATTTGGCTAGCTTTTCGGCTACCGTAGCATCTATGCTTGTAGCATTAGAAAAATCTAACACAACCTCATCGGCACCGTTTGCTATAGCTTCTTTTATTTTATCCGTTATTTTATAGGTATTTGCAAAAAAGACTGTTCCGCTAATGGTAAACGCTTTAATAATAGGCAATTCTTCTTCGCATTCAAAATGCTCGCAGAAGTTTTCGATATTCGGGATTTTTTCAAACTCAATATCCTCAACTGTCATTTTATCTTTAATGCTTTTACTGTTTACTATAAATGAAATTGCGATTCCGGCTATTACTCCAAAATGCACTCCAAATATTATCGTAACTAAACTTGTAACAACAAGCTGAATTGTATCTCGGTTAGTAAACTTAAATAAGCATTTAACAATAGGGAAGAAGCTGGTGGCGATAGCAACTTTAATAAGCGGAGCAGCGAGTGCGGCAAGCGGGATAATGCCCATAAACTGCATAAGCACTACATAGAAAAGTAGTAGGAAAAGTGATTGGAAAATGGCTGCAAGATTAGATTTAGCTCTATTAGCATAATTTAGATTAGTGCGTGCCATAGCAGCGGTAATTGGCAATCCACCAAGCAGTCCGCTGCCTACATTAGCAACACCGTGCCCGATAATTTCCATATCGGCACTGTATTTTAGTCCGGAAATGTTTTCTACTGCTTGAGAGCTCATCATTCCCTCTAATGCAGCAACTATTGCGATAGCAAAAGCAAAGAAGTATAGCATAGGGTTAGCAAAGTTCACTAAATTCCATCTAAGCAAATGTTCTCCCCAAGCAGGTTCTGGGTTTCCAAAAACACTGTATATAGTTCTAGGCTGTATTCAGCTGATATTTGTAGCGTTGTAAATGGCAGTAAAAACAATAGATAACACAGTACCAAGTGCTATAGCGGTAATCATAGCCGGTATTTTTTTACCTACCTTAGGAATTCTAGGTATAAAATAAACCAGTAGAATTACAAATGCACCGATTATAAAACTAGATATACTAAAGTTATTAAAATTGGTAACTGTACGGACAAGCCTAGCTGTAAAAGGAGTTATATTGTCTAGTGTTCGGGTTAAATCCGTATGAGGAGCAAGCATAAAGCCAACATCGGAAAGTAGATTAAAAAACAGCATTATGCCTATCCCTAAACAAATACCTATCATAACAGGGAATGATACATATTTTAATAGTCTACCGGCTCGCAGAAAGCCTGCAATAATTAAAAATACGCCTCCTAATACAACGGCAAAAAACAAGCCATGTAAGCCATAACCTGAATTTGTACCTAATAATATAACTGTTATTGTTATAAACGGGGCAGTAGGACCACCTATGGAAAATCTAGTACCGCCAAAAAGTGCTAATAAAATTCCGCCTATAATCGCTGCCCATAATCCGATTTGTATAGCATATGGAGAGCCTTCGGCTTGCCTAACACCCATTGCCATATTAAGTGGCAGTGCTACAAGTGCCACCATTAAGCCAGCGAATATATCGTTTAATATAAACTTAGGCTTGTAACCTTTCATCGCATTAAGTAATTCAGGTCTAAACTGAAGCGGTTTTTGTTTTTTAACTTTTTCTTTGGTTGCCACTAATAAACTAGTGTAGCAGATATAAGGGCAATAAGTCAAGAGGGGAAATTAAAAAAATCGTTTGCAAACAAAAGTCGTAAGTGATATAATCGTGGAGTACAAATGGGTACAAAAATTTGTACGAATAATTGTGCAGATTTTTGTGCAAAAAAATAGGAGAAAAAGAGTGTAGTCGTAATAGCTTTTATAAAAAGTTGGCAAAAACACTCAAACAGTAAAAATGTCAAAAAAATTCGTTTATATGTTCAAAGAAGGGCACGGCAAGGGCAAAGAGCTTCTTGGCGGAAAGGGTGCTAACCTAGCCGAAATGGTATCGCTTGGATTACCAATTCCTGATGGTTTTACGGTAACAACAGAAGCGTGTACGCAATACTACGCAGACGGCAAAAAAATCAATAGCGAAATAGAAAAAGAAATTTTTGCTAATGTTGCCAAATTAGAAAAAGAAATGGGTAAAAAGTTCGGTGACCCTGTTGACCCGCTACTAGTTTCAGTTCGTTCTGGTTCTCGTGCGTCTATGCCTGGTATGATGGATACTATCCTAAACCTAGGCTTAAATGATGTTTCGGTAGAAGGTTTAGCGGCTAAATCAGGTAACCCTAGATTTGCTTACGATAGCTATCGTCGTTTTATTCAAATGTACAGCGATGTTGTTATGGAAGTTGGCAAAGCATACTTTGAAGAGCTTATCGACGAAATGAAGCATAAAAAAGGCATCAAAGAAGACTTAGAACTTACTACTGAAGACCTTAAAGCATTGTGTTTGCAATTTAAAGCAGAGTATAAAAAGAAAATAGGTAAAGAATTTCCGCAAGACCCTAAAGAGCAATTATTGGGTGCTACTGCGGCTGTTTTTAGAAGCTGGATGAATGAGAGAGCAGAAATCTATAGAAGAATGCACTCTATTCCATATAGCTGGGGTACAGCGGTTAATATTCAAGCAATGGTATTCGG
>Ga0123355_10020383_pt1 | contig 10586 bp, 6 predicted proteins | sample TergutEmb28metaG_3_FD_89872 | JGI IMG/M metagenome (GOLD analysis project Ga0123355, IMG submission 89872) | Embiratermes neotenicus P1 segment gut microbial communities from Petit-Saut dam, French Guiana - Emb289 P1 | ecosystem: Host-associated > Arthropoda: Insects > Digestive system > Gut ... | reverse complement strand
CGCACCGCTAACCTCTAAACGTTGCATTTTATATATTTATTCAACAAATATAGGTACTGAATATTTTAAACATGGTATATACTCTCCTTTTTTTCCTCTTCAAAATGCAGTTTGTTTCATAAAGCTAACATATTTGGTTCCTGTATTATTCACATTTTATATACAGTGTGTGCTAAAATTAAAAAAATAATTCTGGCGCCAAAAGGTTAACAGTCTGAAATTCAGATATAATACATCTGTGATGAATAAACTTTTGGTATTTTATCAAATTGCAATTTTGGTTGTCTAGAATATTATGACTGTAAGTTGGAGGTACAGAAAAAATTATTTCGTTCTGCACAACAAAAACGAAGATTACGAAAACAATAAAATCCTGCAATCACTCAAACCCCAAGTGTTACAATTGACATTCAGATAAGTGGTATGATGAGTCTTGCCAGCAACACTGGTAGCCGTACACATATAATCACCAGTATGTCGTGCCCTAACAGCTTCAAATGCCCACTGTGCTTATTCAATTATTCATGTTTCTCATGAGAATTCCTTGATAACAAGGGGTAATCTCCACACAAATGGGGAACCATAAGCACAGTTAATCACTTTTAAATGAACAACTGTGTCACCTGCATTCACTGGTTCATCACCAAATGAAATAGCCACAATGTGGGGCAGGACTCAAGGTGAAAGATCAGCATAACACAGTTAAATAATTCCAATTAAACACACGAGCATGTGAAAATGAGATTAGTATTACTGAAAAATATTGTAAGAAATTTGTGACATACCAACAGACTGACTGACTAATTAACCAACCAAGAAACAAACAAACAAACTCCATGGAAGAGATTCCCTCCTTTGAAGTTATGAGTCCTTTAACTGTTCAAGAAATTCCCCACACCTTAAGGAACCCAAAGGTTCATTGCCACAGGTACAAGAACCCACCAACTGCCACTATCCTGTGCCAGATGAAACCAGTGCACACATTACCATCTATTTATATGAGACCCATTGTAATTGCATCCTCTGTTCTGCACCTAGGTTTTCCAAGTGGTCTCTTTCCATAAAGTTTTCACACCAACACTGTCTATGCATTTTCTTCTTCCACATATTTAACACAAAATGTCACACACATAAGCACAAAATTCTTTGTCCCTTGAATCATAAAACAACCACAGAACAGCAACAAACAGCCTGCATGGTTCCAAGTGTCTTTTATTATTATGACGAAGTGCAGAAGATGTAACAACCCAAGCCACAATAATTCACAATGGCCAAATAACATATGCAAGAATAGTACATATGATATGTAATCAGTCATTTCCAATGGTACCCATGTTTTGATTCAGACAGGATTTACTTATGTGGTTGACTACCACATAGTAACTGTTGGAACAGATGGAATGTTTTGAGTTAACTGCCCAGTGCAACATTTTGTAATAATAAATCATACGTTATTAAGAACGAAGAATTGGGAGATTACGCACAAAATTTGAGCTACCTATTCTGAGGTCACACAAAGATAGTCCCTTGGGCAGCATCTATGACAACACCCACCCATAGCTTCCACCTCCATCCCTCCTATTCTATTCCTCTTCAGCCCCCTGGACCCGACCCAAAATACTCAATGTTGTCAAAGGCTACACAACAAATTTCACATGAACAGAATAGGATACAAAGGGACACGCTGGAGGGGAAAGCATAACAGCCTGACAGAGATATCATAAGGATCGATCCACGGGACTTTTCACGGCTTCAGCATAATTGTTCTGCAAGGACAACCTGCAGTCACAATCACATTTCTTCACAAAGGGACATAACTGTCACTACCATATAAAGAGCAACAGAGTGTCTCTCAGCAATTGTCACTACCATATGAAGTGTCTCTCAATGATTGTCACTACCATGTGAAGAGCAACAGAGTGTCTCTCAATGATTGTCACTACCATGTGAAGAGCAACAGTGTCTCTCAAACGACCAATTCAGCAAGGCTGTGAATGACAATGAATAAGGACAGAAGGTATATTAATGACTATGACTTCATTAACAGCACGTCACACAATGCAAAGTAGAAGATTCAGAGGAACTACGGCAGTGGCACCAACAGTAACTTGATGCTCCATTAACATTAAAGTCACTGAAACCACAAACAAGGGCATCTATTTTGCATGAAGCAGAAACGAAGACTACTGACAAAATAACCACTTCAAGGCCAGCAGACTTTACAGCACAGGAATCTCTAAAAAGACGTCTACATGAGGGAAGCAGAATCGATCACCAACAGAAATACACTTATGGCAAAGAAGACTTGGTGAAAGCTACAATGACTATATTTTGTGAAACTCAGAAAGGAAGGTGTTTGAAATACGTATATGGAAATATGCAGTGAACTGGGAAAAATGGTTATGTGCTTTATGACATGATTCAGAAAAAAGCGATCATGGCCTAACCAAGGTATTATCCCAGCATTTGCCTGTAGGGACTGAAAAAAACCACAAAAACCATAGTTAGAATAAGTGTTATCACAGACAGGATTCAATACCATGCCTCCCGAACAGAAGTCTAGGGTGTTCCCACCACACCAACCTGGTGTGAGGTTTGATAGGGGGAGATGAATAACATATCTGAAACCAGTAGAGAGACATGCACAATTGGGACAAAGTACAGTGATGAAGATACAAAAGGAACGACAGGTAAAAAACATGCAACATTTCCACACTCTGAGGTACCAGTAACTGACAGCTGGGCGGAGTGTTGGGTCACACCAGCAAGGTTCCTGGCTATGCAAGTGTACCACCCCACATGTTGTGCAGTCACATGTGGAATTGAAATGATGGAGCCTGCATCACCCAGCGGTATCACAGAGACATTCATATTGCCATCAATCTCCTTGTCATTCAGCATCCATCGTACCCCAACAGGCTTGTCTCCATCGACAGAGCACGTCACAGTTGCTGACTGACCCTCAGATCGAGGTTTGTCACCAAATGTAAAAGGAACTATTTCCGGTGGAGCTGGATTCATATTCAAAAAGATGAAACGTTCAGAATTATTAATCAAATCATAACATTGAACAGTACACCAAAGAGAATTCAATGTCACGTGATCTGAGGATTTCACATCAATGGGCATCAAAATGACAGTCTTGTAGAATGTAACATTGTGCATACTGTGTATACTGTTGCCACTATCGTCAAGTCTGAAGCTGTGTCAACTTAAGACAGTCAGCAAGTTCCTCTGCATCGCTGGTATACCTCCACCAAACTAGGTGTCACATACTGAAGGATCATAATCTAAAATTAAACATTGTTATAAGGTTAATAATAAAGATAATAAATGAAGAATGAAGATATTTGGGAAAAGAATATGTATTAAAAAACTTGTCCCAGCCCAACCCCAACAACTAAATCGAATACAAAACTGACAGATCACAAATCTTAAGGGGTTCAATGTGAATTTTATATCCTAGTTATAAGATCAACTGTAGGTCTCAAGAAAGAGACAGAGAAACCCAAAAAACGAACACACGCTGAATAATGTCTGACTCTTACGGTACTTTGACGTGCTGCTTGATGTAATAAAGGCCACTCAGATTGCAAATAAAACTGACAATGCACTCTTAAACAAGCCAGAAGGTCTGCTAATTGATGCACCAACTTGCTCACCTTAGACAATGCATCTGCTATGAAGACACAAGTTATACACCTCCAAACATTTGTAATCCAGCTCATGTTGCGTTAAGATGTGCAGTGTCATAAGATGGCAGAGATCAATGTACACCGGGCCAGGTCACCCTTCTATACATGAGATACACCTTATACTAGTGAAAATAAATGGGTTACACACTTCATTTTTTCTTCAGAATCTTCTAACAGATCTGAACTGGTACTGGAAGTCTATAGCATTGAATTAAACTTTCTGGGGGCAGATGGCAATTATCGTCTATTCTAAGCAAATTCAAAAGTTTGATTTGTAAAATAAATGTGGAAAGAAAATACATTTGTTTAACTGTAAGTTTCCTCAACTCGAATCTTAATCAACAGCCTGACTCACTCCACAGCTCAGCCACTTTTTTCCTGCTGGTTAAGAATGGACTCACTGAGGCAATGATACAAGTTCTTCTCCAAGCACTTCAGTTTTCTCCTGTCAATTATCTTTCCACCACCGCCCCATATTCAACTATGAGTAACATCACTGCCTGGCACAATGGGCCTATCTAAGGCCAATGCAAACAAAGAGACCTGATTATACTACAGTTAAAACTAGGTGGCAGCCCTGACTTCAAATGCATCTGAATTGCAACAAACAATAATAAAACAGCTACTGAGCCTCAAATAGTAGGCAGCAGGTGAGAGTAAACAAGAAAATGACACACATTGATCTTTCACAGTTTTGATGGTACAGGTCAATGTTTGACAGAGCAGGATAGGACAGGCATTTAGAATGATATTGGTTTTATTTCATTTCATAACTAGCAGAAGGCAAAACATGTTTACATTATTAGGTAATTTAACCTTCAAGTGTTGTATTATAAAGCTGTGTGTGTGTGTGTGTGTGTGTGTGTGTGTGTGTGGTACACTAACTGCTGGAGATGAAACAGTCACTGCAGCTAGGTAGATTTATGAACTGACATAAAACTTGCGATTGCAAGAGGTCAAGTAAATGTCGTGACATTTTTCTAATGTTTCTGATGGTTTCTAATTATATTTGATAAGATAGAGCTTTCAAACTGATGTAAATAATTTCTTTCATAACTTACTGCAAACAGAGAGTATGTACTACATCCATATACATTTCCGTACAAATGCTTAAGTACTGGGCAGCAGCTTGAACTCAAACTGGCACTAGCACAGAGGCTGCAATTGTGGCAGTCTAAAACAGACATGGCATACTGACATAATGGCCAGAAACTGCAGGAACTAGTCAGGTCAGTGACAGAGCCGGGAAATGGCATTAAATCAAAAGTAGTGGCTAGGTCACAAGTAACATCTGGGTTGTGCTACAAACATATGAGATGGTGGTAAGTCTCCAACAGCAGCCACTAATATTACAAGTAATGGAAGAGTTTCAAATAGTGGTTGGGTTGAGAGTACAGAATATAAATTGTGGATTGATACCCAACAGCAGACACAGCCTAGCACTGAAAATGTAAAAAGCTGTTACAAAAGAAGTATGGCCACAGAAATTGATTCTCAGACAATAGCCTGGTATGATACAGGAACTGAATCTCAAATGATAGCAACAAAAAACCATACAAACTGTATCTCAAACAGCAGCCATGTATGACCATACCAAATGAGTATCCAACAGTGGCCATGTATGGGCAAAGGAACTGTAGAGATCAGGTATTTTCCATATGTACCAGACACCTAAGACCTTCAGATCATACACCTAGTCAAACAAGAAAGGCTTACTGAGACTCTCTGCTAGTTCAATGAAAGAGTATCTACAGATGTTTGAGAAAGAATATGAGATAGATAGGCAAACTCATGTTTGTGCAGTCAATCGACAGGCATGAACGAACTGTTAATGATGAAGGTAGTAGATAAAGTGGTCCTTCTAGCTAAATTAGGAACAATTTACAAATAGATGCCCTAGTGATCAGCAACCAATTTATTGATCATGAGTGGACTCGCTGTCAGCAACACTGATGGCGGTTACATGGTCACCGTAAGGGTACACCCAAGAGATGGTTACAGAGAAATCACTGTACATCACAATGCACTGCAGCTGTGCAATACACCCAAGCATTCAGTGGCAAGTTGCCAAAATAAGACAGTGAAACAGGAAGTAATACTGGGAAAAATATTATTTAGCATTGACATGCATAAATTTGGAGTGACCAATGATGACAACAGTTGTGTGATAAATGTCCATACCAAATGCCGATTGTTAATTTTAAAAAAGAATAAGAAGATTCTGCAAATGGACAAGATCCAAATTACACATGATGAAGTCTAGATTGAAAGACAAGGAGGATGAGGCATATGTTTGTGTGACATGATGAAATGTGAGCAATATAAAAATCAACAGATGAAAAAAAAAGACATTAGCTATGACACGTTTTAAGTCATCAGGGTGACGGAGAAAACTGATTGCAGTGTATGAACATGAATACTTGAAGTAACAATAAGAGGTTAAGCCCACTGTCAGATGCGAAGAAACCCCAAATATGGTAACTTCACACAGCATGGTACACTGACTGTGATAAGGGTGTAACAGGAAACTTGTACAGCAAAAACAGTGGAGATGTTAGCAGAGAAAGGACAGAGGAAACTAAATGAAGAGAGTCACTGGAGTCAGCAGGTGCCATACCATTCACCTGCAAAGTGGCAGTGTGATTTGCCACGCCAGCTGGATTGCGAGCTGTGCAGGTGTAGTTACCACTGTGACCAGCCGTGACTGACGCTATCACCAACACACTGATACTATCACCAATCTTGGTAGTTGTCAGTCCCATGTGGGAGGAGAGTTCACGCCCATGGAAACTCCATGAAAGCTGCAAGGGGCGGTCGCCCTTTGAGACATGACAAGTCAACTGGGCATTGTCACCTGAATTGGCTTCCCCATCGAACGTGAATGGTATGATGTAGGGCAGGACTGAGTGAGACAACACAGGAAATTAAACACTAAAATGCCGAAGTTCGGGTGAGCTGACAAATGTGTCCGAGTCTGTGACAAGCGTGAATCAAACTGACCAAAAAAAAAAAAAAAACTGTTCACAATTTTGAAAACATTGGACAGTTCATGAGTTTCTAATTTACATTAAGAGAGTCAATGCATTTATGAATAACATATAACTTTAAGCATTGTTACAGTTAACAACCACAGTAATTATAACAAAGATGAAAATCATTTATACACAAAAGCAATTGCAATCATGCATAATTACAGGTGGTTTTTGTGCAGTACACAATTTTTATTATGCTAAAACACAAATAAAAGAGTGTCAGCAAGACATGTCTCTTTTATTTTGAGAATGCAAGACACTTCATTCCAGATACAACAGACTACCTTCACCCAACACATAAATGTGATTAAAAACAAGTGAAATGATTAAAACAAGACAGCCCTTATTCCTGTACAAAGTGTTATATGCCAGTTCCACACAATCACAACACTGATCTCTCAGTGCACGGATGCAAAGCAGGCAGTGGTGAAACAAAAACCTGCTTTATGGAGGCACATCTGCAATTCTGAATGGTATGAGCATAAATTTTCCCATTACATGAGAATCCCTTGTGTAATATTCCCCAGACAGGCAGTGGGATAGGTAGAAGCAAACACAAAGAAATTCAACACACAATTGCAGAACCAGACAGAACTCAAACATCCACTATACAATACTTTAAAAAAATATTTAACAGCTTCAGTTTGATCCTTAACTATTTGGTCCCTGGTTTTATTCACTTGCTTCTACTGCCTCCAGATCATTTCTCAGCTCACCACATCATGTTTATGTACCATTAACATCTAATTCTGCTGTGAAGTTGGCAACACCAGCAGCATTACTTGCAGTACAAGTATAGGCCCCTCCATGGCCAGGCCCCACAGAATTGATCGTCAGTATGTTAGCCTTTTCACCAAACATGGCAGTACGAATGCCAACAGCATGAGAAGACAGATCACGTCCATGAAAATGCCACTCAATGCGTAATGGTGTGTCACCCTTTGAAACATAGCAGCTGATCTGAATGCTATCTCCTGCATTCACAGGTCCATCAAACTGGAATGGGCTAATGTATGGGGCAACTGGGAAACCAATGCCTCAATCAAACAATCAAAAATATACAGCACTGCCACATACATGGAATGCAACTCACTGACTGAATGGCTAGACGCTGCCCCAACTCAACGACCTGACCACAAAAAACAACTGTTAAACATTTCTACTACAAAGCAATGTTGCAAAAAATGTCCTAAATATTGCTCATACAAGTAAGTGCCTAACAAAATACTCTGTGTTTCTGCACATCTTCACTTCCACAGCCAACCTGTGTCACTTACCTGGTATAACGTCCCTGGAAAACAAGCACTTCCTCTAATGTGGAACACATCATCAACATAAAAAAAAAAAAACTGAAATTTACATCATGTGTACATAAGTTGTACTACACAAATTAGCATGGTTTCACCACGAACATCTGTAAAACCCACATATACATCCGAATTACCAATATATTTTTCCAGCAACATACCACTATGGCAACAATGTGACACACAGTCTAAATTCAAAACAGAGATCCTGGAGGGAAAAAAAAAAAAAAAAATGAACAAAATATGCTGCAGTTTCTGGCATCCTGTCACAGAATGCTGAAAAATTCACCAAAGATGGACTCAGCTGATTGCTGCAAATCTTTTCCATTCAGTACAGGCAACATTAGTTACATATTTAAAAATCATAGTCAATCAAACACTGAAACATGGAGTTCTTCAAGATCAATTCTACGGTCTGTAAACATATATATATATATATAAATTCCCTTCCCCTGAGAATAAATGTTGTATCAGAACCAATATTATTTGCTGATGATACTAGTACCATAATTTCAAACAGAAATTTCAAACAGTTCTCTACAGTGTCAAATTTAGTTCTCTCTCATATGATTAAATGGTTGGTTGATAATAATTTAGCTATCAATTCAGATAAAACAAATATAATGAAGTTCATAACAAAGAATTCATCACATTCTACTAAACATATTGGTTATAAAGAAAAGTAAATTAAGAGAAACAGTGAATACAAAATTTCTTGGTTGACAAATGGATAGCCATGTAAATTGGAAGAATCATACTGAGCTAATAATTCCTAAGTTAAGTGGAGCATGTTATGTCGTGACATTGATGGTCCATGTCAGTAACATGAACACTCTCAAATCAATTTACTATGCATACTTTCATTGTCATAAAATACTGAATAATTGTTTGGGATAAATCTTCCAGCAATGGAAAGATTTTCACTTTACAAAAGGAAATTATCAGAATTATGGCTGCTGAACAACCCACAACCTTGTGCAGAATTCTATTTAAACGCTAAAGACTCTGCATGTTCCATGCCAGTATATACTTTCAATAACGACCTTCATTATCAATAATCAGGAAATTTTTCAAACAAATTCATCTATACACAACATTAATACAAGGAATAAGCATCATCATCTTCATAGGCCAAATGCCAACCTATCCTGTTTTCCAAAAAAGTAAATTCCATGCTAGTATAAAAATGTTCAACAGTTCATCACTTACTGTGACAATCCTCAAGTATGACAAGGCAAAATTTAAAGCATCCTTAAGAAAATACCTACATACACAATGATTTTACTGTTTTTGTAAAATGTTTGTAGTATTTTACACCGTAAATGTGTATATTTCTGTATTTATGACTTGTTCCAAAACCTACTGTCTTTATGACACACTTACGGATCCATGAAATGTATGTACGTATGTACATATATATGTATATATCAGCTCTTTTAGACATGGAAATCATTCTTGCTCGTGATAATTCTCACAGAAATTCAGTGTACTGAAATGTAGGAACACCACTTCTCATAATGTTTTGTTTTTCACAAAGATATCTCAAATGTCTGTATTGTCATAGACAACAAACATAAGAATGAACTTCAGTTGCTGCTGACTAATACCTCGGGCAGTCATCACTGACTCATGCTACATAAAACGAGATGTGAACCCTAGTGTGATCAATCCATGGCTTTTATTTATGCTCAAAACGACTGACAAGTTTTGCGTCAAGTCCATCTCATAAAATACAAACCTACACACATTTACCGTAATACAAATTTCGAATACATGAAACATGCAGAAATTAGAGCTACAGCTGAAATATCAGTGATAAGTCCAGAAACTGCAACACACAAACATAGAACTGTGATCCTTGAAATGGCTTCCATGGTTCCACATACCACTCACTCACACATTACATTAAACAAGAACTTTCACATATACAGAAAAGATTGGGGACAAAACCCATTTAGAGGCATATCTAAATGGTGTGGCACACATCATCATCCATTTACATATCTGCTTATCATTTGGCATGTATGTAACTAATATCAGTTGTTTCATGTTGTCATTTCAAGGTCATGTCACTGAGCAGTCAGGCAGATATGTGCGTAAATAAATGTATATTTATGTCATTCCACATAAACAGATTGAATAAAATAATTACATACACCTCTAAAAAAACCTCAAACAGGACAGAAATATCTGTTAACGTAATTCACTTTATAATGTGTAACAGTTAAGACAATAAATGTACAAGACTATATCCAACATGCTGTCTCACTGCAAAACCAATATAGTCATCAGATAGTCAACAAATTACCCACAGTCAATGGAACTCAAAGGTCCATAACATATTTTGCACATGGCTTAAAAAAGTTAGTGTAAAGAAAAAAACTGACTTATTCCATGGCTCAATGGTCCCTTCAAAACTCTGGCCTCCTAACAACTGATTCTATTTTTTTTATCTATCCCTCCCGCTTTCTCCCCCCTCCCCCCCCATTTCCCCTTTCTTTTTCTTCTCTAATATTTATTGTTACTTTCTCATAACCCTATTTCCGTTATTT
>Ga0123355_10020382_pt1 | contig 10586 bp, 6 predicted proteins | sample TergutEmb28metaG_3_FD_89872 | JGI IMG/M metagenome (GOLD analysis project Ga0123355, IMG submission 89872) | Embiratermes neotenicus P1 segment gut microbial communities from Petit-Saut dam, French Guiana - Emb289 P1 | ecosystem: Host-associated > Arthropoda: Insects > Digestive system > Gut ... | reverse complement strand
GAAATATATAAAATTAAAAATAATGTGAAATATTATGTAATGTTTAGTGGTAAATGTTTAACGAAATTTTTTCCTAAGCTTTTTTTTTTTTTTTTTTGGATTTCTTGAAGGGACTGATTGGTTGTCCCGAAATAATTCTGTCTTTTTCTCCTGGATTCTTGACGCTTGAAAATGGGACCAACGTAGGTTGTCCCGAAACGTCAGCAAGGAATTATCACTACATGCTGCGTAATATCCGACAAGAGCGCAGGTTTCAACAATGCGTTTATACAAGATACATGAAACAGAGCTTTAAGCACTGAAGGCATAGTTTTTTCAATAAACACCCAGCCCTTGTTTTACCTTAGTTGCAAGCCTGAAAATGTTGGCGTAAATCTTTAAGGCGTAAATAAAAAAAATGATAGTCCCGCCGAAAATAAGGGGTTAGCGTAAAACAAAACATGCAGCCAAAGAGCGTTAAACCAAAAATGAGAGAGCGCAAATTAAGAAGTGATATAATTGACAAAAGCCGTTAAAGCAATAAGGCGTAAAACAAAAGCTGGGTGTAACAGATTACGTGGGAACGAGGTGTGTAGTAAACTCTGTGATACGATAGACGTTGTCCAGTATATTCAGAGACAGTAAAAACTTCAAAGAGCTAATACGTAATCTCGACTTGGAACCATCACTACATCCAAGAAAAAAGTATTTTTCTTATCGTCGGGGTAGAGAAATAAAGACTTTCAGGGGCCTGTTTTATCAGTACCGAATGGTAGATCAATGGATAAGGAGTAGTGATAAAATGATATCTTAGAGGAGAAAAATAAAGTATTTGAAAAAAAAACCGGTCAGAATAACACGTTGTCTACCACAAATCCAACATGAACTGCTGTATAAAAAGAACTGTAACGTGAAGCCTAATATTATAAAATGGATTAATCTGGAGAACTTCATGGTGAGTGGTCTAAGTTGGGAAGAAAATCATAAATATTAAGAAGCGTGACACATACAATCCTTAATGTCCCCTCAGGTGGTACTGCTCGCTCAGTCTCACCAAAATTGTGGCTTAACTCCGTCGTCCCATGGTTCTTAAATTAAGTCGTAAACTGCGTCGTAACGAGAATGAGTAGTGACAAGCAAAGAAAAGTTTCGAAGCTGGCCAAATGGGACCCTTGCTTAAAGGAAAGAAAAACTGAATTACCTCCTGTAAGTCTTAAGATTGCAGCACGAAAGGCTACTTCAATAAAGGACCTTTTACAAATCCGTTTTAAAAACTGGACCTTTAGAATTAGAAAGAAGCTACTACAGGATGTCACTGCCACTTCCTTAACAATTTTTAGTCTACATTTACTGAAATACGTATATTTGATTGTTTTATTCATTACTCAGTATGAACTGGTCTTTGATTTGGGTTATTAACAGAGCTTGAGAATGTCTGAGAGCAAACCGTCGAAGAGACTGTGCAGACAATGAAGAAGTAAAAGAAAGGGCGTACTTTTAAAAGTCACAAAGAAAATTTCGTGTTTTTATTTGTAATGTAAAATTTATTCTGATTAACATAGAAAGGTATAATAAACGGTATACCCAGATGTGACAATACACATGGCACACTGACTGAAAGCTTCATGGACTGCGACCAAGGCGGAAAGTACCACAGGTATAGTAGGATACGAAATATTCTTGAGAATAGTGAGTGAATTGAATTTGCTTAGAATGGCTTCCGATGGGCGGTCTTTATGTTGACGCTGATAAATTGCAAGGTGCGCACCTTAACGACACGGGATTTTTCGAGAAGTGAAAAATTATCGAGCGCCCTGGAAGACAGTCTTCTTGGAAGTGAGCTTGACCAGCTCTTCAAAGAGTTCCAAGCTTGATGTCTGAGATAAATTGACATATTTTCTCCAAATGAAAGTCACTTTCTCGGAAGGACAAGCAACAAAGCCTGAGATGAAAGTAACATGGGATATTCAGTGGCGTCAGCCAAAAGAACTCTTTCACCAAAACTGCGATGAAGAGATACGGAATAGTAGAACTCCAGAAAACGTTCACTGCTAATACGACTTGATATTTACACAGTGCCTGCCTTTATATGGAGTAAACACGCACAGAAAGCTTTGGAGACATGTATGGACCGTAGGACACAGTGTAAATGTAACGACTTGGAACTTGACAGCAACGACCCAGCATGGAATCCGAGGTACAAACTTAATTGACTGCAAAATGTGGTTTTAAGAATAAATCTTATTGTAGCACCGTGCATTTTCGTAGAATCACTTCGATTTCTGAACCAACGAATGCACATATAATTTCACATAAAACACTTTTAAAACACTTTAAAACACTTTAAAACAATGCGACATGTTTCGATCTTGTCAGATCATCATCAGGGAGCTTTGTTCCCTGCTAAAGTTATATTACAGCATTCGCAATTCAATTCGCATTTGCAAACGAGGTGCTGTGGCAGCATATCATGTTGTGTGGGAATGTGTGTGGAGCAGTGGCTAGGTGTGCGTCGTACGACGTACACCTAGCCACTGCTCCATAACACAACATGATATGCTGCCACAACACCTCGTTTGCAAATACGAATTGAATTGTGAATACCGTAATATAACTTTAGCAAAGAACAAAGCTCCCTGATAATGATCTGACAAGATCGAAACATGTCGGAGTGTTTTAAAGTGTTTTAAAAGTGTTTTATGTGAAATTATATGTGCATTTGTTGGTTGAGAAATTGAAGTGGTTTTCGGAATTGAATGAACTAAGATAAATCAAGAATATTAGGAACATCATGAGGAGGAACCGGCCAAATTCCAAGATATTTAAAAGAGTAAAATATCGCAGTTACTTTAATGCAGTAAATGTGGTTTTGTGAGTTTGGAACAGTTAAATATCACGACTTTACGATTCAGCAGTTTTGTTTAATGAGTCTTTCTGTTCGATTTCCTTTGTAATCACAAACAGTATTTTATTAACGTGATGTTTTGCTCACTTGTCCAAAGGCGGCGGTTACAAGAATTTTACTTAAGAAATTTTAATAAGTTTGTTGAAAATGAAGATTTTTGCAATGGTGATAAACAATTATTACAACCACGTCTCTTATTAATTGCCAAAAACAAAACACCAGTGAACATGCCAATTTCGCATAACTCCCTCCTCACAAAGAAATCGGGGACATCAAAGCCGTTAATTTTACACCAAGTGTACGGAATTTTTTATTTTGTACAGAGCACTAAATGTAGCACTTAACATTTACGATTAGAAATTTGTTTAAATTTTTTTTTACAAATCCCAATCGTTGACAGAAGCTATTGACTTTGTATGGTGACAATGCATTCTGATTAGCAGTTAATGCATTTAAGTAATTTTGACGTTTTGCTGACCGTGCATCTCAGTAATTAACCAACTTGATACACAATATTTTTGTTTTACAATAAGTTTATCTCATGCCTCTACATGTTTCGAGCACATGTGCTCGAAACATGTAGAGGCATGAAATAAACTTTTTGTAAAACAAAAATTTTGTGCATCAAGTTGGTTAATTACTGAGAAAAATGCAGTTAAGTAATTTTTGGCCAAGATCGATACCAGCAAGGGGATATCACCATACTCGTCTTCTCTGAACCCCTCCTAATTATTCATGTATCATGAACTAATAATACAATAAAAAATTATATAATTAGCAATAATATTCAAACACAAAAATCATATGGTATGTTATATATTAACTAATAAAATTGTTAATAAATAACATCCCATATGATTGTTGTTTGACTGAATATTATTGCTAATTATATACTTATCAAACACTTCGGGATGGAAAATATTAAAAATAAAAAAAGATTTTCATTTGGATCAAACTTTTTTCTTGAAAGAAGGACTGACATGATTTTCGGACAATTATTTCCAGCCTTCACAAAGAAACACAAATTTGCTCATAAAGTCACAAGACAGGCAGGTTAAAGTTGGCTACAGAGAGTAATTTTAACGTAGTTATTAATTAATACGACAAATATATATATGTATACTACAAACTGACGGTAGATACAAAGCAAGTCCAATAATGTGACAACCTTTCTCAAGTACATTCGACAGATAACGAGTTTGTTTCTTGCCCGGAACATCGACTATCCTGATTAAAGTTTCTTTTGGTCTTCTAAGTATCTACGCAATTTCGCGATAGCATCTGAACATATATACTGCGTAAAATCCCAAAAGAAAGCAGATCTCAATGTGGAATAAGAAACCAACTAGATGTCACTTAGTATTATATTTATTTCTCCTTATAAGTTGCTCAACATGTTTCGGGCCACCTTGTTCCCATCTTCAGGAGCTGACGACTTAGTGGTATTTTTTTACGTGTGGTGTAATGCCGTGGCTGTGTAGGCAGTCAGATCTGGTTGGCTGCTTGTATGTCCAATGGGAAGTGCTATGCACTTCCCATTGGACAAACTTATAAGGACAAATAAATATAATACTAAGTGACATCTAGTTGGTTTCTTATTCCACATTGAACTACGATGCACACTTCTAACAACGTCGTTAAACAAAACTGTATATAAAATTAACATTGGACACGCAACGACGGAATGATATTTAAGGCTATGTTAGATAAAACGGCACTGAAAAAACTGTGGTAACAGACGTAACATGCTCATTATTGTCACAAAGGGAGCACAGTTCGGTTTTTTACTTTTTTTTGATATTTAGAGAGAAGACAAAAAATGCAGAGTCTCGAGCTTTGCACAAAGTAATGAAAAAGGCTTGTTCTGAGTCTGTAGGTTTTGACTTCTACAAACTGGCCTGCAGCTGGGCAGCAACTGTACAGAATGGTATATCGATTAAGGACAGCCGCGCCTCCGACACTGGTTTGGTGCCACTCTTTCCAATCTCATTCACAGCATGCCCTCCAAATCCAAATCATACTTGGCTAATTCAGTCACTGGTTTCAAACGTGCAACTCCAAAATTCGAAATCTCATGTCCATTCTAAGGGACATGTCAATATTCGAGCCCCTGTTTAATATTTCCAAAAATGTTAGTTTCTCTTCCCTATATCCAAGCTAGAAGATTGTTTCGTGTTGGTATTTTGGAACATATAAAAGCATGTAATGTAGTAGTGTTATTATGCAACTAATCGATAGCGTAATCTGGGTAGTGCAGTCGGTATAGCGACTAGAATGCGGGCTGGAAATTCGAGGGTTCGAATCTCGGTAGGCCAAATATTATTTCTTCTCCCAAAACGACCAGACCGACTGTGGGACCCACGCAGGCTGCTATTTATGGCAACATGGAATACTTTTCTGTACTTTTCTAGATTCAAGGATACATCTCTTATTTCATTAAAAACATACCGGTAGCAAACAAAACGCAACATGCCGACACAAGTTCACTTGTTTCTATGAACGAAGGTCAAAATCTTACGTTTAGTAATATAAACAGTCTGCATGGGATTGAATCAAAAGCAAATATTTCCTTTATAAACACAATAACTTCAATCAAACCAGAAGTTAAAAATCCAAAGACGTATAACGAATTCTCCTCTGCATTTTAGGTCACATAGAGAAGGCCGACAACTAACTGCATAAAGTACGGTCCTTCTTAAGATGATCCCGATCGAAGGGTTGGTAAAATAAATCTCCGCTTCTTATGGAACTACAGCGTTCATTGTTGTTTACACAGGAGCCTGTCACCGGATCCTATCCTGAGATAGTGAAACCCGGTTCTCTAGTTCTGTAATTGCCACTGTAGTACAATTCTGTATTCTGCCAGTTAAAGACTCCAAAAGGTAAGCAGCAGTACACTCCTGAATTATCGGATTAAGATCTCATCATCTCTGCAGGAAGTTACTGCATATTGCTCCGAGCTTTCATGATGTAATTCGTTCAGTTAGAAAGCATATGGAGTAGAATCCCTTGAATCTGTACTTTAAGCATTGTATGTATTATGTAATATGAAATGTAGATTTTCATTTTTGTTCCGTGCAATAGTTTATGATTGTAAATATGGTCCAAAATTTTAAACGAAGTCTTATGTTTTAAATTATTTTATGTAAATAAATATTTTAATAACATAAAACAGTGCAAGTAGTTGGACCATATTTACAATTTACAATGAAATGTAGAGTTACTCTTCTTATAATAAAACCAACTAGGTTCACTAATTTCTCAAATTTATTTTTGGAATAAAAGTCTACATGTTTCGGACAGTTCCTCTGTCCATCATCATGGGGTTTTCACTATATATACAGCAATGGTATATGTCATACATGTCTGTTGTCAGCAAACCTCTATGACATATACCACTGCTGTGTTTACAGTGAAAAACTCCTGATGATGGACAGAGGAACTGTCCGAAACATGTAGGGGTTTATTCCAAAAATAAGTTTAAGAAATTAGTGCGTCTAATTGGTTTTATTATAAGAATTTATCACGATGCAGTTCGTTAAGTCTTTAAAGCACATTCATATCGAAAATGCATTTTATCCATAGCCTGTATTTATGAGCTTATCAAATGTTTCAGGATAAAAATAACTATTTTCGTAAAATTCATTAATGCTGTTTTCTGGGGGTATTTCTGTATTCGATTGTAATGAACAGATTTTCCTATTAAAATTCCTCACACATTCCTCCGTGTGTCCATACCAGCCACACGGACAAGACACCATTATCTTCAAAAATTGCGAAGCTGTTATCCGCCACTGATACATAAAAGATGGACGGGCAATATTCCCCATAAAAGAGTATCTACTGGAGCATACATTGAAAGTTTCACAGAACAGTTACGAGCTCTCATCTCCATATATGAATTCTTCCAGCAGTCACCTCCGCTGGCAAGGCTGTCTATCAGTCCATTGATCTATTGCCATATTGCCCTTTCTGAGGTGCTGGAGATAGAGCTTGTTTTCAGCGTCGTATTGATATTTCATGCCAGTCCTGCTGTCATTTACGATTGTCAAACACAATAGTGAAGAAAATGAGAGGGAAACAACAAGAAAATGTTATGAACCCCACAAGGTTTTGTCCCGAACTGCACCCAGATCACTATGAAGAACCCTCGTGTATATAAACGCCTTACAGGCAAGGCGCAGTGCACAGAACTGCGGAGTTAGAAGATAATTTATGGGCAACATCTGAACCAATCGGCCTATTTATCTTTTATATTTAAGCTGTTTTAACTACTTCACTTTTATTTACTCCCATAATTGTTATTAGCCTCTTGGAGAAAAAAATATTCTCTTTCATCGATGAAGAATCAATTCATACTTCACGCACATCACATTGTACGTCTATTTCGTTAAATGCTGTGTCGGGAAACAATCTTCGTTTAAGTCTTTAGAGGACTAAACTTTATGAGCCAGCAAGTACGGATGTTGCATTTAAGCACCTTCCTTTACTACAGTACACTCAGCATCTCTGATCTAAGCGTAGTTCTCGTACTTTAAGGAAACTAGCAAAACCTTTCACTGAGATAAAACGACAAAATTCAATTCTAAATTATGCCCCGAAATAGTAGTTTAAAAATGTATAGAACATGAACACGACGTATCCTAAGCTACGGGACGGAAAGCAGAACGACGACCTCAGAAGGAAAGATTTCTCTTGACGTATTCAACAGTAAGATCATAAGAAAACTTCATATTCCCATTCAAAAAAGAAAAAAGAAGAATAAGAACAAACAACGGATATGTGATATAAAATTTACGCTCTCCACTGTGAAAAGAGAGTGTAAAATTTATAAAATCGCTGATATTAATGTGGCGCAAACACACTGAAAGGGCAAAAAACGAAAAATGACAAAACAAATATTGACTGTCAGAATGAAAGGAACGAGAAAAGAAGAAGACAACCGAAAAGCTGGATGGGTGAAATTGAAGAGGATTTGAAGATAAGGGAAATAATAAACTGACATACAGCAGCCAGAGACCGGAATAGGTAGATGAAGATTGTATCGGAAGACAATGTCCACAATAGACTTCAGTGCATGAGGAGGAGGAGGAGGAGGAGGAGGAGGAGTAGGAAGAGGAGGAGGAAGAGAATAAGGAGTTAAAATATTGAGCGCGTAAAACCTCTTTTATTAAAAAAGCTTTCAACAGATTAAAATATTAAACACTTTACTATTCACAATTTAGTTTTTACTTTTCAGTAAATTGGTTTGTGACTTTGTTACGAGTGTGTAGAATTTGTAAAATGCTTTGTTGCTGTGCGTCTCTACACACCGAATCCATAGTACGATACAGAGGCTGATATATATATATATATATATATATATATATATAAACGTTACGTTTATATGACATCTTTTTTTTAATTCTTGCTTATCAATTTATTCTGCAGATTCTACGCACGTTTTTAGGTACGCGCACGTAGATTTCTAAAACAACATTTCTCTAATAAAAGGTCGCAGATGCGCATTGCGTTTGGAATGATGGACTCAGGCTGAGAAATCGGATATATATCGATTTATTATTTATGTCAAATACGATTCACGTTTACCACAGAGCTCTACATAAAATTTAGTTCATAAAGTATAATGTTTACTACAAATACCGAATTACATCCAAATCGATTAGCAGAACGACAGAATAAATAAACGGACAGTTAGTACGGCACCACGGTGCGTTAAATTTAAGGACATAGGGCAAAGAGGTTTAATATTCAATATTAATAAAAGTCCAACTAGATGCAACAGTATGCAGTCTGATTCATTTTACTGCAAAATAACTCTACATGTTCCGGGTGTCCATCGCACCCATCATCAGGAGTACTAAAAACTGTAACCGCAGCCTCCGGTACAGGTCATAATATCGGTACAGCTACTTCCCTCCAACGTGGCCAGATCGGGACTTAATATTGAATTATGATGCACGGAACCATGAGCTTAAAAAGGCTTAATATTATCTTCTTGGTTTATGTAACGACACGTTTGATAGCTGTTTATATAGCGTTAAATAACAGAATGAATGGTGAATAATAAATGCGACAGGATGTCCAAGTGTAAGGTAATGGTTTAATTCGAGGGATCTCAATATTAAGGTATTTACATGGACAGAATGTGGAACTATGCACAAACCTTCTCGCGTCATCCGTTATCCGAATCTAAACTTCAATGCTAGACTTCCAGAATACGAAGCAGGAATACTACCCACTCGAGCGAACTGACAATATTAAATTCTTAAAATTCCATAAAATGTAATCACAACTTACACCGTTGTTTTGAACAAAGTTTTTAAGTTACTTGGAGCTGAAAGTTGGTAGCCGATCCTAAAAAAATCAGAAAAAGTTTCTTCTAAGACCGAGTGCCACAAATGTCTATATTAGCACTGAAAACAAGACAGGCAAAAATGTACGTATAAACGAAATATTGGGGCAAGTTCGTGCAAACACTGTTGTAGTAGACAAGCACCACGTGTTACATATTCTGAGGGCGTGTGTCTGTAGCCTTAGGTATCCAGCATGAAATGAGAATGCACTGTATTTTATTGTTATCTACGGTCTGCCCGCCTCTGCAATATTTATTCATATTATCTCACAAATAACGCTATTTTGAAAAGAAAAAATATACATTATGGAACAAACAAATATGTTTTTTCCTACAACTAGTATCATTTCTCGTTCTAAGAAGAATTGAGCAAGATATGATCAAAAACTTACATTGATCTTCATGTAAAGTAACCGATATTCTTGCCCGATTTAATGAAACTTGAATTTTCTAGACAGATTTTCGAAAAATAATTAAATATCACATTGCGTGAAAATCCATACAGTGGTAGCCGATGTTTTACATTTGGCCAGAGTGTTAGAAGGACGGAAGGACAGACGGACAGACATTACGAAGCTAACAGTCGTTTTTCGCAATTTTGCGAACGAGCCTAAAAATTCTAAAAACAAGACAAAAACTGTGGTACCTGCCGGCACGTATTGATCTTCTCTGACCGTCAGACATATTAGAAAAATTATCCCGTATAAGCAGACCCCGTTTCATATCCCTCGCACTTAATCGCGTGGAAAATATAGGGTGTCATTTCAAACTGATGTTCATTGCTAAAATGAGAGTAAATCTCTCATACAAGTGCCTTTAAAATATCGAACAGAAAAAAAGAACGAAATACGAAATGAGGAGTAACATTTCATTTCTTATAAAACGTATCGCTGCATTGATTTTCGTGTTACAGAATACTTGAGATATTTAGTGAAGTCGGAGACGCTGCGGAAACCAAAATTTGTGACAAGCTGACTACCATTATCAGTTATGTTAAGTATGTTTTCCTTTCGATTCATTTCACACTCACAACACAAATTACGGAAAAACTGTTAATTGATGGTCTTAACATCGACTAGATTGTGGTAATTATTCGTAATTTATATTAAAACCGTCACGGTGTCCTTAACCAATACATGAATGCATGTGAGACGAAGAGAGGTATAGCTCTACTCATGCTTTCCTTTTTCCATGGCACAACAGCCCCTAGTGGACCAGGGCCTCTTCATTATCGAGGTTTCATGATCGCACTCAGACACACCACACTCGGTAGGATCCCTCTGGACGAGTGATCAGCCAGTTGCAGAGACCTCTGCCTGACAACACACATACACTCACAAGACACTG
>Ga0123355_10020381_pt1 | contig 10586 bp, 5 predicted proteins | sample TergutEmb28metaG_3_FD_89872 | JGI IMG/M metagenome (GOLD analysis project Ga0123355, IMG submission 89872) | Embiratermes neotenicus P1 segment gut microbial communities from Petit-Saut dam, French Guiana - Emb289 P1 | ecosystem: Host-associated > Arthropoda: Insects > Digestive system > Gut ... | reverse complement strand
TCTTTGGTGAGGAATTTGATTACAGCACGGTACTCGACTTTCGACATTTCAGCAGCTCACTACAACACGTCCTACTAGCACGAGTGCCTCCAGCACACTGGAGCACGTAGCCACCTGAAACTGGTAGAGTAACCTCACAATAGATGGCTCTATATATCCCTCAGAGCATTTTGCATTTGGCGCGGTCTTTGTATGTCAGGCCGGAAACTTATGGACCCACCTACGTATTTATGAGATTCATTCGTCCAGTGCCTCAACAAACTTTTAGATTATTAATTTATATATATATATATATATATATATGAAGCATTATTTTAGTGAAACTTCGATTTAAATCGCTTGAATAATTCAGCCACCGTGACAGGATACATTACGAAACATGTTAGCGCCCAAAAAACGGCTTACAGAACTCTAACATGCTAGGAAAGGACATTTATTCACTTCCTGGCACGAATTTTGAAAAAAGAAATAATACACTTAAAACAAAGCATGCAGTGGCGCAGTTGGTTGAGGCACTGCGTGTGCGATTCCCCACAGTAAGTATTACATATTCTGAGTGTGTCTGTCTGTAGCGGTAGTTATTCAGTTTGCAAAACGCATGCGCCTTATTATGTCATCTGTGGCCTGTCCGGTTCTTAACTGTTTTATCACATTTTCTCATAAACGGCACGGTTTTCGGGGAACAGTTGTTGAACATAAGAGTGTGTTTTGATTTTCTGTACACATTTTGCCTGAAATTTTTCTCATTCTAAGGAAAACTGAGCGAGATATTATGACAAATGTACTACCGATTTTTCTTCTCAGGTTTTAATGAATTCGAAGTTCCTCGACACACTGTCAATAAATACTAGAATTTCTTATGTTATGAAACTCCGTGTAGTGGGAACCCAGTTCCATGCGGACGGACGTACAGAGAGTCAGAAACGAAGAACCCAATAGTCCATTTCCCCAGTTCTGGTGACGCGCCTAAAATGGGCGCTGTGCTGAGTAACAGAAGATGGATTGCAGTCGTATCCAGTCCGGCTTAGGTCAGCTTTGTTTTAACGCTCTTCGCTTGTGACAAGTATCTGACGTACCGTTCTTGTTCTATGGTGTTCCATGTAGCTAACAGTCGACTGTAATTAACCGTTTGCCAGCTCAGTTTGCAACCCCCTTTATCCTTTGTACAATACAATTCTCTTCAGCTTCTCTTTGCTGAGTCGAGGCAGTATGCGATGCGACATTTACCGACTAGTCGCGCGTGTCTTTTCAAAGTGTTTTGCCATGTACAATGAACAGACTGGATACGCGTGTGTGCCGGAAAGCTAACTTCATGATTCTTGCTTTCGTATTCCTATTTTATTTCTATCTTTATTGCGCTTTCTTTTTTTCCTTCCAGTTCCTCTCTTCTCTCTTTTTTATGTATCGAATGTGGCACCTGGAGTTCTAGAAAGCTCGTGTCATTTGCCTAGTCCTTTTATATCTTACGTTTTCCTTCATACCATCTCCGTTTCATAGCAAATATACACACAGCCCTGTCTTCTCATTCAGCGCTAAATAACGACTTCTATTTATGTATTTTTTAATACTCTCACTGCTAAAAGTAACCATATCACAAAAGTATTTTACATTTCAACAAAAAATCTATCAACCAGAACAAGTCATCTCCATGGGATGCCCGATATCATGCTTAATAGCAGAAATATTTTTACAACACTATGAAGACATACGCATAAAACAACTCATTGATACACAGAACATAGCACTATACACACGAGATACGTGAACGACATTCTGATCATACATGACATAACAAGAATCCAACCGGATGCAATTAATACACGCATAAATTAAATACATAATAACATTTGACTCAACCCCACACACGAAATTCACAGTTCCATAAACTTTCTAGACTTGACAATAACAAGAAAACAAACATGTCTCGAAACTGACATATACAGAAATCCAACAACCACAGACATAACTATCAACTTTCTCTCTAACCACCCCATAGAACATAAAATGGCAGCGTTCAGATTTCACATTTCTAGAATGTATTCCCTACCATTAGATTCGGAGAAAAACAAAAAGAATGGGAAATAATACAAAGAATAGCAAAAGAAAACAAATTTCCACAAAATCTACTCCAGAAACTAAACCGGCAAATACATTAAAAAAAATCGACTGTACACAAAATGAAGAAAAAGACAAAAAAAAATCTGGACCACATTCACATATCACAGTCCGAAGATAAGAAAAATCACCAACCTGTTCAAAAACACTAACATAGGCATAGCTTTCAGGACCACAACTACACTACGTCAACTCATAAAACCCATAACATCAATTCAGACGCCAGAGCACGAAAAAAGTGGGATCTACAAACTCGCATGTAACACATGCCAGAGATCATATATAGGACAGACTAGCAGTAATCCCAAATCAAGATTCCAAGAGCATACACGCTACATTAAAAACAACGAACCCCATTCAGCCTATGCACTACGTATCCTCAACTGCAGACATGAATATATATAAATGACACGATGACATTACTGAAATACATCAATACACCATCGCTCCTACTTCCTTATGAACAAAGGTACATACAGATATTCCACTCCAATAATCAACTCATTCCCGAACAACACCCGAATGAGCAAAATCCAAAGTTTCAAATCCTCCACAACAAATATCATACGTCGCACTCCACCTGACTCCCAATCAATACTCCAACTCAGCCGAACCAGTTCCATTTAAACCTGCACACCACACGGTCACCTACATAAGTAAGCAAGTTGTTTTAATTAATTTTAAACAATTTTAGAAGAGCCTTTTTAACCTTGACCTCTACACGACATAAATACGCCCATTAATCGTCAAAAAAATTAAATTATACAAAACATGTCACTTCATTTTATTATATTTTATCGCCACCTATAAGTAACACCACTCATTTTAAGATGAACGTTTTGTAATTTTGGACCATTCAACTGTTTTCAGAGTGACATATACAAGAGTTCTTATTGGTACAATTGACTCTCCTGATGATGAGCACTTGGTTGCTCGAAACATGTAGAGAATTAGAATAAAGAAATGTAAGAAAAAGAATTGTGCGTCAAGTTACAAAGACTATATTTATGTAGTTATTTTATTCAGGAATTAATTATTTCAGTAATTTCCATATGAAATTCCGCCTAAAATTCAAGATAAAACCTCCGCAAGAAAATTCAATTACGATTTACAATAATAATTTAAACATTACTTTCATAAATTTTACTTGAAGCACAGTAATTATCGCCTCATGGACGCATTTTTCCTGACAGATGTCTCCAAAAAATGCCGCTGCTTAACAACAGAAGGTAAAAGTGTTAGACCTTGTTCATTTTAATTCGCGTCTTGTCAGATCTAGCAGGTTATGAAGATGGAAATATGGTAATTTGCGTTTTATAATTCACTGATTTACGTATTTCCGAAATTTTCAGTATTAGATTAAGTACGATAACCATATAAAATGATTTGTTCGGGACGGAACTGCAGTTCCGTCCCGATCCTGCTGTCAGCAAATTTGTATGGCATATACCATTGCTGTGCGTACAGTGAAAAACCCCTGATGATGGACAGAGAAACTCTCCGAAACTTGTAAAGTTTTATTTCAAAAATAAATTTGAGAATTTAGTACATCTAGTTGGTTTTATTATAAGAATTTATCACGATGCACGGTCACCTGAACGTCACATTCATATGTCGTCATCCACATTATTTTCTTTCTTTTACCCGTAGCATTATCTCATGCAAAAGGCCAGTTTTATATACGAAATTACTCCTATATAATTTTACGTTTTCTCATAAGTTAGATTTCGGATTTTTATGACTTTAAAATTTTAATTTAGTTTATTTTTTTATTCCTTTTCCTCTCTATATTATTACTTTTGCTTTTTATCGCATCTACAATCTTTTCCCTTATTCCCTTTATTTTCTGTTTCAAGGGATTAATGTTGGGAGTTATAAATATCTCTCAGGTTAGATTTGTTTTCTTTATCTGATGTGTTTTTCTAATTTTGTTTTAGAGAATGCTACAAAAAATAACGAAACAGACTAAATTCAAAACCATCTGTTAGATTTCAGCTTTCTATTATCAAGCCACACCCACGATATTTTTGTGAAGTAAAAAAAATGACGCTTCGCTCTGAACCTTGCCACACAGGGGCATAATTTTAATCTCAATTTTTTTTTGCATATGACTTGCGATTTTTATTTCTATGTACGTTTTTCTAATGTTCTTACTTATTATTTATTTAATGTTATTCCTACTTCTTTCCGATCCAATTTCTTAACTTCATATATAAGAATTTTATTTGATATGCAGCAAAATATTTCCTAGTTGAAAAGAAAACGTGGCCGAAGTAGGGGGAAAATACTGAATTATACTGTAGGGAGAAAACCTCATTTAAGCAATGGCGTGTAAGTTTTCCGTCTCCAAGGCAGAATTGCAAACGGCTCTTTGATGTGGAGGCTCATTAAATTGTTATTGTAATAGATTCTTGGAATCACCAACCATTGTACGTTTCTTTATCATTAGGAAAACATTCATTGTTTGTAAGTGAAATGTTGCAGTTGAGGGTTGAGGAGAAGGCTTATATAAAGACAACTGAATCGAAGACCACTGATTGACGTACAAATCCCGAGTTTATTTGGTTTTATAACTGCCATGAAAGCCTCACGTATGTACTAATTCATTTCCGGGTAAAATTTCTCTGCATATTGCTTAGTTGTTTAATATCTAGTACAGGAATGGCGTGTGGAGTAGTGAAGTTTTAGAGCCAATATTTCGTGACCTTCCCATTAGCTGAATGTGAGGTTTGAGCTGCCCTTCCAGACCAGTTTACGGCAGAGGACTAAATTGTTCAGAATGCTAAGTGGGTTCAAGGTCAGTCATGATTGTTGTGCCAAAGGGAATAATTTTCTACCAGGAATCGAAACTCGGATATCCGGTCGTCAAGCCTAGTAGTTATATCGGATAAGTTACTTGGGTCACACAATGTAATTTGCCATAAAATTAATGTAGACAGCAAAGCTAACAGTCTCTGAGGGAGTGGAGATATTCGTGATGGTGTTCACATGATTCCACCCCGCCGGAACCTAGCCTAATTCAGAAGAATCCAGTTCGCACCCACATATTGGCTTTCTTCAATGCTTCATTGTGCCAAAAATTTATCGTCACATTTGCAGACGAAAGGTGAAAATAATTTCCTGCTGCATAATCTCAGATCTCTGAAAGAGCAGGTCTGGGGCGCTAATTAGACGAAGGAGAGAGTTGTAGAAGGGCAGAAGAAAGTGAAGAGCAAAGAAGTGGTGGGAGACCGTTGTTTGTAGGAGGGTGGGGGAGAGAAAGATCATTACTGTGTTAGAAGGTTCCCAGTCTTCGCCCGCTCGTCCTTCTGGTATGAGTAGTATAAAAATGAAAAAAATAGACGAAGACGTCAGAATGGTAGCAGTAGCCGCTTGTAGTTAGGGACCGCGGAGTTCTAGTTTCTTGTTAATGCTGAAGCTCATAATTTGGAAATTTAATTTGATTAACTTTAAAAGGTTCTATTTGTGATAAATGTAAATTGAGAGGGCTGCATGAGAAGCCTGCAGTAGCAACTTGGAATCTTGGGAAAAATCACAGCATTTGCCTGAATGCAGAGGGAGAACAAGGAACCCTTTGTCGAGACGGCCAGTCTAGGACCTTCGAGATTTTTACTGACTGCTAGCTAGCAGTCGGCACAAAAGGAAAACCTCCCGCAGTTTCTCTAATGTGTTTGTTTGTGCTTTATTGACATTCTTAATTACATGTTACACACAATTTAACAATTATTGTTATACGATAAAACAAAAAATCGTACGTTTGTGATGTACTTTGACTCATTTGTCCAAGTCTTGGTCCGCTGTCTGAGCAGACGGCAGGGCACGGTGTGGGTATCGATGCGGTCCAGGGTATGGATTGGCTTGGCTTGATGCTGCCTGTGGACTGGCACCTCCGGAAAACCCTCTGATAATTAACCACCTGACATTACAAGCACAATTCACACAGGATTGTAAGTGATGTGAACAGTCTATTATCATTGTACGGCTTATTATCGTTGTTGTCTCTTCCGAGTTGAAAGTCTTTGCCCTAGAAAGAGGTCAGTCCGCCAACTAGGCGCGAGGCATTTTTGTGTCATAAATAGGATTAAGCTGGCCTAATTTAACTTTTTTTTTGTTGTGACTGATTTTTAAAGTAATATTTGTAAGGTTTCCTACTGACATGACCTCTTACTATTTTCGTACCAGTTTGTTCTTATAAAGTCTCACTTGGTGTAACCCTTGGGCGTTTAGTGAAAATTCGTAACATCTGGTTCTGAACACTTTGGAGTCTGCTGAAATGTGTTTTGGCTGCTTGTCCGCAGGCAGGGGCTGCTTATGTAAGTTTTGACCTGATTAGTGATTTATAAATTGTTAGACCCAGTTGAGTATCGGTTGGGAGAACTTGTTAAGGGTAGGAGAGGGCTGCCTGACCATACGGTTAGCTTTACGCAGTGATTTACTGATATGGCATTAGCCTAAATTATACTTAAATATTCAGTTTTACTGAGTAATAAACACAAGCCGACCAAGTTCTGCAAACGAATCAGGGGAGCTGTACAGTAAAATAGTTGTTGTTTGTTCTCGGATGCAAATAAAACAAGCAAAATGCCGTGCTGCTACAGTGTGTTATTTTTTATTTTACAAGTAAACATGTTGGTAAACAGCTACGAACTTGACTTTAAATGACTGACTTCCTGGTTGTTTACTGAATGCGCACAGTAATTCTGTATGTTAATTAGTTTTATGCTGTTAGCACCTCACACGTCCGCATGGCTACCAGTTTGTTTGTAGTTAATGACATGTTCTTACCAATATACCCACATTAGCTTTATCTGCTACACTGACTCACATGGAAATGGTCTGTTGCTCATTATGTCCTTCACAGTCGCGCATGACTGCCACTGTGTTATTGTGTGTGACAGTAATGTGCTACATTAAAATGTTCTCTTGGTGTTCATGCGCGTGTTTAAACCAAGAAAGGGGCAGGTAGGAGCATAATCATCTACTATAAGGATTTAGAACTTTTGCGTGACTAATAAAACCCTCTTTCAGAGTAGAACTTAATTTGATAGAACATAATTACACTCATTTACATGCTAGAAGTGACAAATTGTCCTGTCTATTTGAACATCGATCCGGCGCGACAGTGTCAGCAAAACATTCCTTCGTCTACTGAAGTTTTAATCTATAGTGTAACGCCCCAAAACTTAATGTATGTTACCTAGGAAATACGCTGTAAATGAATAAGACATTTTACTTAAAGAAATTTTCTCTTATTCTCATGTAATATGATTTTCAGTGTAAAATGAAAAGCCTTTTTTCCCTGAATATCTTGAGGAATTTCAAAATGGAAAATTTATCTCCAATTTATTGTGTTCAGTATGGGGAAATTAGATGAAAGGATAGTTAGTAGAGGCTAAGTTAAAATGCTAAGATAAAAACCAAATTACAATCCGTCAAACACAACATATATTCCCTAAAGTTATAAAAGGTTACATGTTTCGCCTGATCAGTCATCATGTGGATGCATACATCAGAAGATAAAACTAAAATTTACAGCTTCAATTTTGTGAGGTTGAAATTCCATTTTAACAATATTACAAATCTACGGGCAAGTATAAAATACAAGGACACTGATAATCATAATGTAGGCGTCGAAATGCGTCTCTAACAATGGCTATGAATACGGCAAGGGCCGTTGGAATTCTGCAATGAACACAGTAGGATCGCGGCTCCTTCACATATTGGGGAGTTGTCTCGAATATCGGACAGATGTCAGCTACCCTGTCAGAAACTCTGTGTACCTCCTTCATTTCCTAGAATTAAGTTACAAGTTTTTCTCACAATAGGTCGTTACGGCTGCTTTCTACCTTATATATGGCCCACAGACTTAACACTAAGTTTCATTGGATGCTGCATAGTACTAGCAGATCATAATAGGCTTAGCCTATGTAACTACCACAAAGGAAACTTAAATAGGCTATGGAGAAGACAGAAATGCTAGAATAAACTATACTTAGTTTCTTCTGTATTCTGCACATTTCAGTGAGCGTAAATTCAAATTTAGAAACTCTTCTCGTTTCTAATTATTGATTTAATATTCTGAACGTTACTTTCCGTAGGCACATATATATATACACATACATATACATATGTGTGTGTGTGTGTATAGTACTCGACAGAACATTTTGGGCTATGAAACGGGCTTACATTCTCTTCACCACGAACGTTTCCTCTTTTAATTATTCATTTTAATTACGTCCAGCAAGCTATTCATTTCGTGAGATTACTAGAATTAATAAATAAGTACGTAGTCTTGAATTGTTAATGGCACATTATGCTTCTGTGTTGCTTCTTTGGTGTCAATGGTTATGCTTTTGAAGTAGGCATTTTCCCATTAAAGTTCAATTCCTTTACCAGTTCTTCAATTGCTTGGAATACGTTTACTGCCTCTGTTTATCTAATTTTTAATTTTGTTTCATAAGTACCAAGATCAAAGGCGGAAGGCTAGTGTTTTTTAGTAATATCGGAGAATATGTGAAAAGAGTGAAACAGTTTGGCGCTCATGAATACGTCAACAGAAATGTTCCACAACTTTCATTCAGTAGACCAGCAAATAATGTTGAAATGTATGAAGACCTTTCAAACGAAGCCTGTTGAACAGAAGAGTTCAGTACGTACAGAATAGTGGAAAAAATAAGAAGAAAACAGACAAGCCGATTTCCATGAAACGGACGTGAGTACAAAACATCGGCTTAGTTGAACTCGTAAGTACGTAAAAGTAAATAGAGGCGGCAGTAGTGTGAACTCAGGTTTCGTAAACCTCTTTTCGTGTAACGAGGCAGCCAAGTAAGCCTATTCCTCTTTCTCTTCGGGAGAGTGAGACTGTCATTACTGGTATGCAATAGATGTCGTTGTTTTGCTGAAACAAATTTTCGTCACCCCTTATCACTATGATGCTACAAATGTAATCATTTAGTTTGTCTTTTAATATATTTTCAACCAGATTCCAGAGTAGGAAATAAATTCTCTCAATTGCTCTTAATTTAGGTGTTAATTGGACAGTTGAACCTCACGATAGTTGTATTTTGCTACCTGTAAACAAATTGTTTGAAGATCCACTCTTCCTCATCAGCACTGCCTGAACCACCTGTTACAGTTCGCTACTTACTCTTAACCTCTTGTGAGATATATGGAGTTACAGATGTGGAAACCTCTCAAAGCGGTTTGGATGGAGTTTGTCTTGCATTATCAGTTGTCTGTAACAAAGGGTGTCCTATGCATGTTTCGTAGCACATCTGGGTGTTGTCTGTCATATCTAGAATTCTTACAGTGCACAGTATGAAGTACAGATAAAGGTAAAGTTCACCCTAGAACAGGCCGCGAAGGCCCAGAAGGGAGATTACAGATATAACTATACTCTTTATTTAACCTCGGCACTAGAAGGGGTGAGTGGTCAACACCAACCCCCCCTCCCCCCGGCGGCTTTACCCCTGGTAAAGACCCGGTACAAATTTTGTAGGAGGTTGGGTTGCTCCCAAGGCCGTTCTGGACAGGTGTAGAAAATCTAGCCCCACCGGAATTCGATCCCCGGACCGTCCAGCCCGTCCCGACTGCGCTATCCCGGCCCACAGTGCACAATATGTATGTCAAAAATATTATTTAGTTGAACCTCAAAAGTCACTCCTGATAATTAAACTTTTAATGCTAATAGACGTTTGAATGTGTTTGTATCTAAATTTTCTTGTGATTACCAAATTACGTGATACATAAAATTATACAAATCATGCTTAATCCTCAAATAAAGTGACGAGATCTTCTGATCTAATCTCCGGTATGCTGCTGTCATTTCCCTATTCTAACTCAGTCTCCACCTGTCCTATAGCAACTGAGCTTCCTAATTTCTTTTTCTTCAGATACTTAGTTCGCACTAACTGCTTTGTTCAGAGCCGAGACCCAATGTAACAAAAACATGCCTCGATCAGTTCGTGTGTGAGGCTACTGGAATGGTGCCCATACTCTAAGGTAGAGGAATAACCGTTGTTAAATTCCTCCGACTGCTTATTCAAACACGTTTCATGTTTCTTGTTGTTCTTCTCGCCGATCCATGCAGTTCTTTTTCGAAGCCTTCGTGGGCTCGTGGCCAGCTGTAAGTAGATATTTGCAGTCGCTTTCCTCTGAAGGTTTCCACACATTGAAGGAAAGGGATCACGTGTGCCGTGGAGGAACAAATTCTGCTGCACGTCCTTCATGTTATTTCGACGTGGCAGAATACAGTTTGCAGAACGAGAGTAAAACAGTCTTCAAGGTGAGTCATCTTCGTTGTGTTGGTTAATCAAAGGTAAACAATATAATAATAGTAATATTTGTTTACTGCAATTGGGTTGTCACCCGGTGGCAGTGGTTATTTTACATGTAAACAAAACATGAAATTGGTTACTACTAAATTTAAGTCGGGAGGGCTACATAAGAAGCATGTAGTGGCAACTTGGAAT
>Ga0123355_10020380_pt1 | contig 10587 bp, 4 predicted proteins | sample TergutEmb28metaG_3_FD_89872 | JGI IMG/M metagenome (GOLD analysis project Ga0123355, IMG submission 89872) | Embiratermes neotenicus P1 segment gut microbial communities from Petit-Saut dam, French Guiana - Emb289 P1 | ecosystem: Host-associated > Arthropoda: Insects > Digestive system > Gut ... | reverse complement strand
TCTGTGGCTGCGGCAAATCACGTGTGCACTATCTTGCACACTGTTGCCAACCTACCATTTTACACTGTACTGCGTGCTGCGCTGTGCATTGTAAACTTATATTGAGTCTGAGGTGCGTATTTTTTGGGTGTACGGTGACTTCTCGGCCACCCTGTACATCGCAAAATACTTTAATTTTGACCCAAGAGCTCGTGTTAGCCGCAGCTTAGCGGTCTTGTAAGTATAACCCCTGCTAAATGTTCCGAAGCTTACAGGAATGGAAACCGGCGCGGAGTCCGGCTTTGCAAAGTAGGATATTTCGTGATTTCGTCAATAGCGCCGAAAAGATTCAGAATTAGAACGTCAGAATAGACAACGAACTTTAGTATATGTTTCAATCAAATAAATCGTGCATTATATATATATATTCACATCGCAAACATGCTACAAGTTTCCATATCATGAAAGATGTGCAATACATAACTTGTTCTTAAACTGATAAAATATGTTTATAAAATACCCTAATAGTTTATATTTTCTTTAAATATTTTATCAGTTTGTAACAGGATATTCACCTGATTACTGTATGCTATATCGAAACGTGAAGGATTTTGTATTGCAAATTAATACTTACGTAATAAACGGTTGCATGAAACACACAGAAATATTTACATAATAAAAATGACGCCGAGTGTACAACAGAAAACACACATCAACCTACAGGTTTTTTTTTCAGATTCACCCATCAGTCATCCTGCCGTCTGAAGTGTATAGCAGGTTGATATGAGAGAGTTTCAGAAAGAGAATAGCCTAATTTGTGAGCTTATGATTGTAAGTGTCTTCTGGGATATAACGTACAGTGTCCTGGTAGACAGTTATCAAAATTTGGAGAAACCTGACGCCTCCAGTTTCAGGCTAGGAATGTAAGTCTTCTACCCAGAAGATGGAGGCACTATGTTCCGCCGAACCTTTCGTACATTACTGTATATTAATTAGCACTGTTTACATACTTCTTTGTTTTCCGCGTTCACGTAAATTAAAAGAAACGTACTGTTATATTTAAACGCATTGCTCCAAATTCCACAGGATCAAGTTTTTTTGACATGTTGCTTTAATTTTCAAACATGAATGTTTTAATTTTAACCATCGTTTCTTTTTTTAAAACCATAACTGTTAAGGGAATTGTTCTTGCGTGATTTGTGAAGAATGAAAAATGAAGCTACAGTAGTGGACCTAGTATGTTCAGCACAGCTAGAAATACTATATGTATGTTTGTCAGTACACGTGGAGACATACGCAACGCACTGCGGAAAATGTGTCTACATTCTTATATCCAGTACATGGTTATAATTTTCAGTGATATAACTCAAGGCACACTGTGTATGAAGAATTCTGATATTCAATAGTGCTAACAACAACGATCCTAAGTCAGTTTCTTTCTTCATAATCAGTTGCCTAAGAAACAACCTCATATCTCAAGGCCAGAATCACACGTTCTAGACAGCCTGCTTCAGGTGTGGGTTTATCAGCTCTTCCCACCACAATTCCGTACGCCAGGGATGGCCAACTTCAACCCACAGGAGGGTCACACAACTCGATATGGACTCGCCTGAGGGCAGCACATGTGTATACATATATCAAAGTGGGGGGGGGGTAATCGAATTCACTAGAACGCCGTTGTTTACGAAGAGTAAGGTACGCTATCAGTATTGTTAGTGACAAGGTAGCAGGCCGTACTGAAATCCACACAACATAAATGCTGTATTGGTTCTACAGTGACGAGTCATATGTATTTTCGTCGCCATCACCAGTACCTTCCCTGAGGCTCAGCTCACAACCCCATATGAACTCCGAAGTCTACCTCCAGAACAATTTGGCTTCCGCAAACAACATTCAACAGTCTCCCAACTTACCAGAATAGCCGACTTCATCACCCATGGCGTTAACCTTAGAAAACACACAGGCATGGTGCTACTTGATACTGGGAAAGCCTATGACACAGTATGGCTAAATGGACTACTTTTCAAACTTATCTCACTTCACTTACTAGATTACCTACTTTTCTTCCTTAAGTGTTACTTGGAAGGTCGTATCTTTACCGTTCATCTGAATGACTCTACCTCCACCCCAAAATCTATCCCCTCCGGTCTTCCTCGGGGTGCCGTACTATCGACTACACTATTCTCCCTTCATCTTTCTGACATGCCGCGTCCCCGCACTCCCACCTCGCCTTTTACGCAGATGACACTGCCCTTCTATCTCAGTCCCGGCCACCCGATACCATATCCTATAAACTCAGTAACGCTATAATGACCTTAAGCAAATACTTCACTACGTGGAAACCCTGATTACACACCTAAAAAACTGAAACCATATTGTTTTCCAAGCGCTGCCCCCCCCCCCTTCCGGATCCCATTCAAATCCAGGACAGCTTTGTGCCCTGGACTTCGTCTGTCCGCTATCTAGGCCTTGCGCTATATTCAAAACTTCTCTTCACCCGGCACCTACACACCGTCGCCAATAAAGCTACAGGAGCATTCTGTAACATATTTTCGTCGCCCGAGATTCAGCTCTTACACAGTCCAACAGGCTAGCCCTATACAAATTACTTACTCGATCCATTCTTACTTATGACGCCCCTGTCTGGAGCTCCACGTGCTCCTCTAGCTACCACAGACTTCAAGTAATACGGTTAAAGTGTCTCCGAGTCATCGGAAATCACCCCAGGCGTATCCCAACTCCCACCTCCACAACAGTCTACGTATAAACATTGAGCCCACCAGCGTTAGTATCCACCGACTTAAGGCGAAATATTTCTCTCATTGTCCCCACATCCCAACCCGCTAGCCTAACAAATAGGAAATTATAATGTAGCCGACCTGACTGATATGTACAGGAGATATACACATAAACGTGCGAAACATATATTGCTATATTTAGCGTACTTGTAGTCGCAGTGTTTTTTTCTCTCTCTCTTATATATTTTCACTGCCGTTATTTGCACTTATATTATTTATACTCACTCCCATTTCCGTGTTTCATAGTTTAAATATTTACTCAGATTGGTTAAGGGAATAATTTTGTTACTGTTCGTATACTTGCTGTACATACTTTCTGTGTAATAAATATATTTTTAAAAAAGTGACGAGTTTTAGTCTGTAACATATTCTCCGCTAATGAATTTTCCATGTTACGTTCTGCAGATCTGTTGTATAATGTTTGTTAAATCGTATTATTGAAATTATTCCGGTGACCAAGGGTCACAAATACTTTCCTATAGGACCACGTATTGGCCAGCCCTGCTGCAAGCGTTAATCTTCCCCGTACTCGACATATGCTTAATATATCGCAGCCTACTACGAACGGTCTTAGTCAAGAATTATGTCCTTATATAACATCCAGAGACGTTGGGACGACATGTGTTTGTACGACATGTGTTTGTACAAATGCAGCAAGTCATAAAAGCAAAAAGAAGTCTGTAGAACTCCCTGTACTTTGTATTGTAATAACAGGCTACGATCTCTTCCTTCTATATTCTTCTAACTCAGTATTCACTAATCATCCTACCACTCCACACTAAGCATACTATGCATACGCCATTGAAATCATCACTAAATACATTGTAAATTAATAAATAAATAGAACCTTTCCGTCTTCTTCTTCTTCTTCTCCTTCTTTTACGGTGCTTCGGCCCGATTTCGCTCCATCGGGCCACTTGTTGCCAGGGTATATAGACAACTGAGTTTTCAAGCGGGGAGAACCTCATTTCCACACCCCACCCCCAAATTGGAGGACCAGGGTATCTCTCTTTGCCAACCACCTCGCTCAAAATCGGTTTTGCACACGTGGCCTACCAGAATGCGGGCTGCTGCCAGCACAGCTTTCGAGTACACTGATGCACGCAAGCTCCTTCACTCGATAAAATAACCCTTCGACAAAACAAATACAAGTAATTAACGCATCGTCAGCAACCACTCACGAAACGCACTAATTAACCCAGCATGTTTCACTGACTTTCATCATCGTCGCCTCCACCAAGTGCCAGAATCATAGACTTGACATGGCATGTAATTTCGTACCTACAGAACCTGCGCGTTTTGCGATTACACCAGAGGAATATTTACCCGAGGGAATATAATCAGTTTCAAGCGCTGAACCAATTTTTGGCGGCCACAATTTTAAAGTTGGTCGCTAGTGAGAAGATGTGACAAAATGCCTGTTGACATCGGGCTAGGAATTACATAAAAACGGATGAGGAAAGTTCGTCCTACAATATGATAAAACAGTTATGGCGGGAATGTTATCGAAAAGTAGTATGAGAACAGCACATTTAAATCTGACCTGATCTTATTAGAAATGAAAATAACAAATTATGTTATGAACTTATTTCATGGCCTAGTCTGGCACGTATTTTATCAAACGTTCTCAAAATCTTGGGAAACCAACGTCATATATACCAGAAATGTTATCTGATTAACAAATAGGACTATGGTACCGTAACCAGGTGGCTGTCCCACTCAACCATCATGAGCTGTTATCAGCAGCCAGCAGATTGCGAACGAGTAGGTTAAATATAAAACGCGGGTACATTCGTTGGAAGTCAAGCCACCTGCCTCAGTTTCAGTACAGATACAGCAGACTGTTGTGCGTTTGTCAGAGTGAAGTTATAAATTTCATTCTTTGTTGTCTCTAACTACTTTTAGAAGTTACTGAAATATTACTGATATTAATAGGAACTGCAGTAATGGTGAAATGTGTCTGTGTGCGATAAGCATGTATTACTGCAGCAGGAGGAAGATTGGAGAGCCAGTGCTGTGAGCAGATAGTTGCGAGTTGAAACGAGAGCGGTGCGTCATCAAAATGGTGTCGAACAATACAACTCAGCTCTCCTTTTTGACTGGATCGGTAGAAATGGACAATGACGCTTTATTTGAAGGACTTATGAAACATATTGGTTTAAACGGCAAATACCAATCAAGGTTTAATTACGTGTTCAATTTGATATTTATTATCTTTCTGGCTATGCCGTATCTCAATTTGGTGCTGGCTATGACCATACCCGAGCATTGGTGCCATGTTCCTGGAAGAAATGAAACAAACATGACTGAAGATGAATGGAAGCAACTGACGATACCAAGGTAAGATTATCAGCAGATCGTGGGCCTTTCTTCTCCTAAAAACATTGTTTTTCCTGAGAAATTGTGAAACGAAAAACATCTTTCAGTAAAATACGTAATTATTTTAATAGATAATTACCCTCTTTGCATGACGCTCAAAATAAATTTTAGTATTCTTGTATCTCTCGAAATTTTACGAAATTTAAAACTTGACAAGGAACAGGCCATGTGTCAGTGCAGTGACTGTTACGTAACGTTGAATGAAACTAAATCCACGTTGTCTTATCGTGTGTTCAAAAGATATTGAATTCGATCACTAGCGAAATATCTGAGTTGGAATGTGGAGGGAACATGAAGTGTAGTAAATGACTATAAAATCAGAACCTTATACAGTAAAAATCAACAGCCAAAATTCATTTGCTGAGGAAACAGTTGTAATAATCCTACAGACTTGAGTTCCGCAGGCAAGTGGGTGGCCTCTTGACAACTATACCAGCTATCCTCAGAAGCTTTCACGATTTACTGAGTTTCGCATGTCCAGTCCGATAGAGTACCTTCAAATATACTACAACCGTCTCCTTCTAAATCCTTATGTTCTTTCAATTTATGATCAAATTTTCATCTCCTTTGACGGTGTGTGACTGCAACTGAACAACGTTGTGAAACGATCATTAAATAAAGAGTTTAATTTTCCCTTCATCCAGTGTAGACAGCTAGCTTCATACCGCTGAAGAAATTGATTGCTATTATGAACCCAATTCTTCTCACTGTGAAGCCAACACTCTGTCATTTCTTACCATCCTTATTCAATTAGTCCACTTAACTTCCTCTCGGTATACTTTCCAATATATCCTCTAAATTTTCATCCCATCCCGTCATACATTAGAGGAAGACTGGTGTATGATGAATCGGAAAGAATTTGAAAGGAAGACGTCATGGCAAGATTAACGCCCGAAATTTGCTTGGAATGACTTAAAAATGTAACAACAATCCTCAGTCAAGGTAGCCGATATCCCGGCCGAGTCTCAAATTGGGCATACATGGTACAAGTCAGCATCACTGCCATTAAACTGACATAATCCAAACAAATCTCACTGATGTGACATTATATAAAGTGGACATAACAAATGCACAAAAAATTGCAGTAAATAAACCTGTAGGCGGAAACCCACTTCATAAACGTAGGTCTAAATGAGAGAGTAATATTAAAGTAGCTCTTAAAATAAACAGGCGCAAGATTGAACTTCATTCTGCTGGATCAAGATATACAATAGTGAAGGTCCCTCGTCATCACATAAATGCAAATTCGTGGTTACAAAAAGCGAGGGAATATTACTTCTCAAGAAGGTCTCTGTCTTGGACTGTGCTGGTTAGGTGATGATGGGCATCTATGATGTTTCTTATATGTTTTTATACATTCCTATACCAATGAGTGGGCCCGGTAGCTCAGTCGGTATAGCGACTGAGCTACTTGCTGGACGGTCCGGGATCGAATCCCGGTGGGGATGAGATTTTCCGCCCGTCCAGACCGACCCTGGGGCCCACACACCCTCCAGTAAAATGGGTACCGGGTTTTTCCCGGGGGTAAAGTGAGGCCGGGGCGTGCTGCTGACCACTCACCCCCATCTAGTGCTGCGGTCATGGAAGAGTACAGCTATACCTCTACCCACCCTCTGGGCCAACCCGGGCCTGTAATGGGAAAACTTTACCTTCACCTTCACCTATACCAACGAAGATAAGATACTATCTCTTGCTAGCTTTTTCAGAGTTTAAAGGTCGCTAACCCACGCACGGCGTGACCGGGTGCCCTGATTTCCTCACTTGACATTATAGACAACTTATCTTGTTTATCGCTATTAAACCTGTATAATCGATAGCTCATGTGACGTTTCTTCAAGTAAATAGGTTCGTGTAGCCAACTGACAAAACAAAATACATTGTTCTGACCGATATTTAAGTGCCACCTTTTATTCACCTCTCAGACAGCACATGTCTCGTGACCATGTGGTGACAAAATCAAATTCTTTTCCGTATACGAACACAAAGATGTTCTTGGTTACGTTACGTTACGTTTAAACACACACATACAAATACGTCCTTTTTATTTCGAAATTGTACAGGACACTAGAAAAGAAAATAATTAAAATGAACCACAGACTCTCGATACATATTCTCCTACTTCTACATTTTCCATATTTCAATCTGAGCGTGAATTGTTTTAAAAGCGAAAACGAAAGCTATTTCCAAATCCATAGGAAAAGTCCCATTATGCTAATAGTTTAGTCAGTTCCTGTTGATCGGGTCAAATTCTTTGATGCATATTAGATAGTAGCTTTTTCGCTTGTTCTTCGTCACATTTGCTACTTGAAACCACATAGGGTGGAAGTCACAATTTCTCACTTGTTGGAAAACAGTCGATGTTGTCCACATGGAAGTTCTGTGACACATTCAAGTCATTTATTTTGAAATATGTGGAGTTATCCGATATCCGATAAGGGTGGCTGAGCTGATATTTCAGATAGCCTGACTTCATTGTAATCATTTCAGCTGTTTTCCAACTTAATTTTGTTCAATTTAAAGGGTGACGAATGAGGTCGGCAAAGAAACGTACAGTAAGTGCCAAATGTACAACATAAGTATTCCACTCAATACCACGACGTCGCTGCAGTCAGGGGAGTATAACAGAACGGAGAATAACATTATAGGTGAGTAACAGTGTTTGTGTGTCCATAGCGGCGGCCGTCCGTGTGGTCTAATGCACGGGTCTGCGGCCGTTCTGTTGCTAAGATTGCGGATTCGAATCCCATTGAAGGCATGGATGTTCGTCTCTTGTGCTTCTTGTGTGTTATGTAGGTAGCGGCCTCTGTACGAGCTGATCGCTCGTACAGAGCAGTCTTACCGCGCGCGCGCGCGTGCGTGTGTGTGTGTGTGTGTGTGTCTAATTGTGTGTGATCTATAAACCTCAACAATGAGAAATCCTACGCCCAATTTGAGCTGTTGCGCAAAAAAAAATAGTGTGTGTATTTCCTGATATTACTAACAAGTCGCGCTTCATCTGTGCCCACAGTGATATTACACCATCAGACAATACACGTACAGCCAAACCACTATTCGGTAGCATTTCAATATTCCTACCGTTACATAGGAATAACACAAGTATATATCTGAACAGATAAACTTTAAGGACGAATTTTCACATATGTACCGTGCATCCTGCTATTTTCAAAGTTTTTATTACCAACTGATGCACAAGAGAATTGTTTTAAAGAGTATTAAAATTTACATTAAAATTACAATACCTCCAACATGTTTCGGTGTGGTCACCACAATCAAGGATCGTACCACGTGAGCTCGCCCAAATTACAATGTAAAAACATTTACTTAAAATACATCATTGCGGTTAATTTGGCGGTTTGGCTTCATATGTTATCAGGTCGTTGTTGGAACCTGGTTCCGAACAGTGTAGCAGACATACACCAACAACGACCTGATAACATATGCAGCTACACCGTCAATTTAACCACAATTATGTATTTTAACCAAATGTTGCAACACTGTAACTTTAGCAAGCTCACACAGTACGTTCCCTGATGATGGTGATCACACCGAAACATGTTGGAGGCATTGTAATTTTAATGTAAATTTTAATACTCTTTTAAAAACAATTCTCTTGTGCATCAGTTGGTAATAAAAACTTTAAGAACGAATCTTAACCGAATTATATACACTGATTCAGTTCGTACCCCGCGGTCAACACACTCTAGTTCGATTGTAAAACGTTGTATAGAGAAATGATCGCTGTTTTTCCAAGATCCGTAAAAAACAACCAAGTTCACTAAGTGGGTAGATAGAAAAAGTTTTGATTTTTTAAGTTGGCAATGCATATAGTAACAACCAGGCTTTAAAGGGTCAATCCCAAAATAAATCCCTCACTAATGTTCGACAAACACTGTGATATTTTCAGTTCCATATCTCAGCATTGTATTTATACAAATCACACAATTCATTTTTTACATTTTTTTAAGAGCTTCACACCAGAAATATCAGTAAGCTATGAGGCAAAAGTCTCTAACTCCAAGGACCAGATCTCCATTCACAAATGGATAGGCGCTCCGCTGGCCCAGAAATTTTCCAGCTTTCACAGAATCCAAACGTTCGGTGGCAACCTACTTCTGTAATCAGATCCATTTCATTACAAAATTTTCATCTCATCTACAAGTCCTGCCCATCTTACCGGCATTAATTTGATCACTATTCACAAATAATCCTATAATTCAAAGTCAAATAAGGTAAGAGAATGAACAAGCCTCGTCAAATGAACAAAAAAAAAAAACACACACAACATAAATTTTAGACAAACAGTGTACTTAGCGTTAGATTGATGTTTGACAATGTAGTTAAAATATAGACAAAGCTATTAATGTACATATAGTGCGGAACGTAGTTTATATACGAGTATTTAAAGACTGGTTTGTTTCTCTGGCACAGAACACATACTGTAACTTGGGGGTTGTGCAATGGTGTTATTTCTTCCATATGTATGTATAAATGACTCTGTTGGGTGAGTGGCCAGGTTGCCAGTACGGCTGGGACTACGATCACACATGGTACACCAGGACGGTTGTAACACAAGAAGACTGGGTCTGTGAGAAGGAGCTTCAAGTCACCAACACCTTTGTGTTCAGCAGAGCGGGAGACGTCATAGGGACGTTTGTGTTCGGACAGCTGGGCGACATGTACGTCACTCATTAATTCGTCGCAGTAGTACCAGTGCAAGTAATACTTAACTATTACTTACTGAACCGTCTAAGATGTTCTGATAAGGCAATCTGATTGTCCTAGACTTGTACAGTTCGTTATGAACCATGGACGTAGGAAGGTTGCTTACTGTAACTATAATCATCATACATATGAAAATGGTAAAGTATGTTTGTAATATAGTGATCTGCTAAATTACCGAGGCATTTTTTTAAATCTTATGATTCGGCATTGATGGCAATGTGTTTTGTTTTCATCAAATCCTTCTCAAAAACTTTCTCTAACAAAAAAAGCTAACGTTAAAAATTGATAATGCGGGCTCTAACGAAATCCATGGAAAGTACATAAGTTAGCTTCAATTGGCCTCCGGTGGTCGTAGTACAAGCACTGCATAGCAGTGGAAGTTTGAAATATTTTGTTTCTACATGCGAATTATTCGCACGGGTAAAATTAATCCAAGAAGAAATAACACAACGAAGAAAAATCGACATAAATGACTCATTGGTGTAGGTTTATTCGCCCCAGTCGGTGCAGCCAGTCTCTTTCTCTCTGTTTACTTTATTCTATCATCTTTAAACCATCACGCTACGAGCTATTATAACTGAACTAGTACTTTATGTTCCTGTGACCGTGCATCGTGAGTAAAGCGTGAGGAAAGAAAACCAACAAGATGCAACAATATAGATGATTTATTGTCAATAGTGGATGTTGATTATTGACACTGTCTCAACAT
>Ga0123355_10020379_pt1 | contig 10587 bp, 8 predicted proteins | sample TergutEmb28metaG_3_FD_89872 | JGI IMG/M metagenome (GOLD analysis project Ga0123355, IMG submission 89872) | Embiratermes neotenicus P1 segment gut microbial communities from Petit-Saut dam, French Guiana - Emb289 P1 | ecosystem: Host-associated > Arthropoda: Insects > Digestive system > Gut ... | reverse complement strand
TACTATACTATACTATACTATACTATACTATACTATACTATACTATACTATACTATACTATACTATACTATACTATACTATACTATACTATACTATACTATACTATACTATACTATACCATACTATACTATACTATACTATACTGTACTATAATGTACTGTACCGTACATTAGGTACCACACGATACAGTACTCTGACTGCTGCAGGGTTTCGACAGTAAGAACCGTTGTTTGGAGTTATAACACAGACCTGACAAGGCGCTACAAACTTCGTACGACATGCAGCTTGCCCCATCAAACGCATGCGGGGCTACAGTCCGTTGAATTGCAAAAACTATAACAGATGATGGTAACTTTTTATAAAAGCAGTAGTGCAAAATCTTGCAATAACACTGCTCCAGCTTCCAATTCTCTGACTTCTATATAATTGTACAAAATGTAGTTCTGAAAAATTCCATCGTTCCATCATCAATCAAACAATCAGCCTACTATAAAAACCAAGTCCTACAGCTTGTCTCAGTACAAACATAAGGCTTTTATAACACAGTACGTCCAACTTTAAAACCACATTAAAATACGGACACATTCAATCTGAAGAAACTAATGGAGGTGGAAATTACAGAACAGTTTCAGCTGAAAATTTCAAACAGGTATGAAGCTTTTGGAGAGTTTTTAACGGCAGGAATATAAGTAGGGCTTTGCAACACATTACAGGAATTAGCAAAATGTCACGTAAAGAAAGTGACGGCCAAAATGAACAGGAGTATCATGAACCACAGTTCGATGAAGGTGTTTGAGATTTGTGGATCAAGAGAGCGGGCTGAATTGCAATGGTTACAGGATCCAAGCCAAAATAACCTAGACAATCTGAATAGTGTCACATGTGAAACTAGTAAACCCTTAAGAAAGAACGTGGAAATAAAGATAAAAGGAATGAGCTTAAAACAAATAAGAAACATGTGACTTATATCGGAGCAGAAATGAATTTTTGAAGAGTTGCCAACGTACAATTAATTTGGTAAGACTAAGAAGGGTAACTTACTTGCAGACTCCCATGGTACTGGAACAGAACACCTCGCCGAGAAAGACATTTTGGTCTAAGAGGGAAAAACAGTTCAGACCGAGCAAAATTAGACAAGGCGCAGGTTCATGAATTGTACTCCTCACTAAACATAATTCGTGCGATGAGATGGGTGAGGCACGTGCACGGAAGAACAGAAATACATACAAAGTTTTGGTTAGGAAACCTGAATAGATGAGATCACTTGAAAGACATAAGAGTAGGTGGACGTAAAAACAGATCTTAAGAAACAGGGTAGGAGGGCATGGACTGGATTCATCTGGCTCAGGATCAGAAAAAGTTGCGGGATTCTGTAAACATGGTCATGAACCTTAGGTTTCCATCAAATGTGTGGGAACTTTCACAACTAACTGCGATTACAACAGCTTCTGAAGGTGGGCCCTGGTGAATGGTGTCAGGTTGCTAGGTTACGGAAGTAACTGGTCAAGAAACTCACTGAGAATACAGTACATTATAAGAAACTGACAGAAAGCCACAAACACACAGACATACGCATGCCTCTAATATAAATTGAACTCCAAACTCATTGGCAATAAACTCATAGCAGGGCTCAACAAACTTTCATTGTACTTACACCGTACTCCTACTGTAGCTGGATGCATGAAAGAGAAAGAAAACAACACATTAGTAGGTTCACAGCACACATAACCCCTTTCCCCCAAAAATTTACAAAAATTTTGTAATGCTTTAAAATATACAACGACCACTTCCTTCAAATCCTCTATAATTCACAATTCTGTAAACATTCGGGAACACAATGCAGTAAACGAGACTGCCCAATGGCTTGTTACGCAAACACAACTGCTCAAATTCAAAAACATCAACCTTCAACCACACAGAGGACTACGAAGGTACCAATTAACGGTTGAGCTCCAAAAATATTTGGTCCTGTTACGTAAAAAAAAAGCGTGACAAGAATTGCTGTGGGCTTATCAAAACACTGTAAATACAGCTACGAACAACCTGTGAGGGAATCAAGCCTTAGGCCTATGTCAAAATGAAACAGCGAGAAGAAATGAACTGTCCTGAACACAGTTTAATTAATTTATAATGACAATTTTACGACGTATCGCGAAGCTTCAAATGGCCTTGTAAAAAAAAACACATCTTACACGTAGTTCACTCACCAACAAATGCACTATTTATTAACTTGGTTAAAGGTTTTAAATTTACATTAAAATACACAATAACATCGCCCCTACATGTTTCGGTCTTTAATGACCATCATCAGGGAGCTTTATCTGTACCTACCTAAAGTTATATTTATGTTAAAACACTCGGTACAATTACGTCGTTATACAATAAGGTAACGACGTAATTTTAATGAGTGTTTTAACATAAATATAACTTTAGTTAGGTACAGATAAAGCTCCCTGACGATGATCACTAAAGACCGAAACATGTAGGAGAGATATTATTGTGTATTTTAATGTAAATTTAATACTTTTAACCAATTTAATAAATAGTGCATTTGTTGGTGAGTGAACTATGGGTTTAAAAAATGCACTGTGCAACGATAAAAATTCCACATCTCTCAGTTTATTATTCAGACCAACAAATTCACAACATACATATTAACAATGAATTTTATTTCGTAAGTACTACATGTTTCGATGCATTTGGATCGTCTTCGGGGAGTCTCCCTGAAGATGGTGTAAATGTATCGAAACATGTAGTAATTACGATATAAAATACATTGTTAATATATACCGTATATCCTCGAATCTAATCCGCATCCTTTTTACAGTTTCAGGGGGCTAAAAAATCAGATGCGGATTAGATTCGCAGTCGTGAGCTGGATTTTGGAATAATGATAGAGCCTCTGTACGTGCCGTAAGAACAATACAACACAATAATTTATTATTTTATTTATTGTTTATATTACATAATATTTATAATTTATAATTCATCAGACTCGCCGTCATCACTCATAAATGAATCGTTATCCGTCACCCGGTCACTATCATCTTTATCTTCACCATCGTCCTCCCATAGAATGTCATCTTCGGATCCGTCCAAAGCGTTACTTATGCAACGGATAACGGTTAAAGCATTGGTAACATCCAATATTATTCAATCAGTCTGCCTTGTAGGCAAGGGGCGGTTGAAGGAAATGTGCGGATTAAAACCGCGAACTAACTTTTTTCTCGTTTAAGAAATCGGCAAAAACTAGTGCTGATTAGATTCGGGTGCGGATTAGATTCGAGAATATACGGTATATTGTGCATTTGTTAGTCTGAATAATAAACTACACAAAATGCACGGTACAAAAATCAAAATCCAGATTTTACATTTTGCCCAAGCAACGTTTAAGGCCTTACGAAGGACCGAGCGTCTACAGTATGTTAAAAACACGATACCTTTCCCTCGACATAAAGCATGCACGACACGAAGTCGGTATTTTAGTTACGTTTTCGTTTGTGACAGAACTATAAACTAACGGATTTATCATCTGTGCAGACCACGCAGGATGAGACGTGAACATGCTTTTTTATTCTTCTTTATTTTTATTTTTTACTGAGCGTGTACACAGTGCTAGCGTCTCATCTGCATGCTGCGAGAAGCTGCAACAAAAATCAAACATACCTTACACTAGATGAGTATGCTACCAGTTCGCGTATGTTTCTTGGTACACATGCCATATACAACCCATAAATTTTGTCTGCGAGGACATCCATATTTTATCGGCGATCTGCACAGTGTTCTTCGCATCTCGTAACACTAATACTATGAACATTAGGCACGTATCGCTTTACAGTTGTAAGAGTTGGGCGCGAGACTCCATTTGCAGTGCGGCTTCCGTTGTACTGTACCAGCCCTCTAGACAGACAAGTATAGAGCAGTGGTAGAATGATAACTGACAAGGCAAAGCTGCAGTGTTGAAGTCCAGCCTGCCGAATGTCACACTGACCACCACTAATCTCACACGGAGTACGCTAGAACTAAACCCGGGTCTACGTGATAAGAAACTGACAATCGACCATCTGAGGTATGTCACGGCCCACTGCTGTATAAGTGCACAGTAGAGTGATCCAGAAAACCCAGCTGTTAACCATGTATTACGCGTCAAATTTATGGTTTACACAATGTTACAAACATAATAAAATAAAAATTATCATCCATTACACTTCCGCGTCTTTCCTGAATTTAAAGAGGAAGCCCGCTAAAATCCGTCAGTGTCACTGGGCATACTCGAGTTTCCGTGCGCAATTAGGAAGTAACAAATTTAAGTCATTAATACCTCGCAAAATATTAGACCCTATGTACATAGTTTCTACAAATGAAAGAAGGTATTTCAAATTTAAATGTATTTCAATATATGTGTAAAATAAGTGCAATACGATAGAAAACCAAAGCAATTTGTGACTTATAAAGAACAGTACATTTCTTTTCAGGGGACCGCGGTAGCACAGTGGTTAAGGTGCTGTGCTACAAATCGGAAGGTTCAATCCCAGCTGGTGTCAGTGGCATTTTTCATTGACATAAAATCCTTCCGATTGCACTATGGCCCTGGGGTCGACTCAGCCTCTAACAGAAATGAGTACCAGGAACATTTCCTGGGAGTAAAGGCGGCCGGTGCCTACGGCTGACAACCTTACCACTATCGTGTGCCGTTGTCATGAAATCTTGGAACCTTAACTTCCTGGAACCCTCTGGGCCACTCCAGGCTTGTAATGGGACTGCTTTACTTTTACCTTTTTACATTTCTTTTCAATTCTGAGTGGAACACTTCGATATAGACTACGTTTATAGCTCACCATGCATTGACCTTTAATTCAGGTGTTGCTGATCAGAAGGCTCTGTTAGAAAAGCAAAAGCTAAGAAAACAAGATGAACTGCCCACGTGACCGGGAAGGGAGACAATGAATCCCTAGAGCGTACAGAATATTTGATGGAAGACGCAAAAGAAGACAGAGTAACTGCTGCAGCACATAGCACGTTATTAAAATTAATACGAATTTCACAATAGGAGACAAAAATAACTTATCAGTGGTAAGACATGTTAGGAAAAAGAAATATCATGTACAATTTGACTTCGCTCTTCAATAAGAATTCCGAAGAATCATAAAACACACAGGTACAAAGTAAATAGCTTTCAGCAAGAATTTTTTTTTAATTTATTTAATCAGCAATCGGAATACAATGCATTCCATGAGCTAATGTGCTGGCATGAGCCCAGTCTGTGGGCTGTATGTCGTGATGAGGTACCCTCCAGCGAGGGGGCAAGAATTTTATATAAAGATTGTGTGGCTATAAGGGTGGAAGCAAAGGCTGAAGATGGCCCTTTGAAGTCGTAGAATGCCGTAAAGGTGTGTGTCAGACAGTAGCACTGCGTCTGTGCGTTGACAGTCACAGTGCTTGTAATCACTGACGTAATGTTACCACACGTCGGAATGCACCAGTAGGGTCTACAAATTAATCTTCATAATTTTGGACACGTCCAAGTACTGATTTATGGGTCTGAAACTTAGTAAACAGAAACTCTAAACATTATCGTGAAGGTTCATACTGGAATGCCTGTGTCAACCCAAGGACCAAATCAATAAGGCAGTATGCTATGCTATGCTGATCACGTACAGGAAGTGTAGAGGTTAAGGAAGTTAATGGTAGCACTGTCCGACATCAGTCACGCACCCCAGACTTCATCTATACTAATGAAAGAAGCGACTTACACTTTCAAATTAATGGAATAATCTTCACAGAATTCAAACACCGTTGTTGTGATAATAAGTTCTATAATAAGATAACTCTTGCGTCTCTTTACTTAAAGTAATATGATCATCGTTTACTCGTATGTAAGACGTGTCATCTGAGACACCATCAATGATAGTACGTTGGATCTCCTAGGTTCGATTCTTGTTCGACGCTACGTAACCAATAAATTTTTTTACAATTTCAGGTCTCATTTTGACCAATCTTATGTCACGGTTGAGGGCTTGACTTCTGGTTCATACGTGTATTCGAGAGCTTCTGGGTTCGAACCTCGATCACACGTATGCGGTTTTCGTCTCTCCTAGCGGAGAATAAGATAGTGCCTTGCAATGCTCACGGCCATTTCCTTCTGCCTTACTTGTGACTAATCATTCACTGGCATCTTATATTCGGCACCACATAGCTACTGCAGGTAAAAACTGTAGCTGTATAACCCTGCAGTCAATCGGTCACATTCATTTGTCTATCAGCAACTCAAAGACGAAGCCAACAGCGTCATTAAATAAACAAAACAAAGGCCGCTGATTAAGAAACGAAACATCCAGACAGTGTTGTCAAACAAACCAAAAAACTATTCATTAAAAAAACGTAACATCCAAACAGTGTTGTCAAATAAAACAAAAAACAATTCATTAAAAGCTTTAAAACGTAACATCCAAACAGCGTTGTCAAATAAACCAAAAAACATTCATTAAAAAACGTAACATCCAAACAGCGTTGTTAAAAAACTAAAAACAGCCGGTCATTAAGACACGTAACATCGAGTCCAGTCCAACGAAAATTTACTCTCTTTATATTACAGTCCCAGAACCATTACGTCATCATGCTACCAACTTCGTAAATGCAACACTGAATGAACTGAACTTTCGCCTTTAACGACTACAATGATAACATTTTAAGAAAACGTGGGAGTAAAATAACAAACCGTGATTCGAGCATGAACAGCCTACATATGCAATATCAGTGCCTACCCACACACACCCACACACACACACACACACAGGTCTGACAGATTTAACTCAGTATTATTGTTCATATGGATGTAGGCCAAACAATTTGACTGAAATGAGAGAGGTTTCACTTCGACTAGATTCTGATTCCCCTGAAACCATTCCAATTTTCCAGCCAACGTCACAGCTCACCTCAAAGCCATTAGCGGAGAACAACAGTTGAAACCATTATGAACGCAAACAGAACGCTCAGTACCGTCACACTGCAAATGAACCATGTTCCGCAACTTCCCAATACGCATTCATCGATTAACCCAACTCCAGAGAAGTACCACATCGGTAAAACGCAAGGGTCAAGTCACTCTTGTACACGCCATAAAAGGTATAGATGAAGTGAAGGTGTACCTCCACTCATTCTAAAGCTCGTCACTAGATAACGGTAAGTCGTCAACCTCACGCCCCAAAAATTTTCCCTCCGAAGAAAGAACACCGGTAGCAATTTCATGGGAGGCTGAGTGGGTCCCAGACCCGTGTGGACGTTTTGGAGACAAGAAAAATCTACTGCTAATGCCGGAATTAGAGCCCCCACTCACCCAACCTTTAGCCTAGTCACTATACCGACCATTTCATCCGGATGCTATCGCAGGACTAAAAGCAGGCACTTCCGTTACGAACTCACAAAGCCAGCTTTCCTGCTGCACAGTTCCTAGTCCAAAAACCCTACATTACCTAGACACATCTCTTGAATAATTCGCTTTTGTAGGTGAATACAGAGGTCTAACATCAAACAGGCCACAATGCTCGCATTCAATACACGGTTGAGAAAAACAAGGGAGTCAACAAACTAACCTACGCTTGATAGAGTGAAACTGAAGAAACCAGTTCCTCTGCTCGCCGCCAGATGCGCAGACAGCAACGTAGCTACAACGTAGTGTCGAGCAACAGTCATTTTTCATCGGCGAGTAGAAGTACTTGAAGAATATCTCAGTGGGTCCTCGGCGAACTCTTCCGGAAACGCGCAGCAATGCTCAGACTGCAGGTAACCGTGACAGCATAATAAAAACACGTGGCACACAACCAAGCAGACGACGAAACAACAGCTGTAACTTCGTATGCCACAGCCGTAACTTGGTATAACACAACGGAGTGCAAGAAATGAAACTTGTATACCACGACCGAGTGCAATAGCTGTAACTTGGTATACCAAAACCGAGTGCGATAGCTGTAACTCCGTATACAACACCGAGTGCAATAGCTGTAACAGCATGTGTGCCATCTCGTCTGGAGGAGAAAAGCCGAACGGCCGAAAAAAGAATAGACAGAATAATCGCAGAAGAAGAGGGAGGGTACAAGGCCCTGTAGCAGTAATGAATACTGGAGGTATCAAACTAGGAACTGAGTAAACGTACTGTAGCTATGGTAGAGTACGGTAAAGACTAATTGGTCCGTGCTATGAAGGTACAGAAACCCACACCCAAACCAGCTGGCGGTCATTGGGCAGCTTCTCGCTCTAGCCGTTGAAAGTGCCTGCATAACACGCAACGCAGTTCTGAACTTCGACGTGAAAGGGGAAGTACGAGTTGCGTCCCGCTGTTAAGAAATTGTATCAGTTGCAACCCAAGGTGTCTGCTTCACGTGTATCAGTTGCATCCCGAGTTGTCAGCCCCCAGCATGACGAGTTGCATCCCACGGTTAGTAAGGAATTGTATCAGTTGCATCGAAAGATACGGGTATACAAAATATCCAACAATTGGAAGGTTCTTACACAGTTTTATTGTACTTTACGTCATACACAATTATATGCACACATACAGAATTGTTAAATGATACCGACAACACAGTTGTTATATCATGTTACTGTCTAATGTTTAAGCCCTATTTAAAAAAAAAATCTTTTCGGGGAAGATGACAGGCACATTATGTTCCTAATATCGCCCATTTCAAGTTATTGTTATGATCCGGTGAAAACACTTTCTCAGGAAAGAGTTTTAATGCAGTAACTCTCGGAGTACGACGCACTTGACCCCCGACCTGTGCTCATAAAACTCATCCATTCTGCAGCAATGCCTCTATGATATTTCATTAACATATTGTTGTTTCATGTCCAGGAGTTATTCAATTGGTCCTCCAAATATGTTTGATAATTAGTAGCACATTTTTATGTGAACAGTTGCTTTCTCTCATGATACGAAAAAAGATCTTCGAAATATCAGGTTGTACAGATACCGATAATGAGCGCAGCAAGAACACACATTTTAAATCTGAATTAATAAACTAAGCACAAATAAAAGGTGCCAGTTTCTTGAAAATATTGTGCCTATAAAAGAGACATCAGAACAGAACCCGAATGGATATTGTAATGTAGATTTTGTATTTACGTTGGATCCAACAAATTCTTCCTTTATTTGTGGCATCATGGTACTTTTTCGTATCATGAATTTATATTTATTTTTAAAACGTGTACCTTCCGATCTCAGATCTCTTGGCTCACTGTGGTTTGACATGTGTAGTACCTGTTATATTTTGTGCAATAACACGTGCAGTTACAGAAGTGGCAAGTGGCATCGTAAGTGCAAGGAATAAGGAAATACAAGTGTGTGTTTGGTAGAAATTTATAAGATATTGATGAAACAAATTCGTTTCTTGAAATCAGGTCCACCCTATACTGTCCAATTTTTGAGGAGATGAAGTCCTCTTTTATGAATGTAGCTGATTTTTTAAATCTTCGTGTAGTGACACTTCTCATTTTGATGTAGGTCTCTATCTGTATTCTTTGCAGTGCAGATATAAGAACAAAAATTTCATAATGCGCAATGTAAAATAGTGCACTGAAGTGGACATGGAATAACTCACATGAGTTTTTTGTCCTCAGTGATAATGCAGTACATTCGGACCAAACAGGCGGAGGAAAACTGGAGTCTGCATCAATAAAATTTTCTAGCAGGTAGTCGCAAAACTGTTCCACTCGCTTGTCGTTCGGAAGAGTGTATAAAAATTCCAACGCAAAGCAGTCGCAGACGTCCGCCGGTGGTAAAAGCGACAGTCCGAATATTTTCTTCAACAACTGACTTACCTCAGAGTCTTTCTTTCCATACTGAGTCCCAAAGATTGTATTTTCCGCCACCAGCTCTGTCCGAAATGGAAACGAAATGTTTGAACTTCCAAGCGTGGCCATAATGTTGTCACTGCGTTGGGAATGGCTGTGTCGAAGTCAGCATAAACAGTTGCTGGAAAAACATTCACACCAAGTTTTGCAGCCTCTGATACTGTATGTATGAATACATCCTCATAGGACGTTTGATGTTTATTGGCCGGTAAGAAAAATGCAAGTTGCACGTAGTGAGTCCATGAATTGTAAGTAGTTGGTGGAAAAACTTCGGTGCTTATTTGAATACCCCTTCAACGTAAAGCACATCAATGGAGCTAAAAAAAACTGTATGTTAGTTTTGCAAGAAAACATTACAGTAGTTTGTTTTTTTCTGAGTCATTAACAAGTAAGTGCTGTCGAACTTGTTAACACTTGTACAGCACTTAATGCTTCATGTGTTTCTTCAATATCTGTTGGGACAGGAAGCAGTTGTTGGGAGTGTGCTTTGTGCATGTGCCTGCTAATGTTCCTTACGTCTTTATAAGTGGCAGTATCCAAGTGCTGACTTCGCAGTTCTCTGTGTATCAGTTTTTGCGCTCTTTCACACAAGTCCTCCATTGCTTTCCTTTTGATAGAATTATTTAATATCTGTCGGTTTAAGCAGGCTTCACTGTCTGCATCACCGCTGTGCATCACATTCCCCCCGAAAATCTCTGGACTCTCATTGCACTTTATGTAACATTTACATTTTTTGTT
>Ga0123355_10020378_pt1 | contig 10588 bp, 4 predicted proteins | sample TergutEmb28metaG_3_FD_89872 | JGI IMG/M metagenome (GOLD analysis project Ga0123355, IMG submission 89872) | Embiratermes neotenicus P1 segment gut microbial communities from Petit-Saut dam, French Guiana - Emb289 P1 | ecosystem: Host-associated > Arthropoda: Insects > Digestive system > Gut ... | reverse complement strand
GTGGGTTTTTTTTTTCCTCCTTTTTTTAAAAAATTTTTGATAATTTTTTTGGTTTATTTTTTCAATTTTTTTCAACAAAAACCCATGAACCTGATTCCCCTAAAAATTCCCCCCCCCCCCCCCCAAAGTAAATACAATTCAACCATTTATATCCTGCACTTTCAGTTATTTCATCACTGAAATTATTTGAAATTGCCATTTCTAAACAAACATTTACGCAGTGGCCCGATCAGTCTGTCTGTGTGAAGCAATACCTGCTGCACGACGATTTGTATGTTTTTATCTTATTTTTTAGAAATCACAATTCAGTCTATTTTCGAGGATGGAACAATAGAACAGACAATGTTTGGTACTATGAAATTCATATGCATAATGTTTCCGAACTGATTTGGAATTTTTTCAGTGCGGCATATCTCCCGTATTTTTTTGGTCCAGCTCTCCCTTTCTTCAGGAAGAAATGTTGCACCCACTCCCCCCATTTACCGAATTCAGTGAAGGGCATGACGGCTACGGGATCTACAGGCAAAGTCGTCAGCGCTAGTTTCGTCGATTGGAGCTAATTAAAAATATTTCATGCACACTAAAACTGTTCGTTCGAAAACTAGTAAACTCACCGCACAAAACCAGTCCTTATGCGTACAAAACAGCACTGATATTCACTGCCATCACTCACAACACACCTGTAGGCTCGCTGAACCAATACATGTTCTGTGATCTGCAGAGGATTGCCAGATACCCGTAAACTAAGAAAATGGAGCGCCTCTCTCGCCGCTGCAAATCTCTCTCCGCTGCAACTCTCACCCCTCTGCAACTCTCTCTCCGCTGCAAATCTCCCGCCGCTGCAACTCTCTCGAAATTACTAAATATATTCTAAACTTCATCATTCAGCTTTGACATTAACAGCTTCTTTAATTTTCGCAGTTATTCTTTCAATTTCCATTTATGGTATTGTCATTAATGAAGAAGTTTCTTGAAGCCTTTTATAAAATTGCCTGCAGTTAAGCTTTTCTGTACAGTGGGTCGTCCAGCGTGTTGGTAATAAATAGAGCCTGGTTTTCAAGAAGAATATTTCTGTGTGTGTAAGATATTTAGACACGTTCAGTATAACAGAGAGCATTTGTTCAGTGGCTCGACACAGGCCAGGAAATAGTGATTTGGATTGTTTAATACATAGGATAGCTAAATAAGTAATCCAGCTGCTGACATTGTAATTTGTCGACAAGGGGAAGGACGTCCTGTTATGTAGGCACATTCCTTAATGCTGTTTTTTTTTATGTTCATGTTGCAAGTGACTGCCACGAAGGGGGCTTAAGTTGCTGATACTAACAATATCAGCTTAAATGTAAGGCAAACATTAATCGATGCTGAAATTTGAAGAGTTTACTAAGGAAGGTGTTATGGCACATTTGTCAAATAGAAGTTTCAAAAATCGTTTTACTTGAAAGATTAAAAATTTCATATTTCAGTCAACTCAACTGCAATTAAACTGTAATTATTTAATGCCTTATAAAAAAGAAAAGAAATAAAAAAATTGTCGTCTTAAATTTCCTATTTTGCTGTCGGCATGTTGAAACTTTCAATAACAAATGTATGTGACATAAAGCGACAGTGTTATATGTCCCTCATTTGCTGCATTCCTGGGAAACCAATACTGCTGTTGTATCTGAACAACTGATGCAACATTTCTTTATGTGAATCGTGACAAGGGAGGTGTTACATTTTTGGGCCTTTGGGAATGACTGCAGATATTTTTCCGTGCAAGACTAGGAAGGAACTGAAAATATTTTGTGTGGATGTCCTACCTTGAAAATTTAGCTTTGAATTTGTTGAATGTGTTCCATACTACAGTGTGTCGATTTACTAACTCAGTTACTTTATAATGTTACCGGTGGCAACAAATATTATACTGTACCGTAACTACAGAGAAGGCAGCGAAGCACATTGTGACTAACAGGACCAGAAAGTGACCACACAGACCGGTATTCAGTGTGCCTTCCAGTTGCTGCATGAACCTGTGAATGAGGAGAGGTACACTGATTTCACCACAGGAAATGTTTTTTGAAGGACATTACACTACGGTGTAATTCTACGCCTCTAAGCAATATTCCACTTTTATTATAAGAAATTAATTTTAGGCGGTCTGATTTCATGATAATCTATATTTTGCTTGTCTGAATGAGGATTAGTAACAACGTTATAAATGCTTGTTTTCCATTTGTAGTTGCACCAGTATGTTAGGCCAATTCTTTATGAACTTACGCCATTACATCCTGATGATGTCTAATGCACGCATTTAACTTAGCTTGTAAGTCACAGTTTGTAATTGCATTATAATGTTCATCTTCCAGCCCGTGATGAGACGTCATATGTTGCTGTCTGATATCCAATATGGCCGCTTTGACCTTTTCGAACTGACTACACGCCACAGCGATCAACGTGATAGCCAGAGACAGAAAGCCGCAGTTTATGCCCATCGACATAATTGATGTGAAGCACTGGAAATAAGGCGATATTTAAGACTTCGGTATATGCTACAATGAAAGAGTTAAATAATTGTAGTGACACATCTGTCAGTTTACATTAATGACTTTTAATGTAACATTTTGGTATTCAAATTTACCATCTAACTCTCATCATGTTTTGCATTTCGTTTATGGACCGTAAAGACAAAACCTATTGAATCGACGTTAAATTTTGATGAACCTGAAGAGACAGCTGTTTGGAGTGAAATTATAAACAGTTAAGGGCCTTTATGAGGTACCGTTTCTGTGTGCTTTCACGAATGTTATTACACTAAAATCGTCCTTCCAAGAAAACTGGGTAGTGGGTTATGAATACGGGAATGAGAAAGCTGGGAAAGAATTATGCAGTACATATGAAGATGGAGACCTACTTTGGAATTTAGAATGTTGGTATGAACGTTATCTCAAACAATACAATGCACAGAATATGAGCAATTTCTGGCCGCAATATATAAAACAGAATGTTCTTTCGTGTACATTTATTTCGTTGCTATATTCACCAATTTACTTTCACAGTCTTTTGTTTTATTATGTTGTTCCAGTACGTAATACGTGTAGTGAATCCCCCATAGAAGCAGCATGGAACCGAAGTGGTGAAGTTACAATTATCTCCGGTATCATGATAGATATTAGCACAGTAATTTCATATCTCAAACGAATCCTTCACAGTTTTGTTACTTTATCCACATATGTCAGTGCGCGTCTGTCTGTAGTTAGTTTCTTGTCTTCTTGTGCTGTTTGGGGAACAGATCGCGTGACGCCTGACGTACGGCTTGATGTAGATGTGTAATGGCGGAGGGTGTGGAACGTAAAAATTTGTGAAAATTGACAACTGAGCTGTAAATGTGAGAAGAGTAGGTGCTGTGTTCTTCGTGACCGAGGTTATTGTGAATCTTAATGGGGTATTAATTAATCAAGTGTTTCCGATCTGTGGACTGTAGTTAGTGGAATAGAACACAACGACACTCCAAAATTCACATCAATTTTGTTATATTTTATATATAATTTAACGACATTACGGGGTTACACTTTTTCAGATTCCACTAAGCATTATTTCATTCAGCAAGGGACATCTTTTAACAGTAAAATTTTATAGACGAAAATATCGGCACGTTTCTTCATTGAATACGGACAAAACGTGATGCAAAACGTTAAAGCGATTCTTTATTTAATCGATAGAAAATATTACCTGTGAGATGTTAACCAGTTCATAGAACGGTGAAACAGTCCAGTCGAAAGGATACCACGCAGTGAATATCGTTTCATGATTCGTAACGATGCGTATTGTTGACTGTACGATATGAAAAATTAACATCGCAATAGCTGCACTTCTGCTGTACTTCATAGTGAGCGGGATCCATCCTGCCGCTGTCAAGTGTCCGGTGTCAGCGTCTCTGGTCGGCAGATCTTCCCACGTGAAACTGTCTGTTAGGTCCATCGCACGTTCAATACTGCGTTGTCGGAGTCTGAGACAAAGAAACCAAACAGTGATATCAAGACAGGCAAATGGGGAAAGATACGTTAAGAACAGGACGAAGCTTCTAACGTCCTGATGTAAAACTACGTACGAACAATGAAATTATTAGGAGAGGGTTTCTGAAAACAAGAATGTAAATTTACTCTGTAGTGTAGAACTGAATAATTTTCATTGTTACAGTTCCTCTTACTCTCACCCTGAAAACTACTATTCTATGTGAAAAAATGTAACGATTTGCTAATTCATTTCATCTGCTTGAAAACATCAGTCTAACTGTACTTATGCTGGTGACGTAAAGGCTAACTTTACAGTCCTGTTCCAACTATATCTTCAAACACCACCGTAGTGTGCAAAATTGTGTAGGTGTTGTCTCAAGAAAACACCATGCATTAGACATATCTTTATGTTTTAATAAAAACTTTTAGATCTTTAGCATAGATAGTGCTTAGCCTAAACTACATGGTGCATATCTGGAAAGAAGAACGTTCTGTTCAGTTTGTAAATTTTATTATATATTTGTGTTTATTTCTTTATTGTTCGAAATGTGATGCCTATGATGTATGAAGCGTGATGTCCAGAGTTCTGGCTTACCTGCAGTAGAAAAGCACCCATAGAATGTTCGTGAACGCAATCGAAACACGAATATTTGTCATGACATGTCGCAAATCATCCCTATGTATGTACACATCGACGAACATCCCCACACATGTAGTGCAAGTGCAGGAAATCACTGTTATCATGTAGATAGCGTAAAGAGTCGACATTTTCTTCATCTGAAACGGAATTCCTGTTAATCTTAAGAGGAAAATAATCGAGCCGAAACGACTGTTTGACAGTCGCTTTACTTTTGGTATTTCGTTATCCATATAAAATAAAGTACTTAACACAACATTTCCAGAAGTGTAAAATATTTTCTAAAACACATTACACTCCATTATCGTCTAGTATTTATTATGTTCCCACTGCTTCGCTGTATGTCTGAGGGACAGAACTGCGCTCACGGCACTGAGCATGTTAAATATTTTTAACTGGCATTAGGGACAGTGTGCTGATCAATACTTTGTGAAATTGCGTTATTAATGAGAGATAAAAGTTTGTATTTCAGAATCGTTACTTGATGATTAAGATTATGCGCGGTTTATTGCACGAAAGAGCCACCGAATCTACAAGCTTTATGGAAGGAACGGAACTAGTTCACTGCTGCAACTGATTAATTCACAATATGAAGTTATTTCACGGAGCAAGCAGGAGAAGATGCATTCTATGCATGGCCATATTGTGATACTGTATACAAGAATCTGGTATTTTCGCTCAGAAGATTCCACATTCCGTATAGTGATTCAGATTTATCGTATGTTCTGTCGTATACTAAATAAGTAGTCTCGTACAGCCGATGAGGTGTTGCACTCCGAGATTGTGTGTTGATAGAGTTACTAGCTTACGTGGATTAAAATGATAATTCAAAGAAAAATTTAATGAGTGGTCAAAGCAGATGTTCGAAACGTCACACAAATACCGCACGAAAATTGCTGTAATTTGTTTTATTGCAAAACCTTGGGAGATATACTACATTAAATTGGATTAGGAGGTTATATTGAAAACCCCTGGTGATAGGATATATCTTAAATTTCAATGGTAGAATTTACTGCGAAAATGGGCAAAGCAGATATTTAAAAATAGCGCGTGGAGTTATAATTACATAATTGGGTAAAGGAGGTAATTTAAATTGCTTTAAGATTTTTTTTTTTTTTTCAAAACTGTGGAGAGGAGTTACTTGAAACCGCGCTAGGATGTTTTTCTTACAAAACAGCGGGGAACATATATTTTAAATTACGATGGGATAATTTTTGCAAAGCTTGAGATTTCAGATATTTTAAATTCGATAATAGGGAGTGAGAGTGAGCATGAATATAGGAAATATAATTGTATTATTGTAGTCAATTCTGCCACGTATTGTTTCGAAATTTCAAGATCATAGTGCTTCAGCATCGATACGTTCAGAAATAAATTTTAGCCTCTCTCGATATTAAGGTTAAACACACCTTGAGAGACATTTGATGACGTTCAATTTTATTTTATGTATGAATTTTCAGTGGAGCTGTCAATCAGAATGATCGCTGTCTGGTAGCGGCGAAAGTTAATGCGGGACTGTATTAATGTTGAGAAAAAATAGATGTTTGATATGGAGAGTTTCCATTTCAAGAAGCTAAACAGGTGGAAGTTGACAACTTAAAGTGCCTAACACGTTTGCAGGTTCGGAGAACTTAATGCTAGTGGGGACATAACTATTGCTTGGGAAACTGTCAGAGAGCGTGTCAAACTTACATGTTAGTGTGGACTTAACTATTGGTCGTGAAATTGTCAGCGTATCAGAATATCATGTGAATGAAATTATTTTAAAATTTTGTATTGCAATTTTCTTTTTTCAGAATTTGCAGATCAAAGGAAAGGGGCTAAATAGCAGTGATTAGAATTACGAAGCTAAATTCCTACAGTCAGTGGTGACAAGATAAGCCCTACAGTTTGTAGACTTGTCAGGAACAACTGAGGGTATATTGGAAAGTAAAATTTCTGAACATGAAACAAATATTATTAAGAGGAATACATAAGAGTAGAATTTTATAGAGATATAATTTAATTTAAGACAGGACACCAGGCTTGAGCTGACTTAGAGGACTATAATGTAGTGCCCCGCTCCACACAATGCCTGTGTATGATAGTTATTGCATGTAATGTGTTGAGGGTTGTGATTATTTGCCGGTAGCCAATCTGTAAACACTGAAGATAAAAGTAGCCTACAATTAGCAGTGCAGTCGGAAATTTGATCTTATGTATCAAAACGGATGAAATGCTTTTGTATAGTCGTGAAGAGCGTCTATTGGTTTCTTTATATTTGTTCGCCTGTCGCTTTGTCAACTTGGCTCCCATTTCATCGATTTCATTGAAAGAGTATATTAGAGACTTTCGTGAAAATCTTTTTGTGAAACGAAGTTTTGTTAAAATCGTGCAAAAATTATCGCGCTGTTTACTTGAAGACCTAAGTACGCTTCAATGTATTCGGCGACATTGTATGGCCATAAATGCGCTGCCTTCACAAGAGGAAGAATCAGGTTGTTTATGCAGAAAAGAGGTACAAATATTAAGCGAACGCATCGAAATGTCACGTATAACGTATCTTACCGTCTTGTACTAAACTGACCAATGGTGGAACTCGTAACATCTGTATACTGTATTTATCAACACAGAACTTCTCGTGATTGATCGCTTTTTTTGTCACCAGATCGCGTGACACTGAATGGAATGCCTCATAGGAGAATCTATAACATTTGGTTTTGTACACATTATCACCGAATCGATGTTGCCAACCTTACGAAGTGTTGCAGTGAAACACAAATATTTGTGATTGTTGTGCCAAAGCGATGTTCACCACAGAAAGCTGCGTATTGGTACCGACTGCTTACAGCTTTATGTTCGCGGAAAAACACATTTGGTATCGTCGGTTTTGTGAAAGCGCGGAACAAAGCTCTGAAAAATTAAAGAGGTCTGTGAGGAATATATTTCTCATAGAGCAACAGATCAAATATTGGAACTGCCCCTCCATTTGTTTTGCCGTTACGCCACGGATATTGCGTCCTAAACAATATAAAATCAATAACAAAAGTAGAAATTATTCAATATAAAAAAGTAAAGGGTATGTTATGTCTCATATCGAAAGTAGGGCACAGTCATTTATGTAAGGAACGAAACTTTTCTGTGGCGGATGTGTGAACTAAGTTGTAATAGTACACAGTAATACATAATTTTATTTTCATATGAGTTTTACATTTTGTCTTTCCAGTTTGAACGTTGACTCAGAATGGCTGAAGAATCTTCGTATTGAAAGTATAGAAGTTTTGTAGTCTCTTTACTCACATTTTGTCAGCTGAAATGTACATAGGTCTTCATGTAAACTGCCCATTATTCTGGTCGAATGTTAATTACACTTGAATTTTCCCGACGGAATTTTGAAACATCTTCGAATTTGAAATTTTATGAAAATCCGTCCAGCGGGAACGGAGTTGTTCTATGCAGACGGACAGACACACAGACAGACAGACAGACGGGAAAACGGACTGACAGATAGACATTACGAAGTTAATAGTGGCTTTTTTCGAAATGTTGCTTACGCTGCCATAAACAAAGGAGGAACTAGGGAGCCAGGGTAAAGACGGAAATATTAGGTAGTGAAGGGTGAACTTGAGTTATCAGAGCAACGGTCCGTGAGAACCTGTCATCGCTTGCTGTGTGCATTTACACATTCAACCGTGACCGTCTGTTTAATTAGATTGCTTGATCTCTGAACATGTTGACAATGTGTTGAACTGAAACTTCTCTGACCAACTACCAACTTCCTCCGCTCGGCATCACAGGACAGTGAAGGCGTAAATTGCATTTTTGAGGGAGCCCGAAATCTCGTTCGGGTGAAACGTTGTGTTGGTGCTGACTTCTGTGAATGGAAGATTTACCGAAGAGGTTTTGGAGATTTTAATATAGGCGTGGTAATTAGGGAAATGCACTTGTCACAGTAAGCTAGCTGTGTGGCAATTGGGTTTTATTTTGTTGTCATGTTCACTGTGTATTGTTTGTGGTCGCTGTGTATTTGTGAACTGACGTCATTTCATCGAACTGGGTACTGACATCGTATAACAATTGAGTTCATTACAGAATCAGCAAAATGGCAAACGCAACGACGGTTTTATTTGTGGTGATTTGTAAAGCAGTGTGTTGTGTACCGTCACGTGTGGAGTGTCCGAAATATTAAGTCGGTTTAGATCTTTAACAAAACGCGACTTCATTACAATACAAATTCTGTAGAATTCAAAACAACGTGACTGCGGGCAAAGTATTTGCAGGATGGCTAGATATGTTTTACGAAGTATGAAAATCTATTTTCCAAGTTTGAAAAGGCTTACAGGCAAAGAATTTGGAAATGTGGCCCAACTGACACTGGGGCTCTGTTGCCCTATAATTTTTAGCAAGACGTATTTTATCCAATTATTCAGCACACTTGAATAAATACGCCACAACGGTCTACCGTTCTTCCCTCCGCTTTTTTATTACTGCTAAATGTGTGTTTGTTTGAATAGCTAACAAGACAAAATTTGCAATTTTTAAGCTCGTATGCAAAATTGCGTAAAGCGACAATTTTCTTCGTCATTTCTGTCGCTGTAACCTCCATCCATCTATCCATTTGGAACAAATCGGCTGTCAGATGGACGGATTTTCATGAAATTTGATGCTCTGCGTAATTTGAAAATCTCTGTAGAAACTTTATGTTTGAATAAAATCTGACTACAATAACCCGTAATTTTTATGAACTTTAAATTAAATTATTGATTATATTCCGCTCCAATCTCGTTATGATGTGAAGTGTTTCAGAACAATTTGTAGAGAAACCTAAAAGACACATTTTATATTCTACTCCTTTTGTCCCTAATAATCGTGCCTTTTATTAAATCCTGAAACAAAATATTGTACAGTCGGCCATTCCACATACCAAAACAAGGCGCATGTCTCGTGCATAGGGGATGCCTAAGTCTCCTAACAAATACTTCCCCTACATGTAATAATTAGTGATTTTCGATTGCAAAAATGGCAGCACAAATGCACCTCATGTTTACGTTACACGTACAGCGCATGTCCAGTTATCTATACGTATCTGTCGGGCTCGCGTGTGTGAGTTATTAATTGTGCGGTCCACATCTGAAATGGTTTTGACGCTGCTTGCAAGTTTGGAAGGAGTTCGACGAGAGTGTCTTGTGGCCTGCGAGGGAGTCGTGTTTGCAGAGATGGTCACTAGGAGCGCAGTTGTTGAGCAGATTATATAGCAGTGAATTGTCAACTGATGCTGGAAAATCGGATTGCATTCTGAAATGTCATTACACAAAATCAGTTACCTGTCTCACCTACTTTCTTTTGCGAAGGAATTTCCATAAATCCCTTTTGTACGTGGTGTTCTGCATTACAGGGTGTAAAACCGTTCAATTTTTTAGGACAAACCACAGTTTGGAAACTGTAAATATTTGTCATAACATTCGGCAGTAAGGAAACAGCGAAGTACGAGTAATTTGACGACACTGCGGTTTTCACACTTCGGCCAGTTTAATAGGACACACTGTCAAAAATGCTTGGTAATACGGAAGGACTGTATTATGGAAATACATTGTTGGATATTTGTGTTTGTTAAGTCGTTGAAGTTTGCCAAGCCTTGTGAAGAATCATCCTGCAGATTTAATGGCAATGGGCTATTCGATCATTCCTCCTGATGACTATTCATTCTCTGCACAATTGTCCTAGGCTTAATGACTGGTCAGATAGCTGATAATGGCACTAAAGCAACGCAAGTTAGGTCTGCGTGTCCTAACTAGAGAACTGTGGACGATCCATGGGTTTGAACTTTGAAGTGGGAAATTTTGACTGTATCCTGGCTTTGTGACGTGAGAAGGATGTGTTGAAGGCATCTAATTGCAGTATAGAGCGTGTAGTTTTGTGTTTGTGGTACTGTCTACGACAGGGCTTGCGAACCTTTACGAGGGCGCGTGACCAGATT
>Ga0123355_10020377_pt1 | contig 10588 bp, 13 predicted proteins | sample TergutEmb28metaG_3_FD_89872 | JGI IMG/M metagenome (GOLD analysis project Ga0123355, IMG submission 89872) | Embiratermes neotenicus P1 segment gut microbial communities from Petit-Saut dam, French Guiana - Emb289 P1 | ecosystem: Host-associated > Arthropoda: Insects > Digestive system > Gut ... | reverse complement strand
AGGAGCAGTTCACGCGGCAGTTTGACCCAGTGGTATTTGAGTAGGCATTGCATGGGGGGATTCTCCTTTTCTGAAATTTAGTTTGGTTTGACAAAGTGATGAAATAATAAAATCAGGATACTGCTTAAAACAGCATCCTGATGTGAGGTTGATCTCATTTTCATACATCTAATTTTTAATAAGCTACGGTTGTAGGAGTTCCGCAGTGTGCGAATCTTACTTGATAGTTCCCGCTTCGCCTCACCGAAACGCTGGAAGTGGACAATCTCCCGCTCTCGCAGGAAGCGGATGACGTTGTTTACATCCGGATCGTCAGACAGGCGCAGAATGTTGTCGTAAGTCGTCCGCGCCTTCTGTTCTGCCGCCATGGATTCCACTAAGTCGGTGATCACATCCCCCTTGACGGCGAAAGTAGCAGACGTTTCAAAAAACAAAACCACGAAAAAACCTAGTGTTTATCGTGGTTTTTTCTAGTGGACAAATCATATTTTTCTCCTCCGCGCAATAAAGATGGCTTATGTGGAGGTGGAGTATGAGCGAGGAAAAGAAAGAAATCACATTGCCAAAACCAATGCAGATAGAAATGATGAAGTTCTTTTTAAAGACCTCAATCCCACGAAAGAAAAAACAAGAGATGAACAATCTATCAAAAAAATCTTGATAGAGGAATTTCATCATGGAAACTGGTATTTATGTCAGAGTATCAACAGACGAGCAAGCACAAGAGGGCTATTCCATCAGGGGGCAGGAAGAAAAACTAAAGAGCTTTGTGCATATCAAGGATTGGTCAGTCTATAAAATCTACATGGACGAAGGTATCAGCGGGAAGAATATAAAAGACCGCCCCGCTATTTGTGAGCTTCTTGAAGATGTAGAAAATGGCAAAGTCAAAAACGTGCTGGTCTATAAGATTGATAGGCTAACACGCTCTACAGCCGATTTAATTTATATGATAGACCTCTTTAACCAATATGATTGTGCGTTTAATTCTCTGATGGAGAGTATTGACACACAAACGGCTTCGGGGCGTATGTTTCTAAAAATTGTTGGTATTTTTGCCGAGTTTGAACGTGAGAACATTGCAGAACGTGTGAAATTCGGGCGAGAGCGTAAAGTCAAGGAGGGATATTCTCTTTGCTCACACACGGTTAGTTATGGCTATGACCGCCCGAAAGGACAAAAAGTTCAGACGATAAATGAAGAGGAAGCTAATATTGTGCGGGAGGTCTTTGATATGTACGTCAATCAAGGACTGGCAATTACTGAAATTGCCCGCAGGCTCAACGTACAAAAAGCCCCAGTTAAAAGCGGTGCTTCATGGTCTCAACCAAAGGTAAGACGGATGCTGTTAAACTGTAATTATATTGGACGAGTTCGCTATAATGTTAGCGATACGAGTAGTGATTCGGTGCAAGGAGTTCACGAGCCGATTATTTCAGAAGAGTTGTTTGATAGAGCACAAATGCTTTCAGAAAAAAACAAAAAAATATCTCCCAACAAAAAACCAAATGTGGAGAAATATTTTTTAGGTTTTCTCGTTTGTGCTAGGTGCGGGCATAAATTGGGTGCATTTAATTCAAAACATAAGAATCCCGATGGCTCGGTTTATTATAGTAGAGGATATCGCTGTGTATATCGTTCATTAAGAATTTGTGATATGGGCTCGATAGTGCATCGCAAGGTAGAACAAGCCTTTCAAGAATACATAGCCAAAATTTCAGATTTTGATGTTGCTGACGAGATTAAACAAGAAGAGTTTGAGCAGAAAAAGAGAGATAACCAAGCACTAATTGCTTCCTATGAAAAAAAGTATCGAGGGCTAGAGGATAAAGAGCGAGAAGCTTTAACCTTATATGTTGGCAACGACATTAATTTTGACAGCTACCGAGATATAAAAAAGCGGGTTGATGCAGATAAACAGCAAATTAAAATTGAGCTAGAGCGATTACGAGACGTTCATGATGATGCCCAGATAAACGAAGCAGATATTATAAATCAGATGAAAGAGAATTGGGTACTACTATCTAGCATGGAAAAAAGACAGTTTTTATTACAATTTGTGGAAAAGATTACTTTTAACATTGAAAAAGAAAAAAGAGCATATTTCGGAACGGCAAAGATTATTGATGTCGTTTTTAAATAATAATCAAATGGTTATTTGCAAAGCAAGTACCAATCTATTTAGGAAATCAAGCTTAGAAAATAAAGATAATTAAAGGATGATAGATAAATTCTATCATCCTTTAATGTTTGACCATACAAAACTACTCTCCGATTATTTCTAAATCTTCTTTGGTAATGCTTGTGGAAGCCGCTTCAAAGAAAAGCGGTGATAGTTTCTGTATCAAAGCTTCATCCTCAACTTCTATCAAAGATTGATTTTCGGATTTTTCTACACAAAATTTCAAATTTTCGTTTTTGGCTTTATCTATCAAATAATAATATATCTTGCCTTGGTAGCTTGCTTTACTAGCTACAACATACTCATTATCATCACTTAGAGTGATAATATCTTTAATATCAATATTCATTTTACTTGCTCCTACCTTTTGAAACTTCATCTTCTAACACTAGCCCATGTTGCTCAAAGAAATCTTTGATTTCATCAATGCGGGCTTCTATTTTTGCTTTTTTAGCAATTCCGCTTATCAAGGCAATTATGCCTGCAAGTGAAGCAGAAGACATCGCTATATGAAGAGCATATCTCACCAAAGGTACATCAGAGGTCATGCCAAGTATGTTTATAAGAACATATATACCACCTATAGCAAGAATAACTTTACCTACAGCAATCTGCTTTTTTGCTGTAGGTAAATCTTGGTTATATTTTTCGACTTTTTTTAAATAAAATTCTTTTGTATCATTACTCATTTTATTAATGCTCATTTTTCCATCTCCTATTAATAAATTATATCATAAAATATTTATTTTTCGGAATATTACTGTGCGTGAAAAATAAAAAAACAATGAATATTAGTAACTTTCCTTGAAAGAAGATGAAGGTTGCATTATAATGGATGACATTATAATGTATCATCAAATGGAGGTAAAAATATGCGGGACAAGCCGAAAGAGAAATTGGAAATAGTTGCGATTGTTGCAATAATAGCACTTATAGTTACTGTTATAGCTGCTATTATTGCCTTTCTTGCATGGCGATTTCCTGTTACGCCTGAGCAACCACCTTTACCAAGCCCTACATCAACAGTTACACCCTCCCCTGAACCGACACCAACTCCAGAACAAATGCCGTCCTCATCACTTTCACCACCAACGCACGAACCGCCTCCACTTGAAAATGGGGATACAAGCTTGCTTAATTCTAATCCCGTCCGTTTTACAAGCGGTTGGGTTGAAAATGAAGGTATTCCAGTGGATTCGTTAGGGCAACGCCATACAGAGATGCTGTCATATATTACACTAGTTAATAGTGCGAGAGCAGAATATTTTGTCGGCTCGGATTATTTGATTTTTAGAGGGAGACTAGCGGCACATAGAGACCACTTCGCACACATTGGACCAGTTCAATTGAGGGTCTATTTAGGAACGTATGTAAATGATAGATTGGAATATACCTTAAAATATATATCGCCAGACATAACCATAACCACCATCCCCTTTGATTTTGAAGTAGATATTCAAGATGCAGAGTATATCAGGATAGAAAACTCGGGGAATGTAAGTGCTTCAAGAATTTTAATAATGAACCCAGTTCTTTCTACCACTACAAAACCATCCCCATCGATAACACCAGAGCCAACACTGCCACCCGAGGGGGATACTAGTTTGCTTAATTCTAATCTTGTTCGCTCTTCGGATGGTTGGACAAAAAATACGGGTATCCCCGAAGATTCATTAGGTCAGCGACATACAGAAGTATTGTCGTACATTACATTGCGTAACAGCGCAACCGCAGAATATTTTGTCAATGAGAATTATTCGATTTTGAGAGGTAGACTTGCAGCACATAGAGGTCATTTTGGACACAATGAACCAGTTCAATTGAGAGTTTATGTAGGAACGTATGTAAATGATACCTTGGTATATAGGCTAGAATTTATATCCCGTGACATAACAATAACTACTATTCCTTTTGATTTTGAAGTTGATATTAGAGGTGCACAGTTTATTAGGATAGAAAACTCGGGGGATGTAAGTGCTTCAAGAATTTTAGTGATGAACCCAGTTCTTGAAAGATAGATAAGTATAACATCGGTGTGTAAGGGCTTGAATAAAGCCCTTACTTTTTTATTTTCCAAAATGGGAAATGTCTTTCCTGCATATGCAAACCTGTTCTAGTGACAAAGAACAGGGAGTATACATATATCAGGGCAAACCCACACGCCGAAATATGCTGTATTTACGCACTCTCACACTCCGTAATAGAGGGGTCTCGGCTACTGATAAAGGACACATCAGCACCCGAGACCCCTCTATTACTACGTTAGCGTTACACTAGAGTATGCTCGGCGCGTGGGAAATAATTTGGGAAATATCGTAAGGGGGATTGATGGATGATAATAACAGACAGAGACATGGAGATATTAAGGCTTGTTTATCGGTTCAAGTTCTGCCTTGGCAGACACATAAAGTCACTAGGACACTTCACAGGTGCAAGAGCAGCGGACAGAAGATTAAAAGCATTGATTGACGCAGGGTATCTGGCTAGACGGAAATACTTGTATGGCGTTCCCTATCTCTACATAGTGACGCACAAAGGACGCATCTTAATTGGTGCAAATAAAAGGGAGAACAAAATCCGATTAGAGCAAATCACGCATGATATTACTGTCTTAGATACAGTCATATTTTTTAAAGAGAAGTACAGCCTTAAACTTAGTGATATAGAAAGTGAAAGGGAGCTACACATTAAAGATGGATTCGGAGTAAGGAAGCATCATCCCGATTTTGTGTTTACTCAAAATTGCAAAAATGGGAGATGTTCCGTTGAAATTGAGCTTACTCACAAATCAAAAGCGAATTTTGAAAAGAACGTCCAGAGCAACTATCTTAATTACGACCGTCAAATATGGATAACCGATGATAGCAAGGTTCTCCATATGCTCCAAGGCTTTACCGAGGTTTATTCGAATATTGAGATTATTAGATTGGGGGAAATAATATGCCCGACTTCGACATAGGCGGCATTATTGCACTTATCATAGCTGCATTTGTCTTTTGGCTACTCTTCAAAATCATCCTTGATCTACAGCGTAGTAAGGATGATATTTTTGACTTTGAGCGAGATTACAAACTTGCCACAGATAAGCCAATATACAAAGGCGAAAAGGCACAAGATGAATCAATCTTTATTGGTACAGCAAATAGAAAAAACGTGTTTATTCCAAGCAATGCGAAACACGTTTTTGTTTGTGGTACAACTGGCAGCGGGAAGACAATCGCACTTTCTAACTTTATCAAAGCAGGTGCAGACTATGATTACCCTATGCTGATTGTTGATGGCAAAGGCGATACTGATAAAGGCTCTTTGCTCGAAATAGTTAAAACAATTTGTCCAGAGCGAAAAGTGTATATAATTGATTGTAATGAACCGAGTACAAGCGACAAATATAATCCTTTTAAAAACACGAATACAGACGTAATTAAAGATATGCTTATCAACATGACCAATTGGAGCGAAGAGCATTATAAATACAACACAGAGAGATACATCCAAAGGCTGTTACGGTTGATGGTGTTAGAGGGGATTAGTATATCTTTAGAGAGCCTTACGCACTATCTACCAGTAATCAATTTTAGCAAGCTAAGCCGTGATTTAAGCGGTAAGGGCCTAATCAGCAAAGAAGAACACATTGAAGATATAGAACTCTCTAAAATCAGCGGGAAGATAGCCGAGAGCGCAGCAGCGAGGTTTGCCACAATTAAAGAAAGCGACTTGGGACAGATTTTTAGTGATGAGGGTGTAGATATTTACACGGCCCTAAAGGAAAATGCGATTATCCTATTTATCTTGAATCCGCTTTTATATCCTGAAATGTCTCCCTTAATTGGCAATCTAATTATCATTGACAGTAAAAAGGCGGTCAGCAATTTCTTTAAGCATAAGAAAAAGCGGATATTTTATATCTTAGACGAGATAAATGTCTATGCTTCTCTGCCCCTCTTGGATTTAGTGAACAAGTCACGTTCGGCAAATATAACTTGCATTTTAGCAGCACAAAGCCTGTCAGACCTTGACCATGTATCAGAGCAGTTTAAGGAGCAAATCATTGAGAACTGCAATAATTACATTGTACTTCGGCAGAACAGTTCCGTAAATGCCGAACATTGGAGCAATGTGATTGGTACGTGCCAGACTATGCAAGCGACATACCAAATCAGCGGAGAAAGCGGAACAGCGAAAAGCACAGACTTAGGCTCACTTAGAAAAGTACGTGAGTATCTATACCATCCAGACGATATAAAACTACTTGGAACTGGTCAAGCAATTTTTCTTTCGAGAGATAAAATGCACCATACGAGAATAGACATATACAAGCCATTTTGAGGAGGTTTGTTTATGATTAAAGAATTTTTGCTAAATGTTCTTAATGCTACGGTTCAGGAGATAGGAAAGAAACTTACACCAATTGGACGAGCTATTAGATTAGTCGGTAGATTTTTTGGGAACAACTGGATTTATATTGTCTGGTTCTTGTTTTATCTTCTTCTATTCGGTGTACTTACCAGAGGTATTGCCCTTCTTTTTTATCTTGCAACCATACCCCTTGCCTTTTCAGAGCTTGCCGAAGACATCTGGCGGGCGGTATCGGGTGTTAGGCCACTTCGGCTAAAATCAGAAAAAGAGAGACTTTTACCACTCTTCAAAGACGTGTACCAAGGGGCGGTAAAGGCCAATCCAAACTTGGCTAGAGATATAAAATTGTACATCAAAGAAGATATGACCATAAACGCCTTTGCTTTTGGCAAAACCACTTTGGTCATAACAAGGGGTAGCATAGAACTGCTTAGCGACGATTGTTTAAAAGGGCTTATGGCTCATGAGTTCGGGCATTTTTCATATAGACACACCGAAGCTCTTTTGTTATCTATGGTTGGCAATCTACCGATGACGCTTATCAACAGAAAACTAAGCGACATCAAAAATCGTCTCAATACGAGCGGAAACAGACGGACGCTAATTACAGGGATATTTATAATCTTCTTTGATTTTGTTTATTACATATTTAGAGCCTTAGAATTTATCGGGGAACTACTCTTAATGCGCTCTAGCAGAAAGCACGAATATATAGCGGATGGATTTGCCGTTAGAAGCGGGTTTGGCAAGGAGCTTACTGACGTTTTGATAGAGGTATACAGTGTGTCTATCAGCAAGCCAGAGAGTGTTAGGGAGCAGTTGCGCAGCACCCATCCACATATCACATTAAGGATTGAAGAACTGGAAGTGGCTAACCATTAAAAGAAAACAGGCAAGCGATGAATTGAAAATCGTTTGCCTGTTTTACAAATAGAGCCTAATTGACTCTTTCAAATGTTAGAGAACGAGTCCACCGAAAATTATAAATTGTAAATCTAGAGCCAGACATACTATAAGAAAAAGTTTGCAACATAAAGTTATAAAGAGCGTCTATAATTGTTATTCGGTTTCCATCTACTGACCAATAAATATTCTCGGGGAAATGGCTAGAAATATTTTCTGTATCCATCACACCTGTTCCATCAGTGAAAAACTCAATCGCAATGAGATTACCGATTAGTCCTTCTATCCACTCTTCGTACCTCATATTTTCTTCCTCGGATTCGACACCGCCAAACGATACCCGCATCCCAACTAAATCGGGTCGAAGAACGCTCTCTACTGGTCTCCAGCGGCCAATTAAGGCGTTGCCCTCTGGTGATAGCATGGGTGTGGGAGATGGTATTGGTATAGGTGCAAGGGTTGGCTCCGGTGTCGATGTCAAGATAGGTGTTTGGACAGCATTGTTGCTATTTGTATCATTTGTGTCAGAGCTACCACAGGCACCAAAAGCTCCAACAAGCAAAACGATTATTAAGAACAAAGACAGTCTCTTTTTCATAATATAAGCCCTCATTTTCAGATTTATTGATTATTATTTTTCGGAAGCTATGCGCATCCCTTTAGTTGAAACAATTATCCCCAAAACGCCACAGCAAAGCACCAGCCAAGGTATCATACTTATGGAGACCCATGTATCTCTAGGACTTCGTACAGTCGAAAACATATAAAATGCTAATATCAAAAAGAGCAGCGTTAAAATAATCGAAAGTAAATTTGCAAACCGCACCTTTTTATAGCCTTGAAATGTCTCTGTACTACGATTGGTTGCTATTTTATAAATTACACGTACATGAACAAAAAGAAGCAATACACCTAAGCCAACCATTGAAATCCGTAATGCAGACACAGATGTTCTTGTGCGCTCTATTGCATCAAGCTCATCCCAATAACTATCTCTCAATCGCTCACGAAGTGCAACATCACCATGACCATCAAAAAGTGAATCCATCCGTCGCCACAAATCGTCACGTCTTGCTTCCGAAGATTCATACATATTATTAAGCTCTGTTCCGACACGACCAAAACCAATCACTGTTTGGAGGGGTGAATATCCGCTTGCTACATTTAGATTTATTGTACGAGAAACACTAAGCCAAGGCAACAATAGTGTAGCTATCATGAACGCAGATATTAGCATAGCAAATATTCTAATATTTTTATCATCTGTCAAAACGTCCGTGCGCTTTTGTGTTTCATAATTGGGCGAAAGTGTTGGTACAGCGGTTTCGGCCGTACTTTCCGCTTGCTTGCCACAAGCGGAGCAAAATTTATTGTTGGCTTCAATTCTCTTACCACAGTTCATACAAAACATAGCTCTTCTCCAATTCTACAGCTAGATACTAACTAACTCTTTCAAATGTCATATCAGCAGCAAACATAAAACCATAAATTGTTAGTCTTGAGCCTGAAATTTCATAATCAAAAGTATCTGTCAGCCAGTCATCAAGCTCTATAAATGTAAGCAATCTTCTATCTGCTGACCAAAAGAAATCACTTTCAAAATCATAATCGAATATAGCTAAGCCTGTTCCATCAGGGAAAAACTCAATTGAAATAAGTTGTTGAAGTTCTCTTTTTATCCATCTCTCGGATTCTGCTATCCACTCTTCGATTTCAGCTTGTGACGCAGTTTCTCCAAATTCTTCAAGCTCTTCCAGTATATCCAACTCTATTAAATCTCGCCTTGCTACTATTCCTGCTGTTACCCACTGGCCAACTAAAGCGGTTGTATCATCTGGCGCTAGAGGTGGTATTGGGGATGGAAAGGGTGCTGTAGTTACTACAGGTGTTGCCACTGGTGTTTGTATGGGATTATCATTACTTGCGCTGTTTGTACCAGTTCCACCACAGGCACTAAAAGCTCCAACCAATAAAACGACTATTAAAAGTAAACCCAATCCTTTTTTCATGATACGAATCCTCCTTCTCAAGTTTATTGATTATTATTTTTCATTTTGGAAATCCCGCGCACACCGCTAATAATACCAATGATTAGAGCGATAATTGACAACACAATAACCACTGACAGGACTTCACACTCCGAGCATGACCAATGTCTGCAACCGCCAAAAACAAACGTAAACCAGGGATTACTTACAACATTTACGAAGTAGATAAGTCCTATGATTCCGCCGATTGAAAGGATTGCGCCAAATATTAAGGCACCTGTTCCTTTACTCGCTGACGTTTGTGTATGGTTTATCGGTGTTGTTAGTGATATTGGCTGTTTGGGTGGTGCATCGTTTGGAACTGCTCCCATCTTAGTCCCACAGCTTCCGCAAAAGCTATTTTTCTCTTCTGCTTCTTTCCCACAGTTAGTACAGAACATATCTTATCCCCCTCTTTTGTTAAACCTTACAGAGCTTTTCCGCATTTCCCGCAAAATTTAGCACCAGCAGGTAATGCTTGACCACAAGAGCATGATAATCCTGCCGTGTCAGTTGATTTTGCACCCGTTATTAGATTTACTTCATCTTCAATGCGCTTAAGCTCTGCTTGTTGCTCTGCAATCCCTGCAAGACGTTTGCTAATTTCAGTGATAAAGTTCACTATGCTTTCATCAGTAACAATTTCGCCAGTTTCGGTATATATTTCATATACCTTCATGCCTAGAAGTTCGGCTAATTCTCTGCGCTCTGCTTCCAAGTTTTTAATTGCCGTTTTAACTTGGGTCTTTTCAACCATTGCCTTTGAGTTTGCGCTGACAGTTGCGACACCTTTGTTCAGTCCATCAACAACCTTGTCAAAAATACCAGCCATTTTAACGTTTCCCTCCTTTTGTGCCAAACAAAAACCTCATAGCCTGTATGAAGTTTGATGCAAGAGCAATTCCGCAAAAAGTGTACCTTTGGTGGAAAATAAAAATGTCTGATATTACAGCGTTTCTGCTCTGTAGCCATTGACAGAGAAATGCCCTAAATGATATGATGCTACCGTAGTCCGCGAAAGGTACACTTTTTGCGGAATTGCTCTTGCATCAAACTTCATACAGGCTATGAGGTTTTTGTTTGGCACAAAAGGAGGGAAACGTTAAAATGGCTGGTATTT
>Ga0123355_10020376_pt1 | contig 10588 bp, 3 predicted proteins | sample TergutEmb28metaG_3_FD_89872 | JGI IMG/M metagenome (GOLD analysis project Ga0123355, IMG submission 89872) | Embiratermes neotenicus P1 segment gut microbial communities from Petit-Saut dam, French Guiana - Emb289 P1 | ecosystem: Host-associated > Arthropoda: Insects > Digestive system > Gut ... | reverse complement strand
TTTATTCAATACTCATTCAATGCTCAACATGTTTCGGCCGTTAATACGACCATCTTCAGGAGTCTGCGACTAACTGGTTGTTATTTCATGGGTGGTATCTGGTTTGGTGTGTGTTGGCGTTTCTCTTTACTCAACTATAAAGATGATGCACGGTCCCATAAACATAAGATTTTTCGAAACGTCTGTCAATAATCGCCAATATACATGGTGCTATACACTAGAAGACTTAATTCTCACCAGTATTGCTGTCAGAACCTAAAATCTCGTAAGTTATTTTATGTTATAAACGTCGCTCTGACGAAAGCAAGAAATGCATTCCTAAAACAAAAAATTTTCTTCCATAAAAGCAATGTGCGTTTTCTGTTATTTGCAGGGAGTGAAATAACAGACATGCTTATCGCTGTTATAATCAATAAGCAAACTTGTTCGTGCTACTGCGTAGGCCTAATGATATTACAAAAAAGTCTATCTTCTTAAATAATCTGAACGTTAGTTTTAGACAACAACAACCACCAACAGAAAGACGCACTGTCCTTCATAAACTATAGGCATGCGTTGCCTAGAAGAAACACACAAACAAGTTTTTAGTCGAAAAATACTGAAAAGGCAAGTAAACTTGAGGGTCAAAGGCATAAAGCTTTGTATAATATTAAAGGGGAGAGTGTCTACAGATAAGGATTATATTTATCTCACTCAGAGGAGAGAGACACGCATCAGACTTTTTGGAGAATCTGGTGATCCCACAAGGTACATAAGAGGGGCAGTATTTTGTGAGTACCTGAGAGAATATCAGCTTCATTCAGCGAGTGTGTTAGATTTTATATTTACTCTTATTAGCGAATTGTAGAACGGTTAATTGAATTTTAATGTTAGTTAAGTCCATGTACCGCGCTATCGTCCATAAGAGTAAAATTACCTTTTCTTCTTATATCTTTGCGCCACAAAGGGCTTTAATAAGATTCGTTTGTTGTCTTCTTTTGTGGTCTATTAAGGGACACCGTTCGCATATAAAGAACACAGAACAAGAAAAATTCCCCGGGGAGTAGGAAGGGCATGTATGACAGGGTGCAGGGGACTCTTGGCTGTTAGGGACTTTAGCACTTGTACTAAACACAGACTGAAAATATCAACCATTTATAGTAGCGTGTACTGAGAGAGTGCATTGTGCTTGTGCGCAAGGAGTGATAGTAGCAGCACAGTCATTTGGCAAGAAATTATGCTCATGCGCATCTATTGCATTCCTGGCAGGAATCATCTCCTATTCTGTAAACAATGAACATGGTGCACTCTTTGGATGACAATTACAGGGAGAAAAATAAGTACTGAAAAATAAACATATTTAGTCACCAGTTCAAGATAATAGATCATAATTATGAATCTCAACAATGGACTAATTGTCTCGTAGTTTCTATTCACTTACTGTAATGCACATGTAACAGTCTTTTTCCTTGCAGTCTTACACGTGAAACAAAACATAGCATTCAGATGTCCAAAAATGTTGAACAAAATATACAAAAATATCAAGTATCAAAGAACGCAGAGTATGTCGCTAAGGAAACAAACACACTCGTTCCGTGAAGTTTTGAAAGATTTTTTTTTTGCAATAGCCTATCCGCTTTATAGGTAGGAAGTAATGGGACTCCTGAAACAAAAGGAATAAAACCTCAAAAATTGACGTCATCCGTGATGTGATGTGCGTTCTGGTAGAAGTGTACTGGTGTTTCTTCTACCCAAAACAGACAGCAGGGTATTCTGAAAATCCCGGTACACATCTACCAGGTTACACGCCGTCATATTCCAGAAGAGAGTAACTTTACAGTCACCGTCGAGAAAACCTCAGTACATGTAGAGTGATTGCCAGTGCGCCAATGAGGGAAACGGTTTTTATTCAAGGGAAAATCTGCAACTTTCCAGAACCCAGAGGAGGAGGACGTGATTGAGAATGATTTTCTAAGGCAGTTCTCAAAAGACGAATAGTTTGAGAACCTCACAACTCTGTCCCTTCATCCCTGAAACGGACCGAGAAGGTAGGCGAAGTAAAAGGGCAGGGAGGAAGTTGAAGTAGAAAACAAGGAAGACGAGCGCTGGCGGCGACTGCCTGCCTGCAGGTTGACGTAGTCTAGCTATTATTGAAATCCCTTCACCTCAATCCAATTACTGGCACTCGGATGAAAGGAACTGAGATCTACCCACCATTAATCGTATTGCTCTGTACAGGTTATGTTGTTAGGTGTTACGTTACTGCTAAGAAACCCCACATTTCACAGTGTCATAAGAACCGGACAAATACAGATGTACCTCCACGAAGGATATAAGATTCTCAAACGACTAGTTCCAGCACACAGTTTTCTCTGTTTATATACTTACCTTTCCATTTGTCTGCAAAATATTTCCAAAAAAAATATGAAAGTAAGAAGTGTGGAAATACAAAAGTATAAAAACGTAATTAAATCTTAATAACATTTTGACAATATAATCAAGATGTTGTGTCATGTACGCCACATTTTTATGTAACATGTTTCCCATGTACGTGGTTTTCCATATTATACAAGAATAAAATATTTTTACTTGGGTATTAAACCACACTTACAACTCGTGTCCAATAAGTAATGCTCATTTAATTTAAATTTCGTAGCATTAGTTCTTCGTTTGTCCCAGATACGTCTATTTACATCTCAACAAAATCTACATCCAACGCCTGTCTACTATGCTAATCCACCTCTGAAATCTTCCCATCAATTTCTAAGCTTTCCTTAGTTCAATGATATTATTTACGAAATGCACTGTTAAATTGGGGAGTAAATTTCTGACCATAAAATTTGGAACACAGATTTTTGTTGTTCTTCGGCATATTCTATTCCTTGAAACTTATTTTTAGTCAATTTACCAAAATATTTTCAGCATTTTGTAGTGTTTCTGAGTCTTTGTGGTGCCACGACGGACCCCTTAAAATTTTCTTTTCTTCTGCGGACCCTGCTTTAGGCAGAACAAACCCCAACATTTAAAATTGAGATATGTACAGACGCAAACATGCTGACAGCGGTAATGCCTTTAATAAGTCTATGTAAAAGAAATATTACAAAAATGGTAATAAAAATCAGTAGTGACAATAACGCCAGGATTATAAAACACTTAAAAGTAAAACTTTATATTTTACTCAGTATAATCCACTCAACAGAGACGTCTCGTGTACTACCCGCGGACCCCCAACTCAGAATCAATAGTGCAATTCCGGGTGTCAGCAACGGTGAGGGGACGCAACACACACAAAGGCCGAAATCTGATCACTGTCGTATCTTAGCAGCGGAATCAATAACCAAGATTCTGTTATGAACAAAACATGGAAATATGAAAATAAGTTTACCACCACTCTACGAAACCGTGCAATGACTCTGGCAGGTAGACGTCGTCTTATACCAACATAGGCTTGGGTTTGATCCAAGACCAATTCATGTAGGAATTGTGGAGAAAGTGTCACTTGATGGTGACAGGGTTCTCTCCGAGCGCTTTAATATCCCCCTCGCAGCGTCATTACAACAATGACCAACTCCCATTCATTCAACTGTCAACGACGTCACATGGCCTTGCCGATTGCCAGAGACGTTAAATAACACGGTTCGAAAGGTAAAACCTTGACCTCCTTTGATGCGCTGTTCAAAGTTATAAATCGAACATCCGAGGATAAGAAGGAGCTGCATGTGTCCTTCAGTGAAAACATAGCCCCTGGAAGTAAGTGAATAAGAACTTTGCGTCTGTGCATAAACTTCCTTTCTTTACGGCCCAGACGGGCGGTGTAGCCGTGAAAGTACCTCAAGGCGTAATCGTCGACAGTGGAAAAATATTGTGCTCTAGGATTTGGCAGTCTTTAACCACAAGGAAAGTCGGCCCTGCTAGAAACAAAGGTTTAAGTATCCGGCAGTATCCGAGAGTATTCGACAGTTATCTGTCACAACCCTCGTCGTATCAGTCAGCTGTTTTTACACATTAAACATTTAATAATCATTAATGTCAACAACTAAACATATTGAAAGCCAGCGATGTAAAATCGTACAGTGGGATCTCTCCCACACTTTCTTCGCTCTGGCATCATATACATAAATAATCAAGTTTCACTCACAATTACACAATCCCCTAATTGTTAAGAAAAAAATAATAGTTTGTTTGTCAGTTAATTGGAGAGGTTTCTTTGTTCCTCGAAGGAGACATGAGTTTGTTCATGAATGTGAACGTGTTAGGAAAGTGACAGTGTTCGGGACTAAGCTAGTATTCATCAGCAACTACTAAGAGACTCGTCCGTGATTAGTAGGTAACTAACTTAGACTGACATTCGGTTTGGGTAACTCCAACAAACACAACAGATGCTCTGATGCCGTCTAGTACACTTGGTGTGCTGAGTCGAACTTCTCGTTCCGCAAACTACAGTTTATGTCCTTTTGCTAAATAACTAAACCACTCCTTGCCATTGTTAGAAAGACCATCACTTAACAAGTCTTCAAGTAAGTTAGTTCGTCAGACGGTTGTATGTTGACTTAGCCAAGTAATCGGTCCTTCAAACTGTCCTGAAGTTAAAAGACGCCCTATTAATATAGAGCCAATTCAGTTTTGTGCATTGAGTTTTAATTGTAGTGAAGATATCATGCAATTTTGTTGTTTATGTAACCATTGCAGGGTGTTACTTATTACTTCGAGGATGCTTACTACTGGCATGCGACTTGAAACCAGCTGCAGCTGAACGCCTTGTTGCAGTTATTGATTTTAGCTGGAGGTTCAGCACGACTCTCTCACTCAGCTCCCTGCAGTAAAAGTACATCAACTCTCTCTTGCTCTTATATCATACTTTACCCCCATTCAGCACTGATGTAAAAGCTACATTTCCATTTTTTCCCCTATAATAATGCAGAAAGTACATCAGCAGTCAGGAGAAATGCTTGACGAACCTTCATAAACGCGCAAAACGATGCGACCCTCAAGTTAATTAATGTTACATTACAAGGCGCCTCACGCTACCCCCATTACAAATGAAGTCTCCAGTGTATAAACTATGACAAGAAAACAGAAGGTTTTGCACAACTTTCGTCAGCAAAAATGACTGTCTTAAATTATCAGAATGTTATGAACAGCAGGCACAACATTGTCATACCGTCAGACATAAAACCTTGTATTTTAGTCAACAATTTACCAAAAATTCAGCAGAATATGCTGCTTCCATCTACATGGTAAAAGAATAAAACAAGACAGGAAAGTTACATGTAACTTAATATTGAGGCGCGTTCGTGCAACCATTGTTTCAGGGGGAAAGCAATTGTAACAACATATTCTTAGTGTATGTTTGTAGTCTTTCCACAATACTTCTCCACATGCGCTTATAAACAGCAAGTTTTTTCGAAAAAAAAGTTATGGAAAATAAAATGTGCTTTGATGTACTCTACAAATTCTGTCTGAAAATATTTCTCACTGTAAGAAGAACTGAGCGAGATATGAACAAAAACGTATATTGGACTTCATATTGTACCCGTTACGGCTTCGGTGGTCTAGGGGTAGTGTGCTGGCCTTTGCGGGTTCAAACCCGACCGAAGCCGTCGGATGTTTAGGGCGAAAAAATCCTCAGCACGCCTTCCTTCGGAGGAGAAGTAAAGCCGTCGGTCCCATGTCGTAGATTTGCGGCATGTAAAATATCCCTAAATTTAAGTGGAAGTAGGAATTTAGGCAAAATTACTACCGGACATCTTTTTGGCCCACAGTTCCACTTTTCGCTGCTAGGATCTCTCGCGTCGTTGTGGACGGAGGCACCTGGCGGCTAAAGTGGGAACGTTTAAAGGCGGGGGAAAGCAGTGGCAAACTGCCCCCAAGAACTTGCCCAGGATGCAATGTACCAGAGCCATACCGGTCACATGACTGGGCTCTGGTTCCTGCCAAGCCCGGCCTTCAAGGCTGAATACTAATGAATATATTGTACCCGTTATTCTTGTCAGATTAAAAAAAAAGTAAGTGTTCTCGACAGATATTCGAAAAATATTAAAATATCAATTTTTATTAAATCCGACGGACGGACGGACGGACGAGGAGACGGACAGATACGACGAAGCTAATAGTCGCTTTTTGTGAATGCGCCTGAAAAGATTCTCAGAAATATTGTAACATATATTGGTATTCGCTTTGAATAAAATATATCTCTTATTATGTAACCAGGTTTAAAAAATGCTGGATAAGGTGCACTACGCACTATTTAAGAGAATTCGCCATGTTCGTTTTGTATTAAACTGCTCTGGAAAAACAATACTGATATGTAAATTACAGTGATTAACGTACAATACGTTTTCGATACACAGGGCACATATTTGTATTTAATTATGAGGCATTTGAAGGACACGTGCACACTAACGACAATTTTATAAATTTGAAAGTAATCATTACTACACTGTGGGATTTTATTTCCCCCGGGTGCTATTTATATTCCACAATCCATTACGGAAACAGCAGGCTCTACTGAATTTGTTACTGTCACTGCTACTACGCAAGGACTCATGCAGGACCCAAACGTCCTGTATAATTGATTATACCTGTAAATCGAAATACGCGTTCTTAGTGATACGCTTAAACGTCACTACTCGAAGGCATGTTGCGCGTCCTCCGGAGAAATAGTAGCTGCAAAGGTAAATATCTCCCTGTCCCCTCCACGAAGGCGTATGTATGAGAGGAAGTGTGGCTCCAACTCTTCTTATTCTCAGCTCTAGACGGAAACGAGTAATCGATTTAAATGTCCGGCTTCCTTAACACAAATACAAGAAGTGCCCATTGCTGTTTTAAACGAGGCTGAGTGGGTCTCATAGCCTGTCTGGGGCCTTAGGAGCAGAAGAAAAATTTCCTGTCACTACTGTGATTCAAACGACAAATGCGCTCTTTTCCAGCGTGCTGTCTAGTCAGTGTACCGACTACACTGTTCCAGCTCCCATTGCGGAATACGTACTGTATCTGTGACATTAGATAAGCGATAAAGTATACACCCCACTTCATAATCTACAGAGCGAACTGCACCTAGGATTCTTTAATCTACTGCCTTGCACCGACTTTGATATTCAGATTCCCAGCTTAGTGTTTACACAAGGACTAGCAACTTACGAAAGGAAATTTCTGGGTTTTCTTCGGATTCTTCTTGTTAAGAATAAAGGGGTCTTTGTCTTATTAAAAGATGTCACTACGATCCTTAGAAACCTCAGTACGTATCGACCAGCCGACACGGCGTTACCCATAGTAAGACTAAAATCTTCAGTACCACCTCTTTCAGAACTTCAAATATTGCAGGTTAAGAAGTGTTGAAGGGTGCCCCAAACTTGCTCTGAGTCTTCGCACTGGCCACAAAAATGGTTAAGCATTACAGTCACCTATGGTCAAAAAGTGAGGTTGTGGTTTTTGTGCGTTGTTTGAGCCTCAAGGAAAGAAAGTTTACTATGAATACTAATCACAATATAGGACACGCAAAGGAAAAGAACCCGGGACTTCCGCTATGCAACAGCAATTCCGCAAAAACCGTGAGTAGTTATTTATGAAAGCCCCGAACCTTTACTTCATTATGAGAAAAAAAGTAAGGGGAAAATAATTATAACGTGATGTTGAGGTTCGTTTGTGCAACAATTGTTGCAGTAGAAAAGCAGTAAGTAATACGTAATCTATGTGTTTATGTGTAGCCTTAGATATTTATTACGCAATACGCTTGCGCCATATTGCCAACTGTAGCCTGCCCGGCTGTACAATATTTTCCCACGTTATCTTATAAAGGGCACGACTTTCGGAAAAAAAAAGTTTGTTGATTACAAACTGCGCGTTTTAAGTTTTATAAAATTTTGACTTCAACCTTTTTTATTCTAAGAAGAATTGAGGGAGATATGATAAAAATGTATATTGGTCTTCAACATCTTCGTGTCAGAATTTAATGAATCTTGAATTTGTTCGACAAATTATCGAAAAATACTCAAATATCACATGTCATGAATATCCTCCAGGGGGAGCTGAGTTGTTCCATGCGGACAGACGGGCAGGCACGACGAAGCTAGTAGTAGCTTTTCGCAGTTTTGCGAATGCACCTAGGAAAAACACTTGCACATGTGTGTACAGGTAGTTAAGCTATTCGCCCTAGCACAAAATCACAGAGTATGATTTCTCAATACACGTATTCCTACATACTAATCACGTCTGAGGACATTTTAACAAAGCTGTAGAGGACGTCAGTGTGGGTCACGTGGCTTGTACTGCATTGCCTGGTAATATGACTAGCAAAGTTGGTGCACTGAGATACATAGAGAAAAACGCGAGTCTTAGGGCTTGATGTGCTCTGTAGATCAGAAGGTAAAGATACAAATGCAACAATTTAAAAAAATATATATAAAAAACTCGAGTGAGGAAACTATTAACACATATTTTTATAGGGGCCATTCCGTTATGTAGTAGCAAATATATGTATTTTACCGTCTAAAACACAACATATGTATATCAATGCATTTATGAAATATCAATTACATCAGGGCTACATGTTTCGGCCTAAAACAGCCATCATGAGGCCAATGCAGAACATATACAAAGTACAATATAAGCGTGCACTGTATGGGATCGCAAACCGTTTACAATAAAGGTTAAAATAATTGAGCATCCAATTGTACAATGAAAAAACCAATTTAAATGTAACTAATTATATCACTCATAGTACTAAAAGTTTCTAGTTGAACAGAAGTTATATATATATATGGTTCGAACCGACACTAAGAAGTGACTCTAAGGCCACCACTAGATTGTATTTCCCATACCAACTTGTGATCCTTTCATCTGTTTTTGAGTTTGTTTACGAGTGCTATCCTTGACTACCAATAGGAATATATTCTTGTATATAACCTCCGTTCAACTAGAAACTTTTAGTACTATAAGTGACATAATTAATTACATTTTAAATTTTTTTCATTGTGCAATTGGACGCTCAATTATTTTAAACTTTATTGTAAACGGCATGGGATCCCATAGAGTACACAGTTATATTGTGCATTATATATGTTCTGCATTGGCCTGATGATGGCTGTTTTAGGCCGAAACATGTAGTCCTGATGTAATTGACATTTCACCAATGCGTTGACATACATATGTTGTGTTTTAGACGGTAAAATACATATATATCTTAGCACATAACTTTATCTATTTTTTCAACATAATCACCAACTTTCTCAATTCATTTGTTTAGTTTGCATACGACTTTTCCTATTCCGATGTCACAGAACTTCGCCTCCTGCGCCTGCAATCTCATAGTGACCTCCTTTTTCACCTCATAATCTTCGTGAAATTTCTGGCCGGCCAGACGATTCTATAAACACAAGAAGAATGGAAATGGGGTATACTAGTCACTACAGTGATGCCACTTGCACAGCGATGATTTCCCTTTCCTTCCCAACTGTTTCTTATCTTTAATTTTTGGATAGCCCTCGCACAATGTTTATTACCAACGTGAGACACAATGTGTATTTTTATTAACTATTACTCAGGAATATTTCGGTCATAATTCGTGGCCATCTTCAGGGAGCTAGCAAGTTTCATCAATGTATACGTATTTAGAAAATTATGTATAAAATCCACTTTTGCACAAGTTACCACATAAGCTGTATAAGTCCATAAAACTTGCTAGTTACTAGAAAATGATCAATAATTATGGCCGAAACATGTCGGAGCAATAACACTGATCAACACACAAAATGTATCCGTAACCAAAACACTTGATTCTTCTTCACTTCAACGTGCTTAAACCAAATGTGGCCTTAGAATTCAATTCTTGGCTCTGGTTTTCACGATACATGAAGTGTGGCTTAATGCTTAAAATAGTTACTTAGGAAGGCATACAGGTGTCAGCACTGCGCTCCCAGGTGGTGAGTAATAATTTCTGTGTATCGTAAAAGTCATGAACATCTATTTAATTTTTTTTAATGGAAAGGGGCCTTGTTGTTTGCAATGATATTGATGGCCTGATGCAAATACTCAATATTAATCACAATCCTCTGGACTGGTGACTCTTTACAGACTCGTCTAAGTTGAGTCTCAAAGCAGTTCTCCTTCACAATTGCAACACCCTACCTTCTATTCCTGTTGGTCATTCAATGCATAATAAGGAGTCGTATGAGAACATGAAGATTTTGATGGACGCCATTAATTACGATAAATCAAATGGCAAATCTGTGGTGACCTAAAAGTGATTGCCTTACTACTTGGACTACAAAAAGTATTCAAAAATATTGCTGCTTCATTTGTGAATGAGACAGAAGAGCTCGGTCTCTTCATTACTCAAGAAAAGACTGGCTTGCCAGAAAGATTCTGGATCCAGGAATCATGAATGTGGAAAATCAACCACTAGTGGAACCGAGTAAAATTTTGTTGCCATCTATCCAAACCAAACTCTTCACTCCGACCTGCACATTCCATATGTACGAGAGGTCTTCCAAGAAAGGATCGCTACTCATCGCACTGCAATCGCCTCACACCCCAACCCCCTCATGGCCCCACTTCTACACTTGCCGACCACCAGACGTCTGAAACGACGATGGACACTCGACGGGACACA
>Ga0123355_10020375_pt1 | contig 10588 bp, 7 predicted proteins | sample TergutEmb28metaG_3_FD_89872 | JGI IMG/M metagenome (GOLD analysis project Ga0123355, IMG submission 89872) | Embiratermes neotenicus P1 segment gut microbial communities from Petit-Saut dam, French Guiana - Emb289 P1 | ecosystem: Host-associated > Arthropoda: Insects > Digestive system > Gut ... | reverse complement strand
CCAGTTAGTCGCAGACTCCTGAAGATGGTCGTATTAACGGCCGAAACATGTTGAGCAATGAATGAGTATTGAATAAATAATAAAATAAGTGGCATCAAGTTGGTTTTTTCTCTTTACTCAACTTTCACTAAGGTTTCTGCATGACATCCTCAATCCTTCCACGCAACTACTGGGATACTAATTCAAACTAGCCCGCGACATCTTTCTTCCATATCCTTCATTTACAGCCCTACATTCTGCACTGTGTAATGTGCTACTGACAGCATTGCCGCACAAACCACAAACAATATAACAATTTCGTACAACTCTCTTACATTGCTCGCTGCTTTTTGGTCCCTAATTCTTATCGCCTGCGGATAAAGTTCGTAATTTCTTACGCGTTAGTTATATTTCTATTACATCAATACGCTCAGTTTGTAGAAAACAGTAAAGTAAAAGCCAAAATCGGCAATAAAGTTATAACGTAACATTGCGGCGCATTCGCGCGATGTTTATACCTCTTCGGCTATCCTAACAGCCTGATACTATCTCACTCGAAGGGAACGCTTTTATGGCGATGTAATGTCGCCAGCAGCAATAAAACGCATTGAGGTATTCATTGAAAGTGCCCTGCAGTTTTGCCCGATTGAACCACATTTGAACATTCCAGAGAGATTATCAAAGAAGGCCCAATATCAAATTTCGCGGAAATCCGTCCAGTGGCAGCCGAGCTGATATATATGGAACAGACGGACAGACATGACAAAGCTAACAGCGCTCTTCGCGACTACACAAACTCACCTAAATTTATGTAATTACCGTATATTCCCGAATCTAATCCGTACTAGTTTTTGCCGATTTCTTAAACGAAAAAAAAAATGTTAGTTCGCGGTTTATTCCGCAACTTTCCTTCAAACGTCCCTTGCCTACAAGGCAGACTGACTGAATAGTATTGGATGTTAACAATGAATAATAAATTATAAATATTATATATTATATAATATTATAAATAATAAATAAAATAATAAATTATTATGTTGATTGTTCTTACGGCACGTACAGCGGCTCTATCATTTTTTTCAAAATCCAGCTCATGACCGCGATTCAATCCACATCTGATTTTTTAGCCCTCTGAAACTGTAAAAACGGTGCGTATTAGATTCGAGAATGTATGGTAATTGAAAACTGACCTGCGGGTCGCGAAACCGACTCCAAAGTCAATATGGATCACGGCCGTAAAAGTGAATAATCCATTTTTTGTACGTGACTCTGGCTCCATTTAACTTACTACTTATCCTTAAAGAACAGACAAGCATATAGAAAAGGCAGTTCAGCCCCGAGTATCTATGTCATTTCTTGCTGACGATCAAACATGGCTATGCTGGTTTACAAGCCATGTCTGCATCTTCATGTCAAGCATACAGAGGCGGGACGCAATTAAGCAGCACTTCGACGTTCAGCTCCAATTTCACTTCCACTAAAATGAAGTACATACAAAAATGATTAGCAGTTGCATAAGCAGACAGGGGAACTGTATTATTGTAGCGTGTTGTGTAATGTCGCGGCGCCAAACAACAGCACAGCAACGTTACTCCTATCCGTGACTTCATTTATCATTTAACTGCGAACTTTTTCGACAGTTGCCCTGCCCACCCCAATCCCCTCGTCCGCTGCATAGGAAATTACACCCTAGCTCACGTTCATCGCCAGTATAAGAAATACATACACAAACGACCCAAGCACCTTTTCCTCTAACCATTCTCCCAACCTACAAGTCACTCCCTAGCCCACTAAATACGGAATTACACGCTAACTGACCTGACTACCTTGTACATAACATATAAACATAAACATACGAAACATATACCGCTTTAATTAGCCTATCAGAAGCCGCAGTGTTTTTTCCTGTTCATTTTTGACTGCCGTTATTTACAACAATATCAATATACATATTACTCATTTCCACTTGTACCATAGTGTAAATATTTATTGAAATTGGTTACAGCAACAATTTTGTAATTTATCTTGGTACATCTTGTATACACCGAAGGCGCAATAAAACTTAAAAAAAAACAGCACAGCAGACAATGCTTGTAACCAGTACTGGACCAGACGACGGGAAATTAGAGAAGACTCTAGTAAATACAGCATATTTAAGGTGCAACTGACACACAGGTGTAATTTCACCTTGAATAATTACTTCAAATACGCCTTAATCATGAGATAATTTTCCATTCCTTTCAGAGTATAGACTTCATTAAAATGGATAAGAACAGTACACGTTCTTCGTCCGGACGTTGTTAAATAACATGTCCTAATATAACAAAATTGCTGGGACTACACTAATTTTTCTCATTTATTTAACTACGCCATGAGAAACTCCGACTATATAGCGCTGAACGGTGTAGTTACGAGTGAATGAACTGGAGGATAGTGGCTACAGCACAGTCTAGGGCAGTGTTTCTCAACCGCCGGGCCGCGGCCCGGTACCGGGCCCTGGCATCAATTATACCGGGCTGCGAGAGATTCTCCTGGAATTGATAACTAATTTAAATGTAATTTTATATTTGTCAACATGCCGCACCGTACCCATAAGTGTGCTAATACTCTTTATGATTATGCCATAATTAATTATTAATACTTATGTTAGTTTAATGTATGAAGTTAAAAAAAATGGAAAGGTACTGACGAGTAAATCTGTTGGGACCGGGCCCTCGTCTTATGAAAAAAGAATTTACAAAGGTTCTGTTGGCTAGTTCTGTTGGCGTCTGCTCTAGCAGACGCCAACAGAACTAGCATGGCAAATACCTATTGCTGTGTATACAGTGTTGAGATACTCCTGATGATGGACAGCGGACCTGTCCGAAATATGTAGAATACTTTATCAAATAAATTTGAGAAATTGTGCATCTCGTTGGCTTTTATTACAAGAATGCTAATCCAGTCCATGCCCCCAACCCAATTCCTGAAGATCCATCTTAAAATTCTCCTCCCATCTACGCCTGGGTCTTCCAAATGGTCTCTTTCCGTCAGGTTTCCGCGCCAAAACTCTGTATGCAACTCTCCTCTCCCCCATGTGTGCTACATGGCCTACGCATTTCATTATTCTTGATTTTATGACCCGAATAATATTTGGTGAGGAATGCAGATCATTAAGTTCCTCATCACCTGGTCTTCTAGATCGCTTTATGAATTCAACCGCCCATGTTAGCACGAGATGAAACAGTAAGATCAATATTTATCAGAGAGAAGTACGAATACAATCTTATGACAGGCGTTCATGTCACGAGGTTGAGATTGTATCTAACAGCGAAATTCTGTTCTGGCCGTGTACAATTTTTCGAATATTCAGGCAGAGAGTTGCTTATTTAGCTATTACTATTATTATAATTTTATGTTAAAACCACACTACATAATGTGTGTCTATGTACCGGGATAATACCTCATCACTAAGGCCCAATATCATTTCTGTTCTTGTTGTTTTTTACTGTTGCTATTGTTACTAGTACTAATGTTAGCACTAACAATAGTACTAGTAGTACATGCCCGATGCAGGCCATTCATTGTTGGCATGCTCTTTAAGAAACTTTTTTTTTAATAAATTTAACAGAATTCAAAACGATCACACGCAAGTGTAGCAGCAGTAAAACAATGAGCACATAAGCAACAATAGATACATTTAAGAATCCTCCAATCGACTGTCGCCTGAGGATGGCTCTGATCAAAACTATTATTCATACACCTGGAGGATTTTGTCTTTTGCGATTTATATACTCTGCTATCGCAGAATGTAGCCAGACACGATACAGGAATACATGAGTCTGGATACGAGCTTTGAAGCGTAAGACTGACACACTGAATGACACTTTGTTGATACACGATGAAGGTTCATGGTCGCTTTCGTCTTGGCGCTATTCCCAGTGATGATGAACACGAGCTCTGCTAAATCAAAGAAAGCCCAGAGACGCAGGACGCATGGTCGCTGTCTGCTTACGAACCTCAAGGCTAAATCCAGCAATGAGACCGGCTGTCTGTGAAACAGAACAGTATCAATGGCGTAGTAATCGGTGAACTTATTGTTTCAAAGAACAGATCGTACACAAAACCAAAGTGTAGTATCTAACCTTTAAATAACCTGTTAAAAACTACATTTCATATATTGTTTTTTCCGTGGTACACTCCACTGCGATAAAGATACAAAACGTGTGACAATAATAGCCGTCAGTTACAACTGAAATGTTTTAGTATGTTAAAGAATTTAGTTGTGACTGACAGTTGTTGTCCTCACAACTTGTACATTTTATGTGCTCAGTGGCAGAGAGGAAGAGGCGCCTAATGAAACTCAAAGGCACTGCTGAATCTTTTGATGAAAGGAGGTTTACCCACATAGTAACTTCAGTTGCAGTTCCAACCTAAAAGCAGAGATTGTGCTTCTACTGCAGATAACAGCTGATCAGTGCTGAATACGGAAATGCACGTAATTGTTGCTTATTCTGAAAATAATACGAGTATGATGTACATAATGCACTTTTTTTTTCAATGTTAAAGCTAGCAATCATTTACTGTACCTGAAAAGATTAAAAGGGGGCGGAATAAAAAATTTATACAATACCGGGGTGCTGATAAGTCCTTAGCCCAACCAGAAAGGAAACAAGCTCGGAAGCATGTCAGGGACGCGCGCGATTTCTACAACATCGAGACGCGAGCTGTCATCAAGTTTATTTTTCCTGCAAGGCAAGGCGCCGAAGGAAATTTACGCCATTCTGACAGAAGCATTAGCTTGTTTGCTTACTGGTCGGGTTAAGAACTTATCAGCACGCCTGTATACTTCCTTTTAAGAACACGACGGTATAATGTATAGTCAACAAATCTTAAGTACAACTTTTAAGCATGTAGCCACTACACAACTGCACAAAAGATCTGTGTAGAAAGTCTTCCGTGACCACAGGGAGGTTATACAACTGCCCAAGAAGCGAACAATATCGCTTAATGTAGTCACTATAACAAACTGATATAGGAACTTTCACATATGTACTGTAGGCCTATCTGCAAAAGTGCTAAGTGACTGGCTGACAACTAACAGAAGGTGATCCTTCAGTCTGGAGAGTAGGTTTAACAGTAACACACAACGGTAAAAGTACAGACTGCCTTCTGACATGTGACGCAGTGTAATTTGGCAGGTATGGTCCCACGTTTAGAAAAATCTGCTGCCACCATCATCACGGCAGCGATGCAGTGACAGGAAATTGCACGTCCGAAAAATAAAGGGCCTTAGTGGGAAAAGCAAGAGCAAAGATAATATCAAGTCAAGGTAGACTCAAAACTGATTAAGTGAAGGGTAGGCTACACAGCTTCGGATGACAGAATGATAGTGAATAAATGTGTGAAACGAATGTGGAAGACAGCAGTTCTATAATCTGAAGAGAAATTCAGGGATCTTCATGAAGAGACTGAGAAAAACCACGTAGAGCCCCACACGGGTTATTGCGCGTCCCACACAAAATTCGAACATAGCGACCCAACTTCCACCGTTTCACTGTATTCTAAAATGCATTCACTAATGTATCAACTGTTCCTTTTCGAGTCAAATATATCTATCAGTTATTGAACCAACAATCAATCAACGAACTAACAAAAATACAAAGTCACTGATAGCTTAATCAGTTAGTAGCCCAACACAATATTAAATTGCTAGAAATAATCCTATGACACGAACTTTCTAATTCTAAGACACGAACTTAACTTTCTAATCCTACGACACAAACTTTCTAATCCTACGACACAAACTTTCTAATCCTACGACACAAATTTTCTAATTCTACGGCACAAACTTTCTAATTTTACGACACGAACGTTCTAATCCTACGACACAAACTTTCTAATCCTACGACACAACGTTTCTAATTCTACGACACGAACTTTCTAATTCTGCGTCACGAACTTTCTAATTTTGCGACACGAGCTTTCTAATCCTACGACACAGACTTTCTAATTCTACGACACGAACTTTCTAATTCTACGACACAAATTTTCTAATCCTAAGACACGAACATTCTAATCCTACGACACAAACTTTCTAATTTTATGACACAAACTTTCTAATTCTATGACACAAACTTTCTAATGTTACGACACGAACTTTCTAATCCTAGGACACAAACTGTCTAATCCTACGACACACACTTTCTAATTCTACGACACAAACTTTCTAATTCTACGACACAAACTTTCTAATCTTACGACACAAAATTTCTAATTCTACGTACACAAACTTTCTAATCTTACGACACAAACTTTCTAATTCTACGACAAAAACTTTCTTGCCCTTATGACCATCATAGCCAGAAAACAAGTGTTGCTGACACCGTCGAATAAACTGCGAGAACGATATTTGAACGGCCGGTTGTATATAATTTCTTGTTAACAATACTGAAATTGTCCCAAATACTGGTTCCAAAGTATATCTGAATCACATATCCTTGAAACAACAGCGGGTTTTTAGAGGAAATACCCTACAGCATACTTCTCCCTGCACAGGCAAAAAAATCGCAACAATAAAAACTCCTACAGTGTCTAAATATTTTAATTCTTCTTTTCCCACGGAGTAGCTCATATGAGTTGTTCGTGTTCAATATTAATTGTAAAATATGTAATATTCTAGACTTCAGGCAGAGAGAAGCACACCCTGAGGCCCTCTACCTTCCCACGACAACAAATTCGATACCGCTGAACTATATACTCAGCCAAGCTTATGTGGTTTACACCATCATGTCTTACGTATTCAAAATTTATTTTAGTATTATCCTCCTATCTACGCCAGAAAGCCTCCTACACAAGTTCATACTTCGAGGCTTGCATTTCTCCAACAGTGTCACAGCAAGACAATATTGTGTGTGCGTGAACAACCGAATGGTGTAGCAGTAACATTCAGGGCTTTAATTCGGCCCGTCCCAGATTCAATTCTCGGTTGTAACACCGACTAACCATTACATTATTTTCGCGACTTAACTCAGTAGACTTACAGAAAAATGACAGGACATTACCTCGACTCCATGAACACATTCTTTTTCCTAATCCTTTCCAATTCGCCAAGTACATATAATCCCACCTTGAGCAGACTATATACCTCAATATCTCAGACTATATATAGTCTGAGATAGTGGCAGTGTTGTCAAATAAAACACAAATGAAATAGTTGTGTAAATTTCAAACCTCAATTCAACTAACGGTTTACTGAAAACAGGGAATCGAGGTAATTCTGACTGTCACAATTCAATCTATCAAACTGAGAATGGGGTGTGAACAGCACACCTAAAGCGAACGGCGAAAACCGTGTAAATATTTAGCTGCATTTTGCTACAAATTTCCAAGTGACAGGAAGCAAGATTCTGAAAGGCATTTCTCTAGATATTCTTTTCTACCGAGTGCAATGCAAACAACTATCACGGCGCAAATGCTACGCCTTTCTTTGTGATAACCGAAGAATCAAAAAACCAACTAGAGGCCACTTGTTATTTTATTATACTTCTTATAGGCTCAACATGTTTCAAGCATTATTATGCCCATCATCAGGAGCTCGCGACTATGATGTTGTTTAAATGCTGCAGGCTAAAGCACTTGTGCTTTAGCCTGCAGCCCGGAAACTACTCCAACCTAACTGTACCTCACCTCCAACATACAGCAAACCAAGAACGACACGACCAATGTGGTAAATAACATCATAGTCGCGAGCTCCTGATGATGGGCATAATAATGCTTGAAACATGTTGAGCCTATAAGAAGTATAATAAAATATCAAGTGGCATCTAGTTTTTTTTATTCTTCGGTTATCGCAATGATGCACGGTCCAATAAACATCAGAGCCTTTCTTTGTATTCAAAACGTCTCACTGTCGAAACCAAATCGAAGATCAGTTTAGATTTGTTTTTTAAAGCAACCACAAGATCCACAATTACGAAATTATGAACACATGTAGTCATGAGCAGGGGTCCACAACTTTTTTAAAAAACCTAGAAAAAGCCCAAAATTCTAGGTGTTAGAAGAGTAACATGAAGTAAGTTCTAGACTGGACTGAGGACCCATAAATATTAGACGCCTCCGTAAAAAATTAAGTCGACACGGCGCTTTACAGCCCGAGATTTGTCCTCACTTAGCCACGAGTACCTACTTACATTTTGCACTAGTTTACTTCAAGCAGATTTTTTATGAATTTAAAAAGCAGTAACTTATAAAATGTCCTTTTAGAACAAGTGCTTGAAAATAATCAATGCCAAGAAGTCAACGGACACAGGAAGTTCTCAACTACATGTTTGTCAAATTTCCTACATGTAACTGTGACTACGGTCCGTTTTTCGACGCTGAACATGGTGTTGAGGAGAATATTTGGACCTAGGTGGGAAGAGGTAAGGGGGAATGGAGAAGACTGCATAACGTGGAGCTAAATGATTTGTACTCCTCACCCAATATTGTGCGGGTGATAAAATCGAGAAGAATGGGATGGGCTGGTCATGTGGCGCGTATGGGTGAGGAGAGGAGGTGTATAGGGTCTTGGTGGAGAACCCGGAGGGAAGGAGACCACTGGGGAGACCTAGGCGTAGATGGGTGAATAATAGGATGGGTCTCCAGGAGGTGGGATGTGTGTATATGGACTGGATTGGGTTGGCCCAGGATAGAGACAGGTGGCGGACGCTTGTGAGTGCGGTAATGAATGCGGGTTCCGTGAAATGCGGGGAATTTCTTGACTAGCTGCAAACCAGTTAGCTTCTCAATAAGGACACTGCACGATGGAGTGAGTAAGTAAGTTAGTACTTCAGACTATATGACGAAGATATTCCGGTGATTCGTGAATGACAAATTGGAAACGACTGAGTAGGAAGCAGTAGTGCTCTCATTGAAGAATTGCCCGGAATTTCCGTGGGTGATTGAGCCAAATCCTACAAATCTGAGTCAGGATATCCTGCATACCGGCCGAGATTGGAACACAGCACCTTCCAAGCACAAGTCAAACTACATCGTCCTGTTATAAAATGCACCTAAATTTGATGTGACTGCAGTAGCTCCCCCTCAGTTCGCGTGCCTCTGCGTACCCCTCAACGTGACCTTCATAATCTTGGCTTTAAATCGGAGCTGTGTAATGTAGAGTTAGCATAAGCTGGTAGTGTACTGGGATTAGACAGTGTGAGATGCACGCACAGTTGTTGCAACACGACGGACAGTTGGCGGCGTCGCTTCGTAATGTTCCTGCTGCATGCCTGCACTGAAGCTATTTCCGAAACCGTTATGACTGCGTTCCTAAGCTGCAAGAAATGAAGGCGCCGGTAGTCCGTCTGTCCGTCTGTTTGCCTCTTAATACTTGTCATCACTTCAAGTCCAAGTTTGATTTTCACATGCTAGTATTATTTATCTCGACCAGGCACCAATTTCTTAAAATTCCATTCATTATAACAGCACGTTAGCTACAGGAGTGAAAAATAAATGTGGTGATATCAATTAATGCCACACAGAAACATAAGTTTCCACATAAAAAGATAAATTATGAAATGGATTTATGTAGCTGGTAAGAGAAGACTTTATTTATTCTGCAAAAAGAAGGAGTCAACATTTTCACCTATGCACGAACCGAGAGATATATCGTACTGTAAATTAAAAGGAAAATTGTATTTTCTTTGGCAATAAGTAGTGTAAAACAGCGGTATTCAACCTATGTTCCACGGAAGTCAAGGCTTCGCGGGCCACTTACAGGGCTTCGGCAAACACGTTTACACTCTTAATAAGATGGGTTAATATAATTTTGATAATTCTGGATTGTTTTTTTTTATTATTCATCCAATCTTTGTGCAAAACCTAGGTTGGGTTTACTTTCAATTTAAAACATCAATATTTTTTTTACAAAAGAGCTAAATCGTTATTAAATAAAGCTTATGTATTTAAAAAGTTTATTTCATTTTGCAACAAAAGATTACACTTTTACTTTACAGGGTTACCTCAAACATTCACGTTTAGTCACAAGATTATTAAAACTCTTAACACGTACTATTCATGTACAAAACACAGGACAGTTTCCGAAAACAGGTCCTCTTATTTTGCCACAGAATGCATTCAGATTTTTAACCCTTTAAACGCCGAGTTAAATCCCATCTGCCATTTGCTGGCATTATTAGGAGCTCACCATATTCTCCACGTTAGCAGGATAAGGGTTAATTATGTTACAATCTGACTTCGCTTTTATGCTGTTATTATTCTAATTGCAAGCGAAACGCCAACATTGCGCAGAAAGTTATTGCGTGTCTTGACACAGAACATCTGCAAAGCTGTATTTACGTTACATTACACAACATCACTGCAACCTAGAGACGTCTTTGCTCCTGAATTACTTGTAAAAAGCCTATCGTCTAACTGACCTTCCAAAAACATTCCATAGAGTTATTGAACGCCATTAATAACAAAAATCTTAAGTTGTGGCCAGTGATTTTGATGAGGCATTTTATGAGCAGGCTCAAACCAACAATCTGTCTGTCACTCAACCTAAGAAACCGAATCAAACCTTTTATTTATCCAACTGAACGAGTGAGGCTCACAGTCTCACTCTGCACTGTGCACTGTGCACTGT
>Ga0123355_10020374_pt1 | contig 10588 bp, 3 predicted proteins | sample TergutEmb28metaG_3_FD_89872 | JGI IMG/M metagenome (GOLD analysis project Ga0123355, IMG submission 89872) | Embiratermes neotenicus P1 segment gut microbial communities from Petit-Saut dam, French Guiana - Emb289 P1 | ecosystem: Host-associated > Arthropoda: Insects > Digestive system > Gut ... | reverse complement strand
CTGAGCAGTGGGGATCACCGCTGGTTCAAAAGAAGTACCAGGAAGAAAAGGCCTGTGACAAGAGACATCCATATCGTATAATAATAATAATAATAATAATAATGATAATAATAATAATCAGTGCAAGGGCCATAGTTACGAAATTATTTGCCATGCACACATATTTAATGACCTACTCTCTTATGTGATTATTTTACTGTAGCCGATCATTTTTAATATAGTTGTTTCTTGGGATTGTTGGCGTCAGTTATGGACGGTTCATGGTATGCGCTGTAAGTTAATCTGTCAACGTATATTCAGGACCTTTGGTGATAGGTAGGAGGGGAGAGATTTAAATAAGAAAACGTTAGCAGCGGATAACGGACGCTGGCAATCCAGTGCGAATTCAGTCGCGTACGAGTGTGGTGTAAGTGGGAGTACAGAGAAGTGAAAGTGTCAGTTTCCTAGAAATGATCTAGTAATTTTACTGGATATAGCGCTCCATTATTTTATATCCATAATAAACTGAGTAAATAAAACAAGAAGTAAAAAAGAAATAATTGAAACTAAATGTGATTCGGTGAACCACACCCGTTTCCCGAAAGAGGATCACCTACCAGACTAAACGCGTCGGGACAACAAAGTAACGAAGGGTGATCGCGTAGATTACATATTCCCCACTGCATTCTCATTTTTGTCAGTATGTGGTCAACACAAAACATTTGGCTATTGTTTGACCCTTACATTGAAATCCGTAGTGGTAAATGTAAATAATGTCATAAACAAAGGGAGATCTTTTTCAGAGGGAAATATTTTACTGGTTGATTAATTTCCAATTCGGGAGTTTTATTTTGCCCTCAGTTCTGTGTTATGTTTTTGCACATGGTGGCATATAAGTTATTAATTATCGCGATACCGAGAAGTACTTTCTATATTAAATATTTAGTGTGGGAATTATTAGAAATTGCCAGTGGTATATTTTTCAGTTTTGCAAAATATAATTGCTGGAAAAATAATTACTTTCACAAAGCACCCTTTTTTCTTTGTTGTCAATTATGTACGACATAAATAGGTGTATATTCTATATAATGGATACAAATACTGCCATCAGTTTAACAAATTTCCCTTAATAACAACAAGAGCATATCACAGGTATATTTTATATGATGGGATTGGGAAATCACTCGAAATGCCAAGCCGTACTCAAGAGTAAATATGTGACAGAAAAAAAACGAGAACCGGATAAAAAATTATATCAACTAAATGAACCCCTCTACGTCCCAAACATCACCACCGCCATCTACTTTTGATAATCACACAGTTGCAAACATCATCTCCAACACGTACATTCATATTAGAATCATCGCGTAAAAAATATCTGCAGGCCAAAAAACGCCAGTGATTATAAAGTACGACCTTTTTATATTAAAAATCCACCCATGACTCTTTCTCTATATGCATTAAAATGTATGTATGTTAATTAAATAACAAAAAAGGTTCTGGCTCTGAGAGTGGGTAAGTGTGGGGCGTGGGGGAAGGGGGAGTGTTTAATACCCACATATGTAGATAGCGTACTGATCTACAAAGGTAATAGTAAAGCCATTTTGTCGTCATAATGGGGCTGTGGTAGGCTGCAAGGGAGCTTGGTGGTGGTTAGGTAGAGCTGAGGTGACATACACAGAGTGAAGAGTAGGAGGGATGTATGCGTTAAAAGTAGATTAATTACTCTATCGTCGCTGTGGCTGTGCCTTGCCGCACGCAGCCTACCTACCTACCTACATCCACAGTGTACATACATACAGAGAAACACAGTGTGTTCTCCAAGACGATTGTCTAGGCCAGTGGCAATAATACTCTTCTAGTCCCTGCCCTCAGAATATAGAAGGAGCCACTCTCTGTCCGTAATTAATGTATCTTCTGTAACAACATTTACTGTCCTGTCCTTCCAAAAACCGAATACATTTCCAAATCTGAAACGTTTTTCGAGATAATTTTCCTTTCCGCAACAAATACGTTATATACAACATTTTTTCGTTTGTTTTGTGTAGCTATGAAACATAGTTTCTTGCTTTGAAGCTAGAATATCGAAATAAGTTTGAAAAAATAAATTAACGAACAGTAGGACGCGGACAGCTTAGTTCTGATTTAGATGTACGTTTGAGATGTGTAGCAGATGGTACACACCAGGCTCCCTATATCAACATTAATGTCCAAACATTTGTAGCAACTTCGAACAGGATGCTGAAACTCGACTTAGATGAAATCGATGTCAAGTGCCTTTAGACAGATATTGATAGCTTGCATCACTTTGGCGTCTCATGCAAATCGCTTGCCAGGGGGGTTCCTCCTAAGGGACCCACAGGGATGGAAATTACTGGAACCGATTTTGAAACTATACGGGAGTGTGCTCCATAACCTTCCAGCTTCAGAGACATAACCAGTCGCATGTCCGTTTGGCAGTATGCGGCCTGGAATGAGCTTCCAAAATGATAAAGTCTTGACCCAGGAACCCAAGCTTTTCGCGAAGAATGGCCTTACGTGACCTCTCAAGTACACAAAAATAACACTCAGCATTTAGCGTCGCGACGGTCAAGGTAATCTGCAAGAATCATATTTTTATATCTGAAATGAGAGTTGCCACTACTTTCCTTAATGGTACTATCGATTCGAATTCCTGTGCTAGATTAGGTAATGGAGGCTTCCACGTCATGGAGACTTCTTGAATTCGGGTGTTTGCTTGATTCATCCACGTTTCGTCCCCTATAAAAGTACATCAGAGTAAATGCTATCGGTTATCGACGTAACGTGTCAAATGCAAGAGAGAAAGAGAAAGCGAGAGAGAGATTGCTTCATTGCTGGGAACAACACTAAAGAGAGTGTAAATATTTCGGTGTTTATATAATTTCTTCTTCTTCTTCCTCCTCATCCTCCTCCTCCTCCTCTTCTTCTTCCTCCTCTTCGTCTTCTTTTCCTTCCTCTTCCTCCTCCTCTTCCTCTTCTTCTTCTTCTTCTTCTTCTTCTTCTTCCTCCTCCTCCTCCCCTCTTCTTCTTCTTCCTCCTCCTCCTCTTCTTCGTCTTCTTCTTCTTCCTCCTCATCCTCCTCCTCTTCTTCTTCTTATTCTTCCTCCTCCTCCACTTCTTCGTCTTCTTCCGCTTCTTGTTCTACTTCGTCTTCTTCTTATTCTTCTTCATCCTCATCCTCCTCATCCTCCTCTTCTTCTTCTTCCTCCTCCTCTTCTTCTTCCTCCTCCTCTTCTTCTTCCTCCTCCTCCTCCTCTTCTTCTTCCTCCGCCTCCTCCTTTTCTTTTTCGTCTTCCTCTTCTTCTTCTTCTTAAATGGCGCTACAGTCCAATGCGGACCTTCGTCTCCTTAAGTGACGTGTTCCAGTCAGCTGTGTTTGTCGACCTCTCTTTCCATTTGAAATTTTGTATTTATTAATATCTGATCGTACACAATTCCACCATCTGTTTTTAGCCATACTTACGTGATATAATTATAGCTATTACTTGACAATATAAATACAAGTAAAGTTGCAAGTAATTTTCATTACAGTGGCACCCAACTGGAAATTACCGGAATTAAGGGAAACAATATTAAATAAATTGTAACATGTGCAACTTGGTTTTGTCTTGTCCTTTTATTATGGAACTGATGGAACCAGATTGTATTTAGTACAGACGGCGTTGTTATAGATATCTCAAACTGCTTGTCTTTCATGTTGCGCCTTACTATACACCAAGACGGGGGATGAAACTGGCGGAGGACATAAATATTTGACTATAACGTTTCTGTTGATGGTGATAGTGATGACTAATATTTTGGATACTCTCTGTCGTCTCAGGCTGAAAACTTTCGAAGTTTTAGGAGGCCAAAACTTTCTCCGATTTCAAATGGAAAAGGAAAATACGGAGATAAACTTCTTGTAGACCCACTAGAAAGAGCTAACTGCAAACAATTAGCATGCCCTCAAGATTAGGCTCTTCTTTGTCTGCTGCCGTTTGAAGACGGAGACACATGCCATCAACAAAGTGTTGTGAGTGGTCTTGCCTGAGCAGGTGAATGCGGCAATGAACCTTCCGTTTTCATAAAAGACAGGAAATTTCTTGACTAACTGAGGACCTGTTGGCTTCTCAGGAAGGACTTCGCTCCGTGGATTACTTAATAATGATAATAATGATGATGATAATAATCAGCTGGATAATTTTAGTTTTGACGTAAAAATATATAGTCTAAACGCTTCCTTAGAATAATCACAGAACCCCACAGTGAAGTAGGAAATTCCATATACTAATAACCATGGATGTACAGCAGGTGTATCGATATTTTTGATACTTCCTGTGCTTTATTCACCTGTGCCATATTGTGAAATGATACTTGGCGAGACATAGAAAAGGGAGAGAGAGAAATTAGATGTGTAGAGGGGGGATAACAACAAACCAACCCTATCCATACATTCATTCATAACAAGGGAGAAACGCAGAAATGTACAGACAATAATCTCTACATGCAGACATAGCGGCGTAATAAAAAAAGTGACGTCGACTAATAATCCTGCAACCTCAATCAGAACAAACCGACATCAGTTTCACCATCAAAAGCTTTCAGCCTAACGAAATGTAAACCCTGCTGTCCGCAGTGTTTTAACACCGATGACGTCACCTCTGCTCTTCAGTGACATCTACAAAACAACACTAATTCCGTCACGATGACTTTTTATTAAATAGCTTCTTTTTTCTCACAAAAGGGATGAAATGTTTTTACAATATATAGTTTCATGTGAGAATTATGATCTAATTTATAAAAGAACTAATAACGGTCTATGATCATACTAATTGTCATCAAATTTCTGATCCAAATATATTATAAACATAGCTATTGACACCGAATATTAGAAAGTAATTTGGTACAAATATGAGGTTTGTTATTTACTTGTGTTGGTCATCGTAGTGGACGAGCGAACTAAGGTGTGGGTTTGTGGCCGCACACTTGCTGGTATTCCTGATTCGAATCCAGCCGGGTACCTTGGATGTCTGTCTTTGCGAGTGTTGTGTTTTCAGGTAGAGGTCTCTGCAAAGAGCTGATCACGCTTCTAGTGGGGTCTTACCTAATGCAGTGTTTGTGAGAATGATCATGAAGCCTCGAACATGAGGAAGCCCTGCCCCGCTATGGACTGTCGGGCCATAATGTACTTTATTTGTGGTTTACTTAAAGACACTGTCAGATATTGTAACGTCTGATTAGTGTACAAGTAATTGGAAAGGACGTGGAACTAGTGGTAATGTCCTAATTTGGTGTGTTTTATGAAGGATTTTGCGGGAAGGAGTCGTAGCTCCAAGCATTCTTGACCTAGGCACGTGATAGTAATGCGTTCTAAACGTCACACCCTGGCCTCTTTATGTCCAGGGAAAGTTCCTCCAGAACCAATGATTTTTTTTATATATAATTTTTTGACGACTCTCATGACATTCTGAAACTTTTGGAGAAAAGATTAGACCCTTACCCATGCTGGGAATGGAACTCCAATCCTTTGGTTGTTTCTTCCGCATTGTAGTCAATTTCGTTTATTTACCTCATCATTCTTACCAGAAAAATTCTTACTTTCTTTCTTAGTCTGATTTCTTCTACCTTATCATTGCAGATATAGAGGCTCATTGTTGCACTTGTTTTTACTAAAAGACACACACACACACACACACACACACACACACACACCGTCGGTAGGACTCTGCTGGGCGAGCAATAGTCCCGTCGCAGAGACCTCTACCTGACAACAGAATGCATACACAACGGGAAAATCTCCATGCCCCCTGCAGGATTCGAACCCACAATCCCAGCAAGCGAGTGGCCTTAGACAGCGCGACCACCGGGATCGGGACTATAATAATTGAAAAGTACAAATTTATGTAGAATATCGTTATTTAGCTTTCTTCAGAAATTACTATTTTCTACTTGTTAAGTAGAAAGGGCGCTGTTAAATAAACACCGTAGTTGCACATTTTCAGGCTGTAGGTTTGTGTGTTTCATATTCCGTGCTTTAATTAGGTGCATAAAATATACTAAAAGACCACCAAATGCACTAAGTTTTAGGGATATAATTTTATTGTTTAGTGGTTACCAAAATGTTTCGGCAAAATATGTGCCTATCTTCAGGGTGGTGAGTGCGGGAATGCAAATATAAATGAAATATGTCTAAATCACTCAGTTCAAAGCACTTCACTGTACAGACCAAATCATTATTTGCCCATCTGTATCACAATTCACCACATGTGTCTTCTATGCACTTCATTCTATAGAACACTACTTCAAACAACAAATTAACTTCTGGTATTTCACACTTATTGGTATTTTATTATTCAACTGTTAATTTTAACCGAAAACGACATGATTTTTAATCTTTTGGCGCCGAAATTATTCTTTTTAAATTTTAGCACACCTTGTATATAAAATGTGAATAAAGCAGGAACCAAATACGTTAGAATTATGAAACAAACTGCATTTTGAAGAGAAAAAAAACGGAGAGTTTACACTATGTTTAAAATATTCAGTACCTGTATTTGTTGAATAAATATATAAAATGCAACGTTTAGAGGTTAGCGGTGCGGTACGACCACTATAGAGTCGTTTGGCGTCAAAGGGTTAAAACTGTGGAGTGATTTAGACTCGTTTTAATTATTTTTGTATTCTTGTTCTTATCACTCTGAAGATGGTCGTCACGTGAGTGGCCGAAACATGTTGGTGACTACTGTGCAATAAAATTACAGCCATAAAACCAAGCGCGTTTGTTACTCTTTGAACATATTCCAAGCTCTACCTGCTTGTCAGCATTAAGACGCGGGCTTGAGAGGCGTTGTCAAGCCATTACCACCTGCCAAGTTGCCTACTATGGCACACCGTTTGGTATGCCACACAATACACCGTCGTGCTTCAACGAATGGTTACATATTATGGAGACATGATAAAGCACGGACAAGGGCAACATAGGGCCCAACTCTCTCTGTTGGGATGGAGTAAGAGGAATTGGCCATGAGTTATGTTGATGTTGTTATTATTGTCGGATGGTAGTGGTATTGGTGGGAATGGATGGACGAGCAAGCGGACGGACGGACGGATGGACGGACAGTAGGAAGACGCGAGATGACAAACTGGAGCGATCAGCATTATAGAGGGACAGACATACTACTGCATTATAATACATAGCCACATTGTAGACAAATGGTCTCCGTTTCGCTGCACACAGAAAGCCAGGGACCATAACCTGTCACCGGTTTATGGCTCACAGACCTAAGGCAAAAGGGTAGACTGGTCACACCAAATCAGGCAAGTCTGTTGCAAATAAACTCGAATTTACCGAGCGTTTGTTTCGAAAAATATTGCAAAATGAGCTGTAAAATACCCACACATCCTGGACATAAAACTGAAAAACACATAGTATATAAGAAGGCATTTTAGAGTAAAGCGGTAAAGAAAATATTTTCACTTTATACACGGAAAATGAGCCGAGGAAGGAGCAAGCTACTTAATGAGGTGAGGTCGTCCCCGTCCAGGCCATGAAGGCATAATGGGAAGGGACTCTACAGTTTCACTCATTCTTTGACTTGGCACTGGATGGAGGTGAGCAGTCAACATCACACCCCAGACACTTTACCCCTCCACCCAGAAAGGACCATGATATCCATTGAATTACACACTGTGTGAGCTCCAGAGCCTGTCTGTACGGTTTTGTAGACGAGTAATTTTTTGCTTCAGCATGACTTTGAAACCCAGGCCTCCAACCCATAGATAATCGCCATACCATCAGAGCTATCCCGGCTCCATACATAATGAGGAGCTTTAAAATGTCCATTCATTTTTTACAAATCAGTAACACAGGGTAGTTAGGAAATATATCGTATTTGAAGAAGGAACATAAAATATTTGGATTCTACTTTTATAGTAATCTGCAAATAGTCTGTCTTAAGACACTTCCATGGCCTTTTCCAAACCACCATATTAAATAATATTGATTAAACTGTAGGTGAACTTATACACTGGTTAGATAAATTAATGTTCCTATAAATTTTCAGGTTGGGCTAGCAAAATTATTCCTTTGTTGCTGAATTGCCATATTAGTTTTTGACTTAAATTCAATTCTCAGAAATCTTCAGAAAATGTTATCAAGCCCTAAACATTAGTAAAGTCAAGTCCTTTATTTGTCCCAACTAATGCACACAAATTATTTTAATTATCAAATTGTTAAAACATTTAAAACTCTCATCACCATACAGCTGTAGCTCCCTGATGACGGTTTATGTAAACCGAAACATGTTGGAGCAACTTTTATAGTTTTAAATGTTTTAATACGTTTAATAGTTTAACAATTCTAATAATTTGTGTGCATTAGTTGGGACAATTAAAGGTAAAGGTAAAACAGTCCCGTTACAGGCCTGGAGTGACCCAGAGTGTTCCAGGAAGTTAAGGTTTCCAGATTTCATGACACCAATGGTGGTAAGGTTGTCAGCCTTACGCACCGGCCGCCTTTACCCCCAGGAAATGTTCCTGGTACTCATTTCTGTTAGAGGATCAGAAGGATTTTATGTCAATGAAAAATCCACTGACACTAGTTGGGATCGAACCAGCGACCTTCCGCTTTGTAGCAAAGCACCTTAACCACTGTGCCAGTGCGGTCTCCGGGACAAATAAAGGACTTGATATTATTAATGCACGGAACAACCATGAAGATTAGTACAGTATTGAAAAGTGGAGTCTTCTGGGACGTTTCGGTGTTTCTACTGGTAACGGTATAGCGACGTTTCAAAGGATCGTAGGGCCTTCGCATTCAGGGTCTGGTTTCTGTGCATGGAGACGATACTATTGTTCAAACCGTCTGTATCTACGTACCAGTCGACAAGACGTAATATCCCATAATACTTGACTTTTCAGCGGCACCGTGGTGAGAACCTGAAATCTCGCAGTGAACTATTCTTTTATTGCCTTCTTTAAGATACACAACTATTCAGACCAGAAGTATCTGTTGCTCCTTTTGGCCCATTCTTCCTTATTTTATGCTATACTTTAACAACGTCAGTCCCTTAGATCCAGATGTCACACTTTCAATTTGGGGCTCTACGGACCACCTCCAGATGGCAGGTGACGTCACTAGGCTGAACGTTGGAGTTCCGTGCACCGCCACAAGTAGGCAGGAGACGCCAATGTACAGAATTCAGTCTCACGGACTTCGCAGACAATCTATGGCGGTAATTACAAAAAGGGTCTTTGGGTACTAATACTGAAATAAAATACACCTTTACACATTATTTGGATTTCCACGCAAACTACGGGCATAACCACGAAAGTATAATACACACACACACACACACACACACACACACACACACATATTTCAGGTATCCACGGTAACTGCCTAAGCCTTGCATGCCCGAGTTGCGAGGTGTCCACGATAACTACGAAAATGATTGTGCCTTGCCTGCCTGGGTCACCGGATCTCAGCAGACTAATATCATATATACGTGTCTCCAAGGCTTATGAGATCCAAGGCCTCATATTTATGTGGTGTGTGTTTCTTGCTTCTCGATATTTTATACTATTTCTTGGATAAGAAATCGGCCTGTCCTATGTCCCTACTGTGTATAAGGTAACGCAAAGACAGACGCATGTCCATTCCTCGAATTGGATTCGAAGACATGATCCCATTTTGGGAGCAGTAAGCTCCTTAGACTGCGGGGCTCCTGGGCTTGACCATTAGTAACATGAAAAGCGTTGGTTTTTATATATCTTGGCCAGGTGATCTTTATGTTTCGTTCCAATTAATGCAACAGTCAATCATCCGATACGTCCATTGTCAACCAACGAAACAATCGGCGATACAGTCACGTGTTCAGGCAGTCGATGTCTGTCGCTAGCACGGGGCAATACATACCCCAGATACTAATAATCCGAGACCGAAATGCCCCCCCCCCCACCCCGAGTGATAGATAGACCAGGCTACAGTTTCAACAGCAATATGAATAGCAATTGCCATGACTGCCGTGCTGCCCATATATCATCAGCTATGGCCGGAGCTGTGTTGTTCCTATTGACAGATGTTACGACAACACAGATGGATGCAGGGGTAAATTTGGAATGTGTAGAGAGAGTGTGTGTATGGGGGAGGTGGATAATAATTATATCAACAAATTGTAACATTGTGGGCAGTATATATGGTTCTGTTGGAAAGGGGGCTTGATGGGTGGGGTGTGTGTGTGTGTGTGTGTGTGTGAGGATGGGATGGGGGTTAGTTCAGAGAGTTATGGGGGTGTGAGAGTAAGCGATCACCTATGATACTGTCACCATATTGTATTCAATGTGATTACTGATTAGAGAGACGGACAGACCACTGGGTAGTCAGACGGATGGATAGATGGATGGTGGCACAGTGGCAGAGAGAGACGGTGTGGATGTGGATGAATTGTTGAGAGGAACCGTCGGAATTATGTGAAGGGGTCGGCAGACGATCATAACCCCCCCCCCCCCCCCCCCCCCCCCCCCCCCCCCCCCCGCCTATTTTTTTTAGCGCGTTTGTACAAGTGGGGGGGGGGGTGTGTTGTCTGGCGGGGGGGCGCAAGGGGGGGGG
>Ga0123355_10020372_pt1 | contig 10588 bp, 7 predicted proteins | sample TergutEmb28metaG_3_FD_89872 | JGI IMG/M metagenome (GOLD analysis project Ga0123355, IMG submission 89872) | Embiratermes neotenicus P1 segment gut microbial communities from Petit-Saut dam, French Guiana - Emb289 P1 | ecosystem: Host-associated > Arthropoda: Insects > Digestive system > Gut ... | reverse complement strand
CTCACCACATATATATAAGCGCTAAAAAAGAAAAAAAAAAAAAAAAAAAAAGTAATATAGGAAAAAATATAGATATATATATATATATATATATATATATATATATATATATATAGCAGTAACATTCAAACAATTTAAAACACGTAAAAAGGCGTGAATTGGATACCACGTATTCCGTATTTAGAAATCCCATGGCGCTTTTCAGTTTACAGCTCTCTGACAAAGGTTCGTTGCAGTGGCGTTGTTAATGGGCTTAACCTGACTGAGAATGCTAGATGCTGGCTGTCAAACGTCATCACTTGCTTGCTTCTTGATAATGACCTTTTCAGTTTGCCAGTGGCGCAGTGGGAACTCTGCCATGTATGGGATACTGCCAATAGTGTCACAACCACAGTAACTTTGTGAATTATGTTCTGCGTACGGAGAACTGAGCTTTGCGGCCATAGCTTTTGGGGAAATGTGGGCACTCGTAAGCTACACCCACATTTCTTACGGAACCTCAACACGTTTGAACAGTATGAACAGTACGCACTCTGCCGTACTTGTCCGTGACGTGTATGGTGACCCCGTTACTATCGCTAGAGGCTTTCCTAGCAGAGCCCATCTAGCATGGAGTACATACTTTGTCACGAATGTTATTGTGAGGACAATAGTAAAAACGTAAAGCTGTCCATCTGCACTTCATGAGGGTATATAACCGAAACATGTCGGCGCTAAGTCTTTAATATTTATATGTATTTAATACTGTGCATTTGGTTGGTACATTAACTGGAGTATCATCATCATCATCATCATCCTCCTCCTCCTCATCATCCTCCTCCATGGATTAGGTCGTTTGACCTGTTCCGGCATCGACGCATTGCCAACGTTTCCTGGGGCGTCCACGGTCTCTTCTTCCTCTAGGATTGTAGTTGAGGGCGTTTTTCGGGAGTCTGGTGTTGTCCATTCTTTCAAGGTGGTTTATCCAGTTTTGTTTGTATTTGAGTCTCACGTCTTGTATTCCAGACATCTCCAATTTTTCCTTTTGACTCCGCTTCTTATTTTATCCAGTCTTGTGTATCCCGTAACACTTCTCAGAAAGCGCATCTCTGTAGCTTCTAGGCGAGTGCATTGGTCTAAATATGCACGGATTGGACAATTTTAAGACACGATTCCTAGGTTGTGCAACCAATATCCTTGTCCCTGTACCAACTACACTATCCCTGCCGGAGAAAAATAGGCCTACTGCTTCGAATTATTTTGAGCACTTTGAGTAACTTGGTGTGCCGATTGTGTAGTTTTTTCGTGGGGGAACACACGTCAGTTACCGATCCCAGTGGCCGTAGGCGTAGGTCTGCGTCCGCTCGCCGGCTGACAACGTGGGTTCGAATCCCGCCGGGGGCATGGATGTTTGTCTGTTGTGAGTGTTGTGTGTTGTCAGGTAGCGGTCTCTGCGACGAGCTGATCACTCGTCCAGAGGAGTCCTGCCGACTGTGGCGCGTCGTTGTGTGTGATCTAGAAACCTCATGAATGAGGAGGCCCTGGCCCGCGTTGGGCCGTAGCGCCACAAAAAAAAATCTCGTAAGTTGCAGAGATGTTAACGTAATTGAAATGGCCCAGTATACCGTCCAGTCTTGAGACTTGGTAGCAGACATTGTATGGTTCTGGTACTAGTATGTGCTGCCTGTGTCAGTGACTGCGTATCTACTTCAAAAGATTCATTTGTTGGTTATGCTTCGTGTACTGCCTAGTTCGGTGTTGCAGTCCGTAATAATTATGATATATTTGTAATGTACTCCTGTTACGTTCTAGGCTTGTAGACCTCCATCGCTAACGAAAAAAATATGGTAGTTTTATTTGGGAGTAAGTCTGAGTTGTGGCGTCACCGGTTAATATTGAAGTATAAATAAATTTGCGGTAATTTGATACGCTACAGTTGGTATAAAACGTTTAGGTTCTCACGGAATATTCATTGTAGTTCAAACGTACAGTATATGTTTTTCACAAACTAAAAAACAAAAGAACTTCTCGTATCGATGTCACGCCTCTTCGTTCCTGTGTGACTCGGTATCAACGCCTACACCGTTTGTCGGGTTTTCATGAACATTTGTATAGGAGTTTTTTTTTTTTTACAAACAGTTGTCAAGGAGGTGTGAGTTTTGTGAAAATCAGCTGGCTGACAGTCTTTTCTGTAGGGAGTAAATTAATTTCTATCTGTATTGTCCATGCTTCTTGACGTTTGAGAAATTCGTTATAAACGATTTCCATGCAATGTAGAGGTTTTGATTTTTGTCAAAAATTGGTGTGGTGAAAGCGAAGCGTCGGGAATTTATATATTTCCATACTTCCCGCAATCGTTATCAGATCTGGGTGAAATTCGGTGTAAGAGCTGTGCATATAATACCGTTGAACATCTGTGATTTTCGTGAAAATTGGTATAGTGAAAGCCATACTTAGCAGAGGGTCGTGAAATGATATATTTCCATACTTCCCGCAGTCATCAGATCTGGGTGAAATTCGGTGTAAGAGTTGTGCATATAATACCGTTGAGCATCTGTGAGTTTCGTGAAAATTGGTGTAGTGAAAGCCATACTTCGCATAGGGTCGTGAAATAATATATTTCCATACTTTCCGCAATCATTATCAGATCTGGGTGAAATTCGGTGTAAGAGTTGTGCATATAATACCGTTGAGCATCTTTGAGTTTCGTGAACCTTGGCGCGGGTAGGGCCGTTCTTTCATTATGGGCGTAAGTGAAATTACATATACGCACGTATGGGAAAATCGTATGACATTCTGAAAGTAAAGAATGCCTTGATGAAGTGTGTTTACTGCGTCACAAAGTATATAATTTGAAATATTGTTATATAGGTTGTTAACAACAATAAATAATTTGTAGCTTCTAAAAGGCATGACAGTACAACACAGGCAGACAGACAGACAAAAAGCAGATATTAGTTGAAGGGCACGTTAGTGAAGACACAGTTGTGACCTGCCATCCGTTAGGGTCATTTCTTAAACGAATGATTTTTTTTAAGTGGTAACGCGTGTTTCTACTTCCAGTGTTTGTGTATGTAATAGCGTGACTAACATTTGAACGATTGTTTGTATTTGGCCGTCTTTATGAAATGAATGTTTTGTATACGTGGCGAAACACATCCCTTCAGATACAAATTTCGGTCTCTTTAATCGTTTATTACGCACGATTGGCCTTCTTAACACTTTAATTTCGTTTCTTTTGCTGAAATTGTCGATAAAATCCACATGTCTTATTATGCGTAGCCTTAGGTAGTGTAACTTTAGTTAGGTACAGATAAAGCTCCCTGATGATGGTCATTAAAGACCGAAACATGTAGGAGCGATATTATTGTGCATTTTAATGTAAATTTAAAACTTTTAACCAAGTTAATAAATAGTGTATTTGTTGGTGAGTGAACTGCGTAGATTTCAAAATGCACGGTGCAACGATAAAAAATTGGGCAATGAAGTTTAAAAAACTATCGATTAATGTGCTGGAATTTAATTTTGAGTTAGGGGAACTAATTTTCTATTCACATTTTCCGTCTCTGAAAATCTGTCACCCAATGCAAATACACGTTTTTCACCTCCAGTTGGGTAGTCTGTGTGGTTTTAATTAAAAAGTTAGCATTTTTTTCGTAAACGTTAGCAAGCGCGGATAACAAAAATCAGAACCTAAAAATCGGAGTTGAAGTGTAATTATGAAATTTGAATATAAAACAAAAAATAGCAAAAGGGAACGTTCACTGCTTCTTCACCTATCGCGTCCCTGCCTGTCGTAACCCGTTCCTGGTCGGCGGACCGCGTGTTGCTGGAGTCTAGCCATCTTGCCTTAAGGGTCGTTGCACAGCACGGAGGTGGAACAGACTTCTGCAGTACTAGACCTATGCTTGCTATGTGCATGCCGCCGGTTGACTTCCTGTCACCAACCCAACAGAAACCCTGTACAGACAGGTGAGTCCTCAGTGCGGCACACTGACGCTGACAATGTTTTGGTTTTGTTTGTATGAAAACTTACTAATGTGTTAGTCATGCCGACGTGAAATTAGGGCGTAGGTATATGGACAGCCATTGTGTTTTTATTAATATGAAGGTGAAAAGAAAAACGCGCTACAAAGAATAATGCTAATGAATTTTACGTGTTATGTTAATAGAATTAAGCCTAAGGCGGAAGTGGTTGTGACGTTTCAAGAGATCAGAAAAATTAAGTACTCTGTGGACGCCACCGCCTCATTTTATCGGATTTGTTACGTAGGCGTTGTTTTAATATGGCTGATGGAGTATCAGTGTGTGATCGCATGTGGTTATCACTTATAAATCAAAGAGTCTTGGAGTTATTACTGTTGTTATATTCTTTTGTTAAATTAAGTCCAGTGTTACGGGAGAAGAATGAGATGGGCTGGGCATGTGGCACGTATGGGTGAGGAGAGGGGGGTGTATAGGGTCTTGGTGGGGAAACCGGAGGGAAGGAGACCTGGGGAGACCTAGGCGTAGATGGGTGGATAATATTAGAACGGATCTCCAGGAGGTGAGATGTGGGTGTATGGACTGGATTGGGCTGGCCCAGGATAGATACAAGTGGCGGACGCTTGTGAGTGCGGTAATGAACCTTCGGGTTCCGTGAAATGTGGGGAATTTCTTGACTAGCTGCAAACCAGGTAGCTTCTCAAGAAGGACTTTGCACCATGGAGTAAGTAAGTAAGTTACGGGAGAGTCAAATCAAAATTCTATTCAGGAAGAAACTGAGTAGATTTAAGTAACGGAATGCTCGCTCCATCATTCGGTGCAGAATCTTTTGTCTTCAAGTTTGATGTCCAGAAATTTAAAAATTAAGATGTACAGAACTATAATTTTGCCTGTTGTTGTGTATGGGTGTGAAAATTGGTCGCTTATTTCGAGGGAGAAATGTAGGCTGAGGGTGTTTGAGAATAGGGTGTTGAGGAGAATTCTTTGGCCTTAAGAGGAATAAGGTAACAGGGGAGCAGAGAAAACTACGTATTGGGGAGCGTAATGATCTGTACTCCTCACGAAATGTTATTCGGGTGATGAAAACGAGAAGAATGAGATTGGTGGGGCATGTAGCACGTATGGGTGGGAGGAGAGGTGTATACAGGTTTTTGGTGATGAAACCTGAGGGAAAGAGATCACCTGGAAGACCCAGACATAGATGGGAGGATAATATTAAGATGGATCTAAAGGAAGTGGGATGTGAGGGCTCGAGCTGGCTCAGGATAGGGACAAGTGGCGGGCACTTGTGAATGCGGTAATGAACCTTCGTGTTCCATAAAATGCAGGGAATTTGACTAGCTGGGAACCGATTAGCTTCTCAAGAAGGACTCTGCTGCTTGAAGCTTCGCGTAAGTTACAGGAGAGAGTTAAGAGAAACCGTTGATCCAGTAGAGGTGAAGTAGGAAATAATAGTGCGCAAAAATAAACTTTCTAAATTATATAGCCCGTCTGGTAGGTGTAAGGTGTTGTGTTGGGGTGGATATGACCTATATTTAAGTCGGTGAAAGAGAGCAAGAATTGGATACATAATTTTGGTTGACACGCTATATCTGATCGGAAGCGACCACTAGGAAGCCAAGTAATAGATGGGAGGAATGTATTGAGATATGCTGAGATATGTTAGTGAAATGAGTTGTGCCGATTACGATGGGTGCGGTAGTTTCACGTTTCCGAATCTGAACAGTTCAGAGGCCTTATCCGTGGAAACTTAAGGGGGTTTCCAGGATGTGAATTTCATTTACTGGCTCAGGGTCGGGTCCAGTCTTCGCGGTCCTAGCGGTGTTAACGCTGCGCGTACTCATGACAAATACTTGGGTGAATAATTCAGCGAAGATTGTAACACAATATTCTTTTATGTAAAGGTCTCTTTGTATATCTTCTAATTCTACTGCCAAGCCTATTTTCATGTAGCCACCAACCCTGAAGGAGTGAGAAACATGTTAAAGGCAACCTACGAATAATACATGGACTTATTTCTTTACTACGTAAATAGAACATGTAGGTTATGGTCTGCAACACTGCGGTTTGGCGGTGACGTGTAAGAACTCACTTGCATCTGCACTTCTTGTTTGTAGAGTTAGTCACGCTTTACGCATGCATGTGGTTCTGTTTCGTGTCTTGGGCTCGGTATTATGGCACAACTTATGGGCCTGTTTTGACTTGGGTATGCAGCGTCCCTCATTCCTTGTCCCGTTTTATGATTGTTCTTGGCTGTTTCGAGTTTTTTTTTTACGCAGATTGATTGATTCTTAACGTCACAGACTTAATCTTCGATTACATAGAAGGTTTCATCTTTGCATAACAAGTGACTTGCAGATTGCGAAAATTGATTGCAGATGCAGTTGCATCATATTAGTCGTGGGTCCATATAGGTCTATCACATTTCTGATACCATTGTTCATCGGACTTGATGCCACGCCGATTGATAATTTTGTATTGTTTTTACACCAATGGTACAACGCCGTCTTGAGCCCACATTTGCTAAATTTCGACCCACGTCAATTTGCCGCGATATATGTGAGAGAAAATCGAGATAATAATAGACACTACCAGTTACTGTACATAAACGATGAGCACAATATTCATAAGTGCCATTGTCACAGAAATCTAATAGTAGAATGAGCGTAGAAGAGTCTGCATTCTAGCAGGATGTGTTGCTATTTGCAACCAGAGAGGGACAGAGCCGCTATGTTTGATACGGACACTCTCTAGTTCCTGTACCGATAACACAGTTTTAAAACATGTTAGGTTATAGATCTACATATTCAGAACTTAGCCTCCTCAGATTTTCTGTGAAGTTGGCAACGGCGTATTGTGGGTGATGAATTGCGCAGTGCAGTCCGTCAATGTTGCCATTGTTACGTATGATGAGGAGGTGGCCTATTCAGGCTTTTGCATTGCTAAATAATGTTAGCAGCATTGTCGGTCAGATTGGACTGATCGTACAGTGTAGCAGACGTGGTGACGGAAAAGTGGGGAGAGATGGAGCAGTGGCGACTATTCACCTCTGTTCTGCGTCGTAGCAGATGTATTTGGCTAAATTTATACGTCTTATTTTATGAGTTCGTGAGCTAACGATACCCAAGAGCTGATAACATAAATGGTCCATGACTTTTGTTCAGATTTGTACCCAACGCTGTTTATTCCATATTTCTGGATGCTTTAATCACGAAGGGTTAAATGTGTGGAGCATATGATACACTAGGAAGGAGAAATATTTACACAAACGAATGGTCGAAAGACCTTGAAGGAAGGGACCATTTCGAGACCCAATGGAGGACGACATTAAAACGAGTCTTAAAAAATATGGGTTATTAAAGTGTGAAATTGATTTATCTGGCTCAAGACGCGATCGTGTGGCGTGATCTTGTGAACCACAGGACACGTAAAAGCAGCGTACTACTTGAAGCACTGAATGACTTGCTGAAGGAAAATTTTGTAACCTGAGGTTAATGCTGATCAGATTCTCATGTCTGTCCTTCCAACGTCAAATATGCTGTATGAATATCGCACATAACGAACTAGAAAATCTTCTTCACATAAAACAACTTGAAATGAAAGTTTGAGATACGGATGTTTTCTTCTGAAGAATGTGCAGTTGTGAAGGGATTTGAAGCCAAAGTGCAGGTGGGCGGAGTAGAACTAGCGAAAGACGTATTGATAACCAGTTGGTATTATGTTCTATATTTATTGTGCGAAATTCGCATTGAAAGTAATCCTCCCAATGAAGTTTGTGCACGTTCTTTTTTAAGAATGTTATCTTCATTCGAACTTTTGTGTCTTCCCGTCATTTTTTACTACGTGACGCAGCGAAACATTTTTTATTTGTGGAATTTGATGGAAAACACTCCTGCCTCTCTCCCTTAAGTGGGATTCGAACCGTGCTACATAGGACAGAGATCGATGTCGCTACGCGTGCATTTATTTCGCGAACACGTGACTCAATTTATTGGTTTGACGTCAGAATAACGCCAGTTGTATCTAAAATTCATAACGTTTTGAAGGCTTAGAAGGAACTAAAAATGTGTATTCACTTGTAGGACTGTTTTCTACGTATGTAGTAATTCAGCGCAGTTTTAAACGAGAAATGAAGATATTATCATTGGATGTCACTTATCAGTTAACCGTTTCAAATCCACGGAATATCAGATGGGCAACTGCGTACCGATCACTGATAATACGAGTAAATTTGATTTAAATTTTTAATGTATTACTCGGAGTTGAGTCCTAGAGGAACGATGTGTAAAGATGTCAATTAGACTGAGCTGGCTCATGACAGGACCGGGTTATGTGCTTGAATGATGAACGTTCAGATTGCGTAACGGAATGTCTGGTTCATCTGCGAAAGGAAACATTTTTGTCGTAATGTTTGTGTAGTTAGATACACGCAGTGTACTTTGCGATCTTGTCCCAGCAGTGTAAGCAGAACTCATCACAGTTCTCCGCTTATCCAGTAGCACTGGTTAAATTGCACTTTGTATCCCGAAACATGAATGCCCGCACTGCGTTTTTTTGCTTGGTAAGTTTCTTTGACCTGGCCTAATAATTCGGTGCGAGGAAGATATGAAGCGATTTATTCCTCCGGCACCGTGAAAGAGTTATGAATACGATTGTTAACCACAAATTAAAACGATGTGTACTATTCAATCATGCAAGTGTTTAAAAGGCGGAAGTTGGACTTATCTAATCACGTAATTCGTATGCTAATACAGGAATATAAAAAAAAATTTCCGATAAAATAATTGTTTGAACGGTTGTAAACATAGAAGACATACACTGATCTTTGTAATTAAACACATGCAGGAACAGATATGCTAATCACAGTCTGTGTGTGATCGATCTTATATCACATATTGCAATATACACATACAGCCACATTAATTTACTCGTTTCACTGTAATAATATATAATAAAAAATATATAATAAAAATTAAAAAAAACAAAACGTAATAATATCACTGTTGTCACGAAATTTGAACACGATGCCGAGCATCATATGGACACGCACCGCTTTCAACGATAAGTTTTGACAAGGACTGAGGTTCTGATGTCATAATCTGGCAGAATTCTGTACCGCCTGTAAAAAGTGAAAATTTTGATATAGGCCTCTTTTTTTATTTGGATCACGGAATGAACTTAAAGCGTTGCCGTTGCGGTTTATCTTCTCTGTAGTCACCCAAAGATACTATTCCATTGGGTGACATTGGTTGATTCATACCAGAAAGCATTCATTCATTCATCCATTCATCCATTGATTCGTTCGTTCATTCTGTCTTACATGTCCGTAGCGTCTTTCAAAGCGAGTTCTCCTCAGATTGCGATCTAATGCTTTCTCTTTCAATTTCTGGTATCCTCTCGTTTCTGTAGGGTCATCCAGTAGCCGCTAACTTATTCATGTTCGTCTTGCTGTCATTTCTGTCCTTCCCTCTATCTTTCCTTCAGTAACGTGTTTTAGAAGGTAGTTCCTACGCAAGATGTGACCAATCCAACTAGCTTTCCTCTTTTTTTTATTGTAAAATGTCATTCCTCTCCTCCTTGACTCGATGTAGTACATGATTCATATACCAGAAACCATAATGTCATTATTTTATACCATAGTCATCTTCCAACTATGAAACAGGCGGATCGCTAAAAATTAGTTTTCTGGCGATAAGATATTCCAGCTAAGCTGGTTCTCTGATCCTGTAGCTCTAGTCCCGTATGAGTGAAGTATACAATTCGGAATTTAACGGAACAAATGGACGCAGTTCCTCGATTTCTGTGGCTGTTTTTACACCGTCCTTCGAACACCCAAGGTCAGAGACTTTTACGTATTTTAACGGCTTAGAATGTTGGGATCAGCATAGAACATTCAACGCGCATTCTTTCCGTGAACCTACCGCTCTTCGTAATGTCTGTATTGTGTTTACTTCCCATAGCAAGGCAGCGTTTTGAAACTGATAAGCATTCGGTATTTTTGAAATATCAATTCTGTAGAAGACGGAATTTGAGAAACTTGATATTGTCAGGCCAGAAACACCAACAACAAAGAAAGTTCGTTAACGGCATTTTTAGTTGAAATTCCGAAGAAGAATAATGTGTAAGAATTTGCATGCTCTTGTTCTTGGATTCTTCTATGTCTACGTGTTCTGGAAGGTCCCGCTGTCCACCGGTTGGTGAATGCTGGGAGACACCACCTTACAGTTGGCACGCGTGTTTTTATTAATCATTGTACTTACTTACTTACTTACTTACTTACTTACTTACTCCATGGAACAGAGTCCTTCTTGAGAAGCTAACTTGTTCTGCAGCTAGTCAAGAAATTCCCCGTCTTTATGGAACCCGAAGGTTCATCACCGTATTCACAGGTGCCCGCCATCTGTCCCTATCCTGAGCCAACTCCATCCAGTCTCCATCCCTCCCACTTCCCGAAGATCCATCTTAATATTATCCTCCCATCTACGTCTGGGTCTCCCCAATTGTCTCTTTCCCTCAGGTTTCCCCACCAGAACCCTGTGCACACCTCTCCCCTCCCCCATACGCGCCACATGCCCCGCCCATCTCATTCTTCTCGATTTTACCACCCGCACAATATTGGGTAAGG
>Ga0123355_10020371_pt1 | contig 10589 bp, 6 predicted proteins | sample TergutEmb28metaG_3_FD_89872 | JGI IMG/M metagenome (GOLD analysis project Ga0123355, IMG submission 89872) | Embiratermes neotenicus P1 segment gut microbial communities from Petit-Saut dam, French Guiana - Emb289 P1 | ecosystem: Host-associated > Arthropoda: Insects > Digestive system > Gut ... | reverse complement strand
TGTGAATACTGTAATATAAATTTAGCTAGGAATAAAGCTCCCTGATGATGATCTGACAAGATCGAAACATGTCTGAGGGTTTTAAGTATTTTAAAGTGTTTTATATGAAATTATATGTGCATTAGTTGGTTGATAAATTGAAGCTGGAAAACCTGTTAGCTTCCAAGGAAGGACTCTGCACCACGGATATATTTAGTTAGTTTCTTATGAGATTCATACCATCAGTGATTTTTTTTTCGTAAACTAGAGTAACAGGCCTTGCTAATGAGCTAATATCAGTTTTTATTTTATTTTTTTGTGGACTTTGAGCTGAATATACGTAAATTAATCCCAGTAAAGGTAAAGTGTTCCATTTAGAGGGCCGGTGTGGTCCAAAGCGTGGGTAGAAGTATAGCTCTAGAAGGGGGTGATTGGTCAGCAGCACGCCTCGGCCGCACTTTAACTCCGGGAAAGACCCGGTACCCATTTTAGAGGAGGCTGGGTGGGCCCCAGAGCCGGTCTGGACGGGCGGAAATTCTCGTCCCCACCGAGATTCTATCCCGTACCGTCCAGCCCGTAGTCAGTCGCTATACCGACAGAGCTAACCGGCCCACATATTAATCCCTGTATTCAAAGGAAATGTGTTGATGACGTACTGGTATATTGCATTTGTGCTGTCATATTTTTGTTTTATTTATAAACAAATTGGTTTATAGACTAAGCATTTGAAACTTATTCTGTTTTAACTTTTCAATTTCAGCCATGGCGAGGGATAAATATAGGTAACCGAACGTGCTACATTACTTAATTTTGTCACCAATATGTAAAGAAAATATGCAACTAATAGCAGAAATTTGCACTGCAATAGAAATTTATGTGTGACACTTTTATTTCCAACAGCGACAAAGTAACGCATTTAAGACAAGTGTGAATTTCGATATAAACATAACAAGTTCCGATGCTTCTGTACATTAAATATTGTTTCCTTTGATGTCCGTAAAAATCTGTCCCTTTTTTCAAAAGTTCCTGGAGGACATGACTGTAAGTGACGATACACTTCTTTATAAAACAAGGAAACATGTTATTTCGAGACTGAGCTACAAGCCGGATGGCCGCGGGTTCGATTCTCGATGGTGTCATTGAAAATGTTTATTGACTTAAACTTTCCGGCCGCACTAAATCCCTGGGGTCGACTGAACCTGCAACAGAATTGGTAAAGCAGTCCCGTTACAGGCCTGGAGTGGCCCAGAGGCTTCCAGGAAGTTAAGGTTCCCAGATTTCGTGACAATGGCAGAGGATGGTGGTAGGTTGTCAGCCTTACGCACCTGCCGCCTTTACCCTCAGGAAATACTCCTGGTACTCATTTCTGTTAGAGGCTGAGTTGACCCCAGGGTAATAGTGCGATCGGAAAGATTATATGTCAATGAAAAATCCACTGACACCAGCTGGGATCGAAACAGCGACCTTCCGTTTTGTAGCACGGCACCTTAACCACTGTGCTACCGCGGTCCTGAAATGATATATGGTATTGGACCTTGGAAAATACGTAAATTCCATCTGGTGTAATATTCGTCTTAATGGTATTTGGAGCAATAAAACAAAAAAGGAATTGGAAGAGTTAATAAACCACCTGAACATAATAAATTATGCTAAAGCACAAAGACTGAGTTGGTTTGGACACATAAATAGAATGCCTGAAACCGGGATTGTAAGGAAAATATACAAATGGAAACCATCTACAAGTAGACCAGTGGGCAGTCCTAAGTCCCGAAGGGAAGACGGCGTCAGGAACGACCTGAGAAAGATGAAACTTATAAAATGGGAAGAACAAGTCCAGGTTCGCCTTAAATGGAAGGATAATTTTGAGAAAGCCAAGACTCTACCAGAGTTGTAGTGCAGAAGAAAAAGAAGAAGAAGAAGAAGAAGAAGAAATATTCTTCTGGAACCTAGTATAGTAAACTGGCGGCAGTAATGGAACTTTCTGTAGCTTTGGATCTGATGACGAAAGCTGAAGAATCGTTAGAGTTAGGGTTGTGCAATTTACTACTAGTACAGATTATAAATCTGCCTAAGAAATGCGTATGAAGAGTTGAGTCCAAGTTTAAATTTACAGACTCGAAGAAGATAAGAGTGTTTAGATTCTGTGCGACTAGGTTAATCTATGTAAAATCTACATTTAAGTAATAAGTTAATATAAACAGCCAACTAGATGCAACAAAAACAAAATTTATTGATAATTAAAATCAGCTCAGCATGTTTCGAGCGATAATTTCGCCCATCCTCAGGAACACTAGACTGTGTTTACAGCTGGTGGTATAATGCACCAGCGATGTTGCCTGCTGGCCGCATCGTTGGTGCATTATATTACAAGCTGTAAACACAATCTAGTGCTCTTGAGGATGGGCGAAATTATCGCCTGAAACATGTTGAGCTGATTGTAATTATCAATACCTTTTGTTATTGTTTCATCTAGTTGGCCGTTTGTATTATTTTATCAATGATCACACAACATAAAAAATAATAAGTTCTTTACAGAAATATACCAAACTACTACTACTACTACTACTACTACTATTACTAAAAATAATAATAATAAGACGCAGAAGAAGAAGGAGAAGGAGGAGGAGAAGAAGAAGAAGAAGAAGAAGAAGAAGAAGGAGAAAGAGTAGAAGAAGAAGAAGAAGAAATATGAATAAGTAGGATTTTATATTTTGGGAACCTAAGGTTTGAGTTTTCCTTATAAATGCTCTTTCGATATTTGTTTTGTTTTGAAGAAATATCGATCTCAGGTCCAAGGAATCATATAAAATGCCGAAAGGATGTGCGTAATTATTCATGATTAGGAACATTTTTGAATATCCAGACTGAAAGCTAGTGCAGTGTGCATATATGCACTTGCATACATTGAGGATACATGTGCGAATTAGACTATTAGACCGCACAGGGCTGAGTGTAAAATACAATTAATGTAACATTTGGTAAAATAAACGAGAGCATCTGTGTGAAGTTTGAAGTGATCTTGTGTTAAATACGAAGTTTATTTTCTTCTGGGTTTTGAAGCTGTGTATTTTAGTACGCGAATACTGGCGTTTGAACAGGTTTTACCACTCTTAGTGTAGAAGACGAATTGAGCACATTCCTCCCAAATGATTGTACCTCTCAATTAATGTGAATGGCGTTCCTTCCAAAAGAACATAAATGTAATAAAAGTAGTTGTTTTGATTGTTTAATTATTAACCAACTGACACACATACATAAAATTTCACATTAAAATTTCACATTAAAATTGCTCCGACATGTTTCGATTTTAAAACCATCATCAGGGAGCTACATTTTCCTTGCTAAAGTCACGTTTAAAACAGTCACTGATTGAATCAGTGACTGTTTTAAACGTGACTTTAGCAAGGAAAGTGTAACTCCCTGATGATTTGTATGTGCATCAGTTGGTTAATAATTAAATAATTGGACGATATGCACGGTGCAGCAATAAAGATAGTTGTTTTGATATTGCCAGAAATATGAATGTAAAAATAATTACAACATTAGATCTTTTTTACTTTACAGAGAATGATCTACGAAGAATTAATAATAATTGGCTTTAAGACTGACGAGTAGAAGAATCAGGGAGTGTAGACAGAGAAACTACCTTTACTGAATAGGGAAACAGAAAATTCTCAGCTCTGAAATTTTCCAGGCAGTTTCCACTCATCATTTCGTGAAGACAGTCTGTGGGCAGGACGGAGCATTTGGAAGTGAAATAATTAAGTTGGAGGAACTGAGCTGTTTGAAAAAAGAGTAGAGAGCATTTCAGTATTTGGTGCGAATTATGAATCTTGTAGTAAGTGGGCAGTAATAGGGCGTAATTTTGATAAGTTTAGGAAGACTGAAATGATTCTAAACTACACACAAAATTTCAATTCCTCCCCCACGGAGAACAATCTTCTTCCTTCGTTATAGAGGATACGTTATTTATGTCAAGAAACATGTTTGATTTTTATCCTGCGGATTATTCAGAACACATAAACGTACAGTTTGGACAAACGAAGTTTTAAATTTTATAGCAGGAATTGTGTGTATTCGAGTGGGTTTGAATCGGTTGACACTAAAATTAATGTACATGTAATTATATCATTACATTACGTGAAATTCACAGTAAAATGATGAGGAATTGTATACGATTTAGTGGCTTAAATCTGTTCTGTATTTCATGGAACTTGATTACGAAATTCTTTCCTTTCCGGTTGCTAAATCTGAGGTGATAACCTGAAGAAGAAGAAGAAGAAGAAAAAGGAGAATAAAAGAAGAAGAAAAAGAAGAATATGATGGTGGAGATGACAATTATGATGATGATATGATGAAGGCAGTTCAAAGACGGAACTTGTCCTGTTACCTACCGTCTCACAAAGTATACAGACCAGCAGCAACATTGGTGTACTTCACGCCCCAAAGAAATGTATTGTGTGAACTGAATATGTAAAAAACATACCTCTTCGTAACCTTTAGAGAGCAAGAATGTTAAAACCTGCACAGAGCCTACCTTTTAGCTGTGGTCGACACGTCCAGCCTCGAAACTGAACAGCTGCCGGTTCGAATCCTGTCATTATTCCCTTCAGCTTCATCTAACCCGCCCCGGTTCGGGGGGAAAGTCCAACTTAGGCCTAGGTAGTGGCAAATATAGCCACCAAGGGGGGAAACAGAAGAAGGAAACATTCATTTATATCGTTAGTCTGCTTTCTTTAGTTAGGCTTGATTATGCTTTATGTATCTGTGTTAGTGCAGAGCTGTAAAACAGTCTTTTGGGTCTTCAGCTTGTCATTAAATTCAGGATGACCCTGTCACCCTTACTTTAAACCCGTTCATTACTTGTAGACTGTTTTTGCTACTTCTGGGAAACATAAAATCGTTGTCTGTTCACAAAAGTGTCTTTTTCTTCTTTATTTTTTCAATACTTTTACGAACGTAATGTCACTTTTGGCCACCCCACATTGTAATAAACCAAATGTCTGTCATAAATATTACCACATGGCTTATACAAAAATCTGTGTTTTGGAAATGAACTTAACACTGCTGAACAGGAAATATTTGTCTTCAAAATTGTGATTTGTGACAGACATTTGAAGAAAATTTAAATTCCATAATATCTGTCTTTTAGACAAAAACAACAATATTTTGCCTGCGGCAAGCCTAATATTTGGCTATAGGATGTATTTTTCGTTTGATTTCATTACGTAAAGAAAAGTTCTAAAATTGCGAAATTTTCTGCAAATTGCTTACTAAAACTGGCTAAAGTTCCTGCGTGAGACATTTTCTAGTGTTTATAATTACGTGCTATATAATTACTGTGCAGACGTTTGAAGTTCGGCCTATATAAACCTTAGTGGAACCGCACAAAAGTGTACTCCGCTTTTCGAATTACTAAACTGTCTGATTATTTTATGTAAATTAAATATAAGTTTTTCCCTTAACATTTATAGTTAATGTATTTCCTTACTACTGCGCCTATCGGTCCATTATCCTTGTCATTTGCATGACATATTAATCTCTATTCTTCCAACGCTCTTTAGAAAAGCATATTTCCGATCTTTATTTGTCTCACTTCTTATTTTCTTTTAGTCAGTTATGAGGATCCATATACTTACGGAGGTTATTCCGAAAGTAAGTACCGTCTGCGCATATCTTTCGCTCATCCTCGAGGCTGTTACTTTGCGCATGTGCAGTGACTTCCTCTATCATTTGAGAAGCCACAGACGCCATTTCGTGAAATTCTTCTTATGTTTATGTTTGTTCCTGTATATTATACATGTTTAAGACAATTGAATGGACCGCCGACTGTGGAATACGGTCTGTAATTCGTTTTTTGAACGCTAGAAATGTGCTACCAAATGAGATTCATCACCAGATCTGTCAAGTGTATGGTGACAATGCGATGAGTGATGGCATGGTTAGGAAATGGGTTCGGATGTTCAATGAAGGACGAGAGAACGTATACGATGAAGCGCGAAGTGGTGGTCCATCTTTGGTGAATGATGGTTTGGTGCGTGAGGTCAACGAAAGAGTGCGTGACGACAGACGTTTCACAATTTCTGATCTGTCACTGCACTTTCCTCAGATTTCAAGGACTCTACTCTATGACACTGTCAGTAGTGGCTAACATCGCAGGCGGCCGCATTCTATGAGCAGGGTATACAAAAACTTGTGCCCCGATAGGATAAATGCCTCAATAATGGCGGCGAATATGTGGAAAAATAGTTTGAAGAATGTAAAATCTGATAACAATAACATTTTATACGAAACCTTACTAGATTTTGTTTTACAGCGAAACGGCACTTACTTTCTGAATAATCCTCGTATAGATCTAAGGCTAAGATAATGCAACATATTAAGCCAATTGTATTTTCGTGCTTCCGTTGTAATGTGTGCCAGGAATCCGGAAAACTGCTAAAATTTTCTTCGATATAAACAAATATGATCACATAAGAATTTATTTTTTTTTCTATCCCTTCTTATAAAATACGACTCAATAAGATATTTGTGATGAAAATTTTTAAGTTTTTTACATGGATTATATTATAAGGTTAGAGCAATCACTGTGCAGGCCTGGACACGTCCTGATGTTTCAGGGAGGCTGACGTTCCCATATTTCATGACAAGCAGCACATAAAGGTGACAGGGTTGTCAGCCTTATTCACTGGCCACTTTTATCCCCCAGGAAATATTCCTCGGACTCATTTCTGTTAGAGGTTGAGGCGAATCCAGAGCCATGGTACAGATTGAAGGATTATGTCAAAGAAAAATTCCGAATAGAAACCCGCAACCTTCCGGCATGTAGCGCAGTGCCTCAAAAAACGGCGCCACCGGGTGTCCGTGATTATATTATGTAATTATAAGAGAATTAAAGACTGTTCTGTTGGGTGTAACTGAAAGAGTTAATAAAAATTAAGAGGATAATTAATTTTATAAGAGTCCTTACAAATATAAATATGTTTACAATTTTGTAAAGGAATAGTCAAGCTACGTAACCCTTTCTTCTTTATTTATATACTGAGTGCCTATATATATATATATATATATATATACGCAAAATTCTGAAATTCTAATTATTTTATCTTATTTTATAAGACCTTACCTTAATCTTAAGTCATTATGTAAACAAAAATAAGAGAATATAGTACTGATGATATTTCTACTTCTGCAAATCACTTTCAAAAATAATTTAAATTGATTTTTTTCTGTCCTGGCGTGTCGAAAACGCGCTATGTTCAAATGTAGTAAAGACTGCTAGAGTTAACTCTGTCTCTTTTCACCTTTGTAAATTTATCTGTATAGAAGATCGGTACCCTGAAAAAATTGTGTTCTTCCACTGCTTCAGATTCAAGGCTAATTTCTCTATTCGTTTTTGTAATCTTTGTAACATGAACTGGGAAAACTGATTCCTCAATATTTGTGACACGCGTCAAGCGTGCTTAATTTAATGAACTTTGGAACTTAAAAATAAAATATATATTTACTCAAACGAAAACAAGAATGTTTATATTGCATTAGTGGCTACTAATGCAATATAAACATCGCTTTGTTCGATTGAGTAAATATATATTTTATTTTTATTATTTTATTTTAAACACAACGGGACGTCCTCTACTAAAATTATTGGAACTTAACTTTATCTAGCCACTATATTGCAGGCATATGCCTACTAGACTATTAATTAAACTCTGTAATTTCACTATTAGTTAAAGACTGTTTGGTTCGTAGGTTCGGCATTTATTCCTTCTAACCTTAATGCGTTTTATCTCAGTGCTATGGTTTCCTTGTCTATATGTTCTCCATCTACCCGGACATGCACATTTTTGGCTCGAATGCAATATTATGTTTACCAATAAATTTCAATTTTGGTTAAAATCAAATAATATTAATTATAATTTATGTGAAGACTTACACTTGTTTCTGCTCGAATCATGTATGTCAGTTGCTAAATAATTATTAAAAAAAAGAGATCCCAGACAAAGTTGTACGGCAGAGTGCAACATGTATATCACGTGCAGTGGTTATAGGCCGGTTTCTTTTCCATAAGACTAGGGTTTTTGAGAATATGAGAAAATGCGCAGAACCGTCACATTTATGTTACACGTAATATCTTTTATTCAATTAAACCGGTCAGTTCATTCGTCCATTCAGCCTATCTTACTTTTGCGTTACCAGCATTAAGCGTTTAGTATTAAAGGTTAGATAATTATTTTTGTTTTTCCCTAAATAATAATCGGCGCACATCAGTATGTTTAAACAAATCAGCATTACGTTCGTATTCTTCATAAAACAAAGAAAGGGGAAAAAACCCTTCGTTATAACAATAATGTTGTACTGAAATGCCAACCAGATTAATTTTCGTTTTAATTTTCTGTCTTGTGTCAGATTCCTTTTGAGTTGTTTTGCCTCGAGGCACGTCTTCATACGTCATGCATTAATGCTAAGACCCATTTATAACGAATCAGACACAACCGTACCTTCACTTATAATGTGTTGGAACTGATAGAATAACTTCATATTTCAATGGGATAGGATCACTGCCTGGGTTCTTAAAAATGAAATCGTTGCCAATTTTATTAAACTTTCTACTGCTGTAATTCCGTATCCTTACTACAATTTGTCCATTTGCTGAAAATTGTGAGCCTGCAGTCACAAGGATAAGTAAATATAAAACGAGGCAAGGCCTTTCTTGCGGTATGAAAATTCAAAGAAATACGAAAGAATGATGTTGAATGTTACGTTTTTGCTTTTATATACTTCTCCTTCCGTAAGAACAGCATTGAACACAGACAAGTAAGAAACTTCACAGCACCTCGATTTCACAAGAAATATCTTACTACAAATGGAACTGGTAACGTTGAGACGAGCATCGAGAAAAATGAAACTTAATGTTGCAATAACTGAGGAATAAAAACAAACTTGATGCCACTTATTATTTTATTGTACTTCTTATATGCTCAATATGTTTCGGGCACTACTATGCCCATCATCTGGAGCTCACGAATATAACGTTGATTACCACATTGGTCGTTTCTTCTTGGTTTGTTGTAGGTTAGAGGTTAGGTGTGGGTAGGCTGGAGTAATGTCTGGGCTGCAGGCTTATCAACGTTATATTCGTGAGCTCCAGATGATGGGCATAGTAGTGCCCGAAACATGTTGAGCATATAAGAAGTGCAATAAAATAATAAGTGGCATCTAGTTTGTTTTTATTCTTCAGTTATCACAATGATTCACGGTCCTACAAACATCACAATCGTAACGTTGCAAATTGAAATTCATGTATTTTTCACATATTACCTTTATCACCTTTGTGTTTTACAATATTGGCCTTTATTATTATTGACTGTCAACAAACAAATTTTAGAATGTTAATGGTTTGTTTTTTCCCGACATCATTAAATACATGCAGTGAGCCAAACGACGCTGTTTATTAATGCTACAGAACGAAAAACCGTCTTATATTTAGAAATAATTTTACAGTTAACAAGATGTGCCTGGTGCGTATAACTTAACGTTGAGATGCGTTGGTGCAACCATAGTTGTAGTGGAAAAGCGGTGTTACATACTCTGTGTGTGTGTGTTTGTAGCCTTAGGTATCCAGCGTGCATTGTGTATGCGTCATATTGTCATATGTGAACTTTTCGGCTGTACAATATTTTTCCACGTAACTTCACAAGCGGTATGATTTTGTAAGAAAGAGTTATGGATCAAATGTTTGTTTCGACTTTCTCTACAACTGTGTCGGAATTATTTCACATTCTAAGAAGAACTGAGCGTGGTTTGATCAAAAAAGTATATTTTTCTTCACGTAAAGTGCCGTTATTCTTGTCAAATTTTAATCAAACTTAAATTTTCTCGACAGCGTTTCTAAAAATACTCCCATATCAAATTTCATGAAAATCCATTTAATGGGTGAAGAGTTGTTCCATGCGAACGGATCGACGGACCGGCGGAAGAATGGACAGACGGACAGACCGCCATGACGAAGCTAACAGTCGCTCTTCGGAATTTTGCTAATGAGCCTAAAAAATAAGTGACATTGCCTGAGGAAAAAAGTTGATCACCGCAGCTTCTAGAGGTCACCTAGAACATAGTGCTAACAACGACGCGGTTATTAACATTAATAAAGAAAATATGGCGGCTGTCTCTTTTGTAGTAGATGCGCGCAGTCACTTCAGGGCGGTCCTTACGACCTCACTAATAACGCTAATATATATAATGTGTATAACCCAGCCAGTTGGTTCAAAAGGCAACATTTCTTTATCGTATTTACGAGGCGACCGGTTTGAATCCTGGCAGGCTCTCAGACAATTCTAACCGACTTTTATGCACTATTCATCCTTCCTACAGAAAAAAAAACCATAATACGAACTTCGTTCAAATATTTGACAGTGTCTCTAAGTAATTAGCAAATAAATATCAGGGTCTGGAAATAAATTACACATAAACTTTTTTTTTTTTTAATCCAATGCTCCACATGTCCTTGACGGACTTCGTGGTCTTCCCTCCTGGGCATGGCAGAAGTGTAACCGACTTCTCAGGTTGGGACGCCCATGAGGCGCGGTTACGTTGTCCCGATGATGTGA
>Ga0123355_10020370_pt1 | contig 10589 bp, 6 predicted proteins | sample TergutEmb28metaG_3_FD_89872 | JGI IMG/M metagenome (GOLD analysis project Ga0123355, IMG submission 89872) | Embiratermes neotenicus P1 segment gut microbial communities from Petit-Saut dam, French Guiana - Emb289 P1 | ecosystem: Host-associated > Arthropoda: Insects > Digestive system > Gut ... | reverse complement strand
GGTAGGGGGTTGTGTTTTTGTCTGCATAGGGTGGGGAGCGGGGGGGGGGGGGGGGGGGGGGGGGGGGACACACTGCTCAGCAGGAAAAAAATTAACTTTTTTTGTTTGTTACTGCAGACCATGACATGTTGGGTAGAACAATCCAAGCTTAGTATTTCGAAGTCCCTGGTATAAAACGCTGCCTGCAGACTGACAGTTTTCAGTGGGTTTCCTCAATTTCCCTAGAACTGTTCTGGGGCAGTAGTGTACTTCACTCTTCTGGGATGTTACATGACATAGGTTAGCAGATGGTTACCAATGTTTCAGGATGGTCTCTCAGTCTCATCTTCAACAGTCCAGCAGTCCAAGAAGCATGCCAGGAACAGGTGGATGCATTAAATATGGAGAATCGTGTGGGTGGTGACTGACTTTCGGTGAAAGTAATGGAGCCAGTCAGGTTCCTGGAGCGTGAAGTTTCTTCTTATTTTTTTGTTTATACTCTGGCAATTCCCCTTCCTGTGCCTCTTTTCAACCTTTTCCCCATGTCCTGGATGTCCTGGTAGCAACTTCAAGCTCCAGCAACTTGTTTATTCCCCTCTGGCCAGATGACTTTCCTTCCTTAGTTCATTTCTTTCCTCCTGGCCAGGCAACTCACCTCCTTCCTCCTGTGTTTCACTTCTTCATTTTTACACTTTCACTCTGTTGCATTCCTTTTTTATATACTACCACACCCGAGTGGGAACTACACACTCCAGTAACCTGACTTGCTTCTTTGCTTTCATTGAGAACCAATCACCACACACACCATCCCTTGTACAACAATGCGGCCATCTCTTCCTGGCAATCTTCTTGGACTGTTTGACATTTGAAGATGGGACTGACAGGTTGTTCCAAAACACAAGTAACCAACTGCCAACCTATGCCATGTAACATCCCAAAAGAGAAAAGGCCTCCATTACACCATAGTGGAAGCCTACATTCTAGTATGGTGACTGAAAATTGCTTCCATAATTAACCTTCAGAATCCTTTAATTCCAGCCATCTGCCATCTGATGCCACGTACCCATAACCTATGCAGGCGACAAAGTCACACTAAGTGAACCAATAAAGATATTATTCTTTGCATTGGTGCATCTGAGGTCTCCTTGCTGCTGCGATATGGCACAACATCACTGTGTGATTGATGCCTGACAGGTGCTTCTTGTTATTAAATGATAAAACCTAAAATTGGTAGGATACATGATGTGTGTGTGGGAAAAAAAGATACGGATTTTTCAGATGAAATCTTATTGGTATGTAAATGGGATAACATGAAACTGAACCTTAAGGAAGAAAGTTATATTGATATGGATTCAATACATCAGGCACACAAGGGTGCTGACAGTATGTGTTGATGTGCCGAACATTCAAATTCCACATCCGGGAATTGCTTTAGCATTTATTAACAACAGTTTACTGACCATAACTAGAGATTTAAAAAAAACAAACTTTCTATGCAACATGCATTGAAACTTAAGAAAAAGCACACAAAGGCAATGTGAATGACACCAAAATACTAATCATGCTCTGAAGTAAAATTGTGCATCACGTCAGGACAGTTGTAACCTAGGATTAAAAAGGATAAAGCAGGAAACAAGGATATTCAACACCAATAAGTGTTTGCAATTTACACCAAACTAACCACTTCAAGCCCATGTTCTGCTCTCATCCCTTAAAATACGGAGGTAATGAAATAATACTGCAGACATCCAAGGCAGATAACTGCAGGAAGTCAATATAACAAACGGTATTTTTTTTTACATTACTGTATTTAATTAATTTCACATACACATTGAAAGTCACAGCACAACTGACACTTCTTTTTGAAAAATTCATATTCAAAGGCATTCACAGTTTTTGACATTTATTTTGAGCAGAAAGATGACGTTTTGTAGGGATTTTATGGCTCATGTGTGTGTAACAAAAGAGCTGACAGGATTCAGGATGCCAAACCCATCAAAAATTAATATACATACATCATGACATTAGGTGTACACCATGTCAAATGAGACAAAGGTGTTCTAACATGCATTCTATGTGAAACACCAAAAGGAAACTGCACAGAAAACAAATAAGTTCTCTAATATTCCAACTTCTTTGGCATGTATGTGGTAGGATGTTTGGAAGAGGGAGTCATCAGCATTGAAACAAAGAGGACAGAGGCCTTAAACTTGTCCCTTAATCATTTTGGTTCTTTCCTCAAATGGTTCATGGTGTATTTCAACAAAACTGTATAATAACGACTCGTGTGTTAAGCTCTCCACAAAGAAAAACAAAACATTAAGGAACAGTTTCTACTAAGTACTGAAGAACCATTTGGTCTAGGAAGACTGCCAGGACACAATTATTTAGTATTTTTAGGAGTGTAAAGGGGGAAAATATGAACTACAATTCAATAGTGCAGCCAAATGCATGGAAAAATGAAATTACAATGGTACACGTATGGAAAATTCTGAGGTGTGAAATTTCCCACTGCAGGACAGAGAAACTTACCACAATGGGCTCAACAGTTTGGGCACCACTCTGTGCAAGCAAGTTATAAAAAGAATAGATGTAGAGATTTATAAAAGCCTTCAAAGCAACATGAAATATATAAGTAAAGCCTTGATGAACTATTTATAGACATGTACTATTAATGTATAAAACCATGAAAAATACAGTATATACAACAATATTCTTAAACAGTTATGTGGAATGGTAATTTTTATTACAGTAAAAACAGACAGAATAGTTAGGTTGGCACAGGGAACATACAGGCAAGAAAAGTATATGATGAAAAGACTGAGAACTCTTACAGAAATATTAAAACTGTTCACAAACAAACTGCAAAGAAAATTCCAGTAAATATGTTAAACTGCATCCTGTATGTTACGATACGTAACCACAAAATTCTATCTGAAAAATCAAAAGCAGGTTTAACTTTCATAATAAAGTCCCTGTTAAAACCTATAGAAAATTCCTCATATTTTCAAAATGGACAAAGCACAAAATAAAGAATACAAATGGGATAACATACCAATGGTTCATTGCTCTTCACTAGCTGCACAATTTTAATTGTTTCTTCATCCTCGTCCACTTCAAGAGGTATTTCAGGCAGTCGTGGGAAATAGTCTTTCTGTGCTACTGCATCATGTGCACAAAGCAAACCCTACACACACAGTATCAAAAAGAGATTTTATATTCTGATTTTGAACAATTTAAACTGAGACTGCAGTTATGCTTCATTATATAAGAAATACATACAATGTTACTGGAATGAGAAAGCCACACAACACATTAAAGGGCTGAGTTAGTTCCCTTAACTTCATTGAAAGTTATGAGTTTATAAGTAAAATACACAGTAAGAAATGCCTCAGACAAACTGTAGGTTTTGGGACATGCACATTAAAATCACAATTTTGGAGTATCAAAACATGGAATGAAAGAGGCATGAAGATAAGAATTGAAGTAACAAGTACAATACATTTATACACAAGTTTCATTCCATTATTTCTGACACCAATATGAGCACTGGTATATCACTCTCATTCGGTCCAAAAATTTTATTCTCATGGGAAAACTTAAGTCTGAACACTGAAGGAAGTATTTGCAAGGCTAGAATTCTAAGTTCAAGCCTCTGTTCTATGTACAAGGAGTCTATTATGCTTTGTCATACCAATGGTCAACTATCTTTCCAAGAAGATACATCTTATTAACTTGATTTACTTATATTCTGAAACATAGCAGGCAGAGTTACAAATGAATGGGAAACATCAGATCTGAGATTCTCACAGTGACAATGCTGAATATTCTACACCATGCTGCCTGGTAAACGGAAGCTCGCATTTGCAAGAATCATGGTGCCTTCATCAACTCTTCCTGTAGTCCTTCATCCTTAAAGATGAATGCACCATGCTTCTTTGAAACATCAATAACTATTTACCTATTAACAAAGCATCACATTCCAGAAAACTTGTATCTTCTTCAGGCAGGATTTTATATATATATAAATATAAACATTGATGACAATTTAATGAGTTTAAGTAAAAATACCACAATGAATAATGACAAATGTATTCAACTGGCTATCAAAGATATCTGACTAGAAGTAAATTCTTAATGATTCTAAATAAACTGGTATGTCACAAAACAAAATCTGTAAACAATATAAATACATAATTATTGTTAACATTTAATGTTTATGCACCTGCTAAAACTTTTGGAAAAAAAAAAGTATTCACTTCATTGTTTTCATTAAGTACAATATTTCACTTGTATTTCACATTCTTCTATATGATGTGCAGATTTTTGCTCCGAATCACAAAGGCGAAGATGTGCTTTCTTTTACATCACATGCATAGAAATGACACTTTGTTGATTAAAGCTTAAAAATAAGAAATTTCTTAATAATTTTCAGCTAAGTAAATCTTTGGTATATAGCATTTACCTGAATGTGGGGTTTTTGAAGAAGCATGAAAATTTCTTTGCATTCTTCTCTTAAAGCAACTCTTGGACCAACCACATCCAGAACTTCCAAAGCAATCTGCATTGAATTCGAAAGAGTTGGATGAAATTTCTCATCCTTTCCATTGCTAATTATTTTATTATGAACCTTGACTAGTGCATGCAGTTCTTTTGATTGCAGTAAACCACTAAGAAAAACAAATTCTTCTTCAGAACTTGGAAGAACTTGTCTGGCTTCTTCCAATGAAACCAAGAGCCGGGACAGAGCTGAAATTAATAACAAATACATTACTCATTATATACTACAGCATGTATGTGTTCCTAACATATTCCACTCAGGCCATGAAAAGTTATTTTATTCATAAACTGAAGGATAAAGAGAGGAAGATGTCACTGATGGAAAATATTGTATCACTGCTTAAACTAATAAATTAATTATATAAGACTGTAATTGTGTTCCTTTTAAAGAAACAGAAAGATGTGTGCATGTCAGACATAACGTGATCTCTGAACAAAGTAGGGTTCCAGCAAGAATAATCATCTAAATTAACCTTGAAGCCATCAGAACAATAATCTGTCTGAGTAGTGTGTAACTTCTGACAATTCATCATCATGCCAGTTGATGCAATACAGTCTGAATGCCTGACACTATCAGAATTAATCACACATAAATATATAAATAAACAATAGATATTCAGTGACTAATAGGACAGAGGTAGCCAGAGTATGAATCTAAATCTTTCACTTCCATGTAGAGCCAGGGCTTAAAATGTGTATGGAACTTACACACCTTCATAGCATGATGCTTATTTAACGAAGTGGTGTGTGTGACCACTAAACAAGGAGACTATGTGTACAGTTAATGACCTTGAGCCCTGACCACCATAGAAAATATATGTCAGTTACTCTTGAACCTTCCCCAGTCATGCACCAAACTATTCTCCACTACTCTGATGCAGTGCCCAGCAACTAAATGTTTTATGAGCATGATCTTTAACTTGCTGTGATATGCTTGATAAAAAAAGGAGCCACAAATGAAGATCATACTTCTTTTAAAGCTGCAGAAAACTGTCAAAGAAACCTTCAATCTCTTACGTGAGGCGTGTGAAGACACAAGAGTTACTGAAAGCACCCTCATAAAATGATTTCAGGGGATAACATGCAGATGCAATAATTTTGTTATTTGTTACTTAACAGCAACACTTCATTAGTCAAACTCCATTCATTAGGGTTCATCTTATAGTTCATTCTGAACTGAAAGACTTACCTCACTTAACACATGACTAGTCACTTTCTCAAATACCCTGAGTACACATGCACAACAGAACTTGTGCTTCTTACAATGCTCAATTAATCAGTTTGTGCTTAACAAAATTTCTGAAAATTAGTTATCTTCCATCATACACTTTAATTTACTATCAATTTATTTGTTCTCCCTTGTTAAGTTTTTACATAGTCTGCTTTCATGAACCACTTCTGTAAAACACAGAGAAAGCAATGAACTTAACTTCAAAAGAGTCTGGGACTTTTGTGAATGTGGAGATTTAGATTCAGACTTAGATGGCACATTACCTTTTTCATTAACTTCAAAGTTTTATATTTAAGGTTCTGATGGAAAGCTTACAATACCCCTGTTGAAATCCCATTCATAAGCTGCATGCATATGTATGCCTCTCTCTCCATTGCCACTTTAAATTCAGGCATACACATCACAAACATTACTTTATATGGACAGCATTACAACATAGAACAAACTGTTTTGACACGATACCAACTGCACCATTAACAACACACACACAAAACCAAAGCAAAATTCTGCAGACAGAGTGGAACAACACTCATGCCTTAAAGTTACACTGTATCCTACATATTTGGTAATATCACTGACTGCTCACTTCTCAAGCTTCTGAATGCATTATTGCTGACTACCTGCATCGCATAGTGTCTAACAGGCTAATATTGACTTAGCTGCTTGAGAGTATTTCCAGTGTTCTTGGTTCACCACCAATGTGTTGACAAAGGCTCACCATCCTCGACCTCAAAGCTAGTTTCTTGAGAATCCAGTTTAACCTTCACCAACACCCCAAGTCAATATGGCATCTTCTCTTCACGTTTTATAAGGCCAATGTTGTAGGCATTTAACATCTCTCATGCATGTCCCAACCTTCTTACCTTCCTTGATTCAATCATTTTAATGGTATTTGGTGAACAGTATAAATTATGAGGCTCCCTATTATGCAGGTTCTTCTTGCCTTCTGTCATTTCCTTGCTCCTAGGCCCAAATACTGTCCTTTGCACCCTATTTTCAAATGCATTTAAACTGTGTTCAACAGTTTGAGAGCATATAAAACGGGACAAATTACATTTTATGTTTTTCTGACCATGCATCCTGGTACGACTCTGGGTTAATGACCAACTTAATGCACATTACGTTATATAATACGTTTATTATTATAATCCTCTACATGTTTCGAGCAACTCCGTACTCATTATCACGAGGTCAAACTGTAATAATACAGCATCTGGCATAGTATTCTCTGTAAGTGGCTCCTTCTCAACCTGCACACAGGACGGTCACTTACAGAGAATACCATACCAGATGCTGTATTATTACAATATGACCTTCTGATGATCAGCACGGACTTCCTCGAAACATGTAGAGGATTATAATAATAAACGTATTATATAACGCAACTGTGCATAAAGTTGGTCATTTACCCAGAGGGCAAATTAGAGTTCACCATATATTCAACTTCGCATTTCTCGAAAGAAAACGCTAACAGAAAAGACATTTGACTGATGGATATTCACCATTACACGCTTCTGTCACATTTAATCCTGTAATATAACACACGTATACATTCTGTACACGAGGTAGTCTATGCATTAAAATAACAACTAACATAAATACAAAGTAAACTTTGTACGAACCTGGATCCCAATTACCATTGGCCATAACTGCTGTCATTCTATGAACCAATTACTCCAGCATTACTGTCTGAAACCGAAATGTGCGTACGAAGTACGTAAGTGTATAAACGTTACACGTATGTAACAAATTGTTCCCGCACATTCAGTGTAATGAAATGACATCCAGATCTGCAGTGAATTACTTAATACTAATCACACAAGAATATGGTAGAATTAAATACACCAATTACTGCGTCATTATACCTTCTGAAAGTCAAATACGTAAATTTTAAGCTATTTCATTGCCTTTACTTCAGTAAATAGCCCTTCATACACTCCGAACGTGTGAACACTGACAACGTATAAACATTAATAACAGAAAATGGCCAGTGTTGTATATATAATGACATTCAAAAAACTAACAGCTGTGCTATGAATAATTTCGATATTTTACCCGACGTACAACTCCAAATGTACTGCGAAACACTCTTCTTCTTCTCCATGTCTAGCAATTCTCACACATGAACCGCTGCCATGTTGTTTTGGGCAACTGCCAATCAAATGAGAAAATTAATTGAAGATTTTATACGTCCGTATATCACAGATTTGAAACTCCACATAAATGTAATTTATTATAAGGCATTACGTAATAGGATAACTTACAATACTTAGAACCATTTTATACTGTTCAGAAATCACAACTTTATTTATGCCACGCCTTATTTTCACTACAGCCAACGGTACAAGACAGTTGAGATGTAACTTGGTATCCAAGGTTACATGAACACTACTACTTGTATTTGGAGATACTTAGGATACGATTGTTATGAAACATGTATCAAATTGTAATACATTTTGCTTAACTACTTGTTTTTCCACCTGCAATTGTTGTTTTCCTTATGTTACAAAATTTCCTCGCCACTTTGCGCTGCATTCACATTGGCAGATGATTTACGTTGGCTGCATTGCAAGCGCATTGCATGCATAAGAGGGTGGTGGATTGAGTATGCCTTGTAAACTTATTGTGAATTTTGGAAGAAAAACAGTTACTTATTGTATATGAACGAGGATTTTCATAATTTTTGAAGAGTATTTTAGGTAAGCGTATACGTATTGGAAGCAGTTTTTGTATAATTTGCGACTTTATGTAGGTGTATTCCTTCGTGCTTTGTATACCAAACTTCCAGAAGCTTGTTCGATTTTAACCTGTACTTGAATTGATTTGTCGTTCTTGCATTTTATTTAGATAGTAAAGTGCACATGAACACTTAATTATGTATTGATGAGTAGGCCAAGCTTTCGATCGTGTTTTTGACAAATGGCAGGATGTAATTGTTTCAAATACTCAACAACAACCTGCTGGATTGTCGGCAAACGCACTTCTAATAATGGGTGATTGCAATGGATAGGTTATACGATGGAGATATTTTGCTCGCTCTCCTGTAACCAGGGAAGGGGAGAACACTTTTCCTACTGCTTGTGTTTGTGTATCAGTATAGTTCGGGAATCAGTACAAAGCCCTAAAGGATTGGCTGGGGCAGGGTGAGGTTAACTAAAGTAGGGTGTATATTGGGTTTGCTCTCTCACATTACTCATGTCCACGTGTAAATACATTCTGTAAAGCAGGGTTGCACTCTTATTTCTTTTCACTGTCGATTTATTATTATAGGTTCCATGCATGAATCTAAAGATGGAAAGATTTCATGTTTCTTTACTAATGTGAAATTGTTGCTGATAAGTGGTTAGTACTCCAGCTTTGTATTCTTCAAGTCTCTTGTCTAGTTCACGGCCCAGAGAGCAGGTAGCTGACTGATAGTTCTGTGATTTTTCTCAGAACTTTCAAGCAAGTGATAGTACCTTCAATTAGGGCAGAGCTGGTTCCTTTCTGGTCATTTCAATTTTATTTTTTTACTAATCATCTTGTCATGTGATGCTGTGTAATCAGAGCAATTGAAATATAGAATAATGTGCCAAGTCTAGTTATAGGTAGTTATGTTTATATCCATTTCTGTGATATTTATGTATTGGATTAATTGTATGTGTCAAATTTGAGTCGAAAGTTGCATTTATTACAATAATGGATTGATGGTTGGATGGATGAAGATACAGACAGGCCAAGGGTCCTGGCATTCAGGGTCCTGCATGTTTGGTTTTGGTTCGTGGAGCAAGCTTATGTAATGATATCCATGGATCAGTGGTTCAAACACAAGACAAATGAGTACAAATACTTTATCATTTGTCAAAACAGGAACTGTTTGTATACAAAAAACTGATTCTGTACTTGATAGTCTGAGAATTCTGAAACTGTAATATCTTACTATGTTTGAGGAATTGATTTATTATGAATGGAAGTGCAGTTTCATATACACTACGTAATTTTATATTTTCAGTGATTTCATGACTGTCATAGAACAAGGTAGAATTTTTTTTTTTTTAAAAAACTGCGTTACTGTAAACCCCAACTTGTTGATTTTAATACCATTGTGCTGAAGTTACAATCAGGATATTAATATTTTAATTGCAACTTACATTCTGTATTGACTTGAAAATTTACTTTTCAGAGTTGCAATGTATAGCCTTTATTAGATAACTCTATATACAGTATATAAGGTGTTAATAAAATCCGATGTGTTTAAAGGGACACTGAATTGCATTCATTTGGTACATAAGTAGGTAATTGTTTATACATAAATGGGTACTTGTATACCTATATGTTATCCATGTACTTAGTGCCATTCAGGCAGATTTTGAGGCCCCTTGCAATTAATTTATCCCAGTAATTAAAGTAAACTGTGATTACCTGCCCTTCCCCTGCCTTTCTGTTTATCCCTCTACCTTTTTCTCCTATACATTTCCACAGTTATGTGACAAGTTTTTTTTTTGAATATGTCATTGACTTTCAAGTATGTCTTTTATGTGCACATGCATGTGTACCACAAAAAGATCTAAGCATTTTAACCTTAAATTATTGATGCAGAAAACATGAAACATGGTTACCATGCATCAAGTAATGAATGTCATCCACATGGTATAAGAATGCTTTTATCTATGTTTGTGACAGTCTACCTCCCACACCACTTTATTTCCTTCTCATATTTGTCTTAGTTCTATCCAGTAAGTTTTTGAAACGTACTAATCGTCTTCTAAGAGTTCTGGCACTCCACCAGATTTTTTTTTTTTTTTTTTTTTTTTTTGTTAAAATTTTTTTTTTTTTTTTT